>ERZ772957.2074-NODE-2074-length-11949-cov-12.412897_pt1 | contig 11949 bp, 10 predicted proteins | sample MGYA00580682_ERZ772957 | MGnify/ENA primary metagenome ERZ772957 (study PRJEB29015, sample SAMEA2737921) | human oral metagenome | biome: human oral; feature: human-associated habitat; material: dental | place: China | collected 2025 ...
TGTTCTTCACGATGATCACGTCGATCATCCTCGGCATGGGCGTGCCGACGACGGCAAACTACGTCATTACTTCGACGATCGCTGCGCCTGCACTCGTGCAGATGGGTGTGCCCGTGCTTGCAGCGCACATGTTCGTCTTCTACTTCGGCATCATCGCCGATGTGACGCCGCCCGTGGCGCTCGCCGCCTTCGCCGGCTCCGCCATCAGCGGCGGCAAGCCATTGAAGACGGGAATAAACGCCTCGAAGCTCGCGATCGCCGCCTTCATCATCCCCTACATCTTCGTGCTCTCGCCCGTCATCTTGATGATTGACGCGACGCCCGTAGGGCTCATCACCGTGCTCGTGACCTCGATCATCGGCATGATCGGTTTGAGCGCCTCGATGATCGGCTGCCTCGTGAAGCCTTTGAATATGTTTGAGCGCGTCGTTCTCTTCATTGGCGGTCTTTTGATGATCCAGCCGGGGCTCGTGACCGATCTCGTGGGCTTCCTGCTGCTCACCGCCGTGTTCTTCGTGCAGCAGAGGCGCACGAACAGCCTCGGATAAGTGCGGAAAATAAAACCTTTGATTGCCGCTATTGCATCAAAGGTTTTATTTTTTGCGAAGGGGCAGGGAAATGAAAATGTGCTGACTTTTATAGAACTTTTTGCTTGTCAGGATTTGTCAAGACTTGAAATTAGGAAATTTGTCGTCTATTATATATTCAATTATAGATTCATCAAATCGTCGGGTGCGCCCGACAAGAGGAGGTCATCATGCGTCGAGCGGGCAGATCGGCCTTGAGCCCGTTGCTGAAGAGGCTGAAGCTGTATTTCGATTTATTGAAGCGGACGACGTCCGGCTACCTTTATGTCGTCGATTTAGAGAATAAGGTGGCGCTGACATCGCCGAATATCGTGCGGGATTTCGGCATACCAGCCGAGACGATGGAGTTCCTTGAATTTCGCCGCGCCTGGCGCAGCATCATGCACCCGACGGAGCGCGAACGCGTCACGGAGGTTTTTGATGCGGTTTTGCAGGGACGTGTCAAGGAGGGCTGTGTCGAATTTCGCGCGCGCACACGCAAGGGCGATTACGAATGGGTCGAGTGCCGCTGCGCCGCCGCCCTCGACCGCGAGGGCAAGAAGACGCTCTACGCGGGGATCTTCCGCCTCATGGGGCAGCGCAACCGGGCGGACGCTGTCACGGGGCTTTTGAACAAGTACCAGCTTGAGCAGCGCATGAAGGCGGCGCTCGACGAGGCGCGCGAGACGGGCAGGGGCGGCGCGCTCATGATCCTCGGCATCGACAACTTCAAGATCGTCAACGAGGCATACAACCGCTCGTTTGGCGATCAGGTTCTGCGCGAGGTCGCACAGCGCATCAAGAAGATCCTCTCGACGGACTTCCGCCTCTACAAGCTCGACGGCGACGAATTCGGCATCGTCTATCCGGGCGCGGACGAGGCGGACGTTGAGAACCTTTACCGCAGCATACAGACGGCGCTCCTGGAGCCGCAGCCGATCCAAGATCGCCAATATTTCTGCACGATGTCGGGCGGCACGGTCTTCTTCCCGCAGTTCGGCAAGGAGTATCTCGTGCTGCACAAGTACGCGGAGTCGGCGCTGACCTTCGCGAAGCAGAGCGGCAAGAACAAGAACTGCATCTTCTCGAAGGAGCTTTACAACCGTTGGCTGCGCTCACTGACGGCGCGCGAGGACATACGGCGCAGCGTGGAGGACGGCTGTCGAGGCTTCAGCCTCTGCTTTCAGCCGCAGGTGGGGGCGGACAGCCAGCGCATCATCGGTGCGGAAGCCCTTTTGCGATGGCAGAATTCCAAGGGGCGCATGGTCGCGCCGATGGAGTTCATTCCCCTGCTCGAAGAGACGCAGCTGATGATCCCTGTCGGCAAATGGATCGCCGATACGGCGGTGGGCATCTGCCGCAAGTGGCAGGAGATCATCCCGGATTTTCGCATGAGCATCAATTTGTCCTATGTGCAGCTGCGCGACCCGTCCTTCAAGGATGCCGTCAAAGCGTGCGTCGAGCGCTACGGCGTCGATCCCAAAAGCATCATCCTTGAGCTTACGGAGCACACGGTCACATCGGACTGGAACTTCATCAATCGCGAGTTCGCTTCCCTGCGCGAGTGCGGGCTCAAGATCGCCATGGACGATTTCGGCAGGGGCTGTTCGTCGCTCGCGATGTTCAAGAATCTTTCGTGCGACATCGTGAAGATCGACCGAGCTTTCGTCAAGGAGATCCTTTCTTCGGACTTCGACCGGCGCATCGTCGAGTACACGGTGGAGCTCTGTCACAGCGTCGGCATGAGCGTCTGCATCGAGGGCGTCGAGACGGAGGAGGAGTACGAGCTTTTGACGAAGACGTGCAAGGTCGATTCCATCCAGGGCTATCTCTTTGGCAGGCCGGAAACGCAGCAGGGATTTGAGGAAAAGTTTTTGACGCACAAAGGTGCGGAAAGGAGTGGCCATGACACGTACGAACGATGAGCTGGCGGGCGTCACGCATCTCGGCGAGAAGCAGACCGCGTATGCGTCGGACTACGCGCCGCAGCTTTTGGAAACCTTCGAGAACAAGCATCCCGACAAGGATTATTGGGTCAAGTTCAACTGCCCCGAGTTCACGAGCCTCTGCCCTCTTACGGGACAGCCCGATTTTGCCACGATCACGATCGCCTATGTGCCCGAGCGGCGCATGGTCGAGAGCAAGTCGCTGAAGCTCTATCTCTTCAGCTTCCGCAACCACGGTGATTTTCACGAGGATGTCGTGAACATCATACTGAAAGACCTCGTGCGCCTCATGGAGCCGCGCTACATCGAGGTCTGGGGCAGGTTCCTGCCGCGCGGCGGCATTTCCATCGACCCGTATACGAATTACGGCAAGCCGGGCACGAAGTACGAGAAGCTCGCCGAAAAGCGCTTCTTCGAGCATGACCTCTATTTCATGGAAAAGGTGGACAACCGATGATCGAGGTCTACACGGGCGCGGGCAAGGGCAAGACGACGGCGGCGATCGGCCTCGCCGTGCGCGCTCTCGGCGCGGGGCTGCGCGTCTACATCATGCAGTTCATGAAGAGCCTCGCCTACAGCGAGCAGAAGATCCTGCAGGGATTTTCGCCGCAGCTCGCGCTTCATACGACGGGCAAACCGTTCTTCATCGCGAAGGAGGGCATGCTGACGGCAGAGGAGCGCGCCGCCTGGGGCGAGGATGTCGTCGTCTTTCCGGCAGGGAAGCCGCCGGCCGACTACCTGCAGCTCATGCAGGCGGGCTTTGCGGCGGCGGCGGCAGCCGCGCGTTCGGGCGCCTGGGATGTCGTCATCCTCGATGAGGTCAACGTCGCGCTCTTCTTCGAGCTCATCGAGCGCAGCGCCGTCGAAGCCCTGCTCGACGCGGTGCCGCCCGAGCGCGAGCTCGTCCTGACGGGCAGGAACGCGCCCGACTGGCTGCTCGCGCGCGCCGACCTCATCACGGAGATGAAGGAGGTGCGCCACTACTACGCGAAGGGCGTGGCGGCGCGCAAGGGCATCGAGAATTGACAGAAGGAAAAATGATGCAGGAGGAGGGCGCGAGCCGTCCTCTTTTTTGGAACCGCTGAATTTATCCGTGGTTCCTTGGACTTTCCTTGTGAAAACTGTTATACTATAGCGTAGAAATTGGATAGCAGAGAGGTGCTGAATGTGCAGGAAGAAATGATGGGGGCTCGCGGCGATTTCGTGGAGCAGATCGTGGCGGAGAGCGGATCCTTTTTGAATACGGCCGTGGCTTTTGCGAACGGAAGGGGCGGGCGCATCATTTTCTACGGCGAAAGCGGCAGGGGATTTTCAGCGGAGGCGGAGATCATCCCCTATATCGACGAGCTCACGCGGCAGATTTTCGAGAGCTGCGAGCCGCGCATCTTCCCGCGCGTCGGCGTCGAGATGCAGGACGGGCGTCAGGTCGTCGTCGTCGAGATCTTCTCGGGCATGGAAAAGCCGTACTTCGTCAAGGATCTGGGCATGATGGACGGCACCTATGTGCGCGTCGGCGGCGCGACGCGCCTCGCCGAGCCGTATCAGGTGCAGGAGCTCCTGCTCTCGGGCACGAACAGCAGCGCCGACCAGCTCGCCGCCCAGAGCTGCGTCGACGAGGTCGAGATCGAGGAGTTCTGCCGCATGCTGCACGCGGAGGCGGAGAAGCGTCGCGCTGAGGCGCAGGACGTCGTGCGCCTGCAGAAGGATGACCTCCTGGCGTGGAAGCTTCTGTGCGAGGAGGAGGGCGAGTATCGCACGACGAATGGCTGGCATCTGCTCGCGGGCACGGCGGAGGAGCTTTTCCCCGAGGGCTTCGTGCAATGTGCGGAGTACCTCGGCACGATACGCCTCGATTTCGTCGGCGGCGAAGAGTTTTTCGGCTCCTTGACGGCGCAGGCGGACGGTGCGGCGGCCTATGTGCGCGAAAGACTTGCAGCGCGCGGCACCAAGGCGCGCGGACTCGACGAAATTCCGGCAGACCTGCTGCACCGCCTGATCGCGCGCGCTGTCTGCCAGCGGAATTATGCGGCTCCGGGGCGCATCTCCCTCGTGCTCTATGAGGACAGGCTGGAAATCACCATCCCGGGTCTCCTGGAGGAGGATATGACGATCTGGAAGCTCATGACGGGCTTTTCCAAGATACGCAACCGCGCCGTCGCCGCCGCCTTCCTCTACATGGGCATGATGACGGGCTTTCAGAGCATTCTGCCCGAGCTTTACCGCGCCGCGAAGGCGGCGCGCCTGCCCGAGCCCGCCGTCATCACGCTCGGCGATTCCGTGCGCATTAACCTCTATTGCCGCGCGGAAGAAGCGGTGGTGCAGGAAGCTGAGCCGGAGCAGGCGGCGGCTGTCGAGCCGGAGGAAGTGCATGAGTCGGAAGAATCTGTGATGCAGGAAGAAGCTGAGCCTGTGCCGGAGGATATAGAGGTACTGGAAGAAGCTTGGCCTGTGCCGGAGGATGTCGAAGTACAGGAAGAAGCTGAGCCTGTGCCGGAGGATGTCGAAGTACAGGAAGAAGCTGAGCCTGTGCCGGAGGACGCCGAGGTACAGGAAGAAATTGCGCCTGTATCGGAGGAAACCGTGTCTCAGATGCCTGCAAGCGAGCTTGAGGCGGCAGGCGATTTTTTGGCATCCGAGGATGCAATGGTGGATGGACATGATGCAGTCGCTGTCGAAATAGAGCATGAATCGGATCTTGAGCCTGCACCTGAATTGCGTTTGGAGATGGAATCTCTCGCCGATCTCAAGGCGGATGCCGCTGTGATCGACGAGGAAGAGCCTGTCGAGCCGCCGGAAGAGAAGACGAATGCGGCGCAGCAGGAGCTTTCCTTCAGCATGGAAGAATCGCTGGAAGACAAGCTCCTCAGCGTGATTCGTGAGAACCCCAAGGTCACGCAGAAGGCGCTGAAGGAAGCGCTCGGCATTTCGATCGCGACGGTCAAGCGCATGACGACGGCGCTCCACAAGGCGGGCGTTCTTGAGCGCACGGGGACGAACCGCAGCGGCGAATGGCATATCTTGAAGGAGCGAGAGTAAAAAAGGAACCCGCCACACTCATCGGAGCGTGGTGGGTTCCTTTTAGGGAAACGGTAATCAGGCAAAGTATTGGAAGTAGCAGATCGCCGCGAAGAGCGCGAAGGAGATGACGATGAAGAACATGCTGGCGCGCGTCATCCAGAGCTTCTCCTTCTCGCCGAAGTTGCCCTGCTTGTAGCCGTAGATCAGGAGGAGCGAGAGGAAGAGGGAGCCGTACATCGAGCGGTTCAGCCACGTCATCTCCTGCCAGCCGATGATCGCGATGAAGAGCGTGAGCGCCAGCATGATCAGCAGGAAGGTGTCCTTGCCTTTCTTCACGGGGCGCTTCTGCGCGTCCTGTCTCGCTGTCGTCGGCTTGAGGTTCTTTCGTATCTTCTTTAACTGCTTTGCCATATCGAAGCCTCGCTTTCTTTGTTTTTCTATGATATCTTTTCTATTATACTCACTATATGAGAACTTGGCAATGCGCTTGTCGCCCTTGACGTTTCGTAGTACAATGAAACGGTATGATATAGAAGGATACAGAAGGATTCATCGAGGGCGCACATTTCAACACGGGTGGGGGAAGAGCATATATGATACGGGAGCAGCGCAGCAGGGAGAAGCTCGAAACTTATTATCGGAAATTCCGCGATACGGGCGAGATGGATGTCAATGTTCATCCGTGGGTCGCCGAAGCGTGGCGTGAGAGCGCGCGCCTCGGTGTGCCGCAGGTGGGCACGGAGCCGAAGCGTCTGCTTTCGGCAGAGGCGTTCCGCGCGCTGCAGAAAAAGCACGCCCATGCCATCGATTGTCTGCTGCAGCTGACGGAGGGCGTGCAGGAGTTTTTTGCAAAATACGGCCTGAGTCTCCTGCTGCTCGATGCCGATGCGTGCGTCCTCAAGAGCTATTCGCTGCCCTTCATGCGCCTGCCGCACGGCAAGGTCGAAGGCGCGCGCCTCGGCATGGAGGAGATCGGCGCGTCGAGCATCAGCATAGCGAAGGAGCATCGCATGCCCTTCTGGGTCTTCGGACCTGAGATCTGGCGCGAGGAGAGCCATGCGGGCGATGCCTGTACGGCGCCCGTTCTCGTCGGCGGCGAGCTGCACTATCTCGTGAACATCGTCGTCGATGATCCGACGATCATTCCGCAGGATGCCGTCATCGCGCAGCTCCTGCTCGTCTCGCGCTCGCTTGCCGCCGCTCTGGCGCGCGATTTCCGCCTGCAGGTGCAGGAGGCTATTTTGGACGCGGCGCCGTTCGCCGTCTACCATATACTGCCGGGCGGCGAGGTCGCCTACGCGAACAGTCTGGGGCTTGAGCGCCTCGCGCGCATCGGTGCGCGCGACAAGGCGACGAGCCGACTTTTGAACCTCAACGACGTCGTCCTGAATTATCGCCACACGCCGATTTATCAGGGCTTCAGCGGCACGCCTTCCTACAACAAGGAGGTCACGTGGATCACGGCGGCGAAGACGTACGAGGACATCACGACCGTCGTGCCGCTCGAAAGCCCCGCGACGCGCGAGGTTTCGGGCGTCGTTACCGTGTCCATGCCCATCGAGGATATTCGGATGCTCGTCGCGCATACGGCGGGCTATACGGCGAAGTACAGCCTCGCGACAATGGCGGGCAAAGGGCAGGCGTTCCGGACACTGCGCGACAAGGCGCTGCGTGTGGCGAAGGGCAAGAACCATGTGCTTTTGCAGGGCGAGGGCGGCACGGGCAAGCAGCGTCTGGCGCACGGCATACATCAGGCGTCGGCGCGCGCGGCGGGGCCTCTGATCTCGTTTCGCTGCGGCGACGTGCAGCCCGAGCTGATCGCAGAAGAGCTCTTCGGGCGCGCCATTTCCGCCGATGTCAGCCGCCCCGGCAAGTTGGAACTTGCCTTCGGCGGCACGCTCTTCCTCGATGAGATCGAGAAGCTGCCGAAGAAGACGGCTGCTGCGCTCGCCGCGGCACTGCGCGCGGGCGAGGCGCACCGGCTCGGCGAAACGGTCGTGCGCCCCATCGACGTGCGCATCATCGCGGACTGCGACAGCGACCTCAAGCGCCTGACGGAGCGCGGCCTCTTCGATCGCAGCCTCTATGACATCGTTTCGCGCAGCGTCATACGCATGCCCGCCCTGCGCAATCGGCGCGAGGACATACCGCTGCTCGCCGAGCAGATCATCCGCGAGCTTGCCGCACAGCACCGCATGGAGCCGAAGGAAATCCTGCCCGAGACGCTGGCGCTTTTGGAGCAGTACGACTGGCCCGGCAACATCAAGCAACTGCAGAGCGTATTGGAGCAGGCGTTCTTCCATACGGCGGGCACGGCGATCCGCGCGCAGGACATCAGCCTCATGGGCGATGTGAAGCCCGATGACAACTGGAAGGGCGATCGCGAGATCTTCCTGCGCGCCTGGAAGTCGGCGGGCGGCAACGTCAGCCGTCTCGCGAATTTGCTTGACGTCAGCCGCGTCACGCTCTACCGCTATTTGAAGAAGTTTCAGCTGGAAAAACCGTGAGGAGGAAGATTTTTGCGACTGCGCAGGAAGCCGTGGGTGGACGAAGCCATTCACGCATACGATGATTTTGTTTATCCCAAGGATCGTCCGGCAGGCGAGGGAGAAAGGGGACGCTGGCGGGAGATTTTCGGACGCGAGGCGCCGCTCTTCGTCGAGCTCGGCACGGGCAAGGGAGATTTCATCAGCCAAATGGCAGAGCGCGAGCCCGCGGTGAACTTCATCGGCATCGAGAAGCAGCAGGACGTCCTCATCGCCGCCGCGCAGAAGGTGCGCGAGAAGGAGTTGAAGAACGTGCGCCTGCTCGTCTTCGATATCGCGCAGTTGGAAAATATCTTCGCGCCGGGCGAGGTCACGCGCTTCTTCGTGAACTTCTGCGATCCGTGGCCCAAGGCGCGCCACGCGAAGCGCCGTCTCACGCACCGCAGCTTCCTCCTGCGCTACAAGGCGCTTCTCGCCCCCGGCGGCAGCCTCTTTTTTAAGACGGACAACCGCGCGCTCTTCGATTTTTCCATCGAAGAGTTTCGCGAGCTGGGGCTTTTGCTGCAGAATGTTTCCTACGATCTGCATGCAGATATGCCAGTCGACAACGTGATGACGGAGTACGAAAGAAAGTTCAGCGGCAAGGGCGAGAAGATCAACCGCTGTGAAGTCACGTTCCCGTGAAGGAGGCGTCTATGCAAAAACAGGAAGCCGAAGAGCAGGGTAAGAAGAGCTTCTGGGTCAGCGATATGGAGGCGGTGCTCGCCATCTTCATCGTGCTGCTCGTTTTCGGCAGCATCAATGTGTTCAGCTCCAGCTTCATCCTCGCGCAAACGAATTTCGGCACGCCGTACTTTTTCCTGCAGCGGCAGATGTTCAACCTCGCGGCGGGCTTTATCTGCTTTTTGCTGGGCTGTCGCGTGAACTACCATCGCTGGCGCGCGTGGATCGTGCCCGTCGTCGCCGTTACGATTATCGCGCTCATCGCCGTGCTTCTCTTCGGCGCGGAGGTCAACGGCTCGAAGCGCTGGCTCGGCACGGCGGGCTTCCAGATCCAGCCGGCGGAGGTCGCGAAGCTCGTTTCCCTTATGCTCATTTCTGCCTATACCGCTTATCGCGTGCGCAACGACAAGCCGATCGACATCCTCTTTTTCAATCCGCAGTATCTCATCGTACTTTTCATGGGGCTGCTGATCGAGCTGGAGCCGGACGGCGGCACGATGTTCATCGTCATCTTCGTACCCTTCGTGCTCATGTGCATCGCGGGACTGGAAAAGACGAAGGTTCTGACTACCTTCGCCATCTTCGCGGCGGCGGGGGCGGCGCTGTCCGTCCTGCAGCCGTACCGCCTCGCGCGCCTCAAGGTGCTGCTCGATCCGTGGGCGGACGCGCAGGGCATCGGCTATCAGACGGTGCAGTCGCTGTCCGCCATCGGCTCGGGCGGCCTCACGGGCATGGGGCTCGGCATGGGCGTGAGCAAGTACAGCTACCTGCCCGAGGCGCATACGGACTTCGCCTTCGCCATTTTCAGCCAGGAAACGGGCTTTTTGGGCGTCATCCTCGTGCTCGTGCTTTATGCCGCCTTCACCGTCTACGGCGCGCGCATTGCCAATGCCGCCGCCGACGCCTACGGGCAGTTCCTCGCGACGGGCATCCTGCTCCTGATCAGCGGGCAGGCGGTGATCAACCTGCTGATGGTCGGCGGCCTTCTGCCCGTCATCGGCGTGCCGCTGCCCTTCATCAGCTACGGCGGCACGTCGCTGATGATCAGCATGGCGAGCGTCGGCATCCTCTTGAATATCGGTCAGCACGGCTCGGGTGCGTCGAGCCGCAGTAAGCTCCGCGAAGCTCTGGAGCGCGATGTGGCGAAGAAGAGGGCGGAGCGCCACCTGCGCCTCGTGAAGAAGTAGAAAGGAGCGATCACATTTGGGCAGCATCTATGGAAAGCAGGAGACGGCTCTCGCAGAGATCCTCGCCGCCTTCCGCGCGCGCATTGAGGAGGTGAGTGCGCGCATCAAGGCGCGCACGGGCTCGGCGCCCTATGAGCATCTGATCTGCCGCGTCAAGTCGGACGAGAGCATGCGCGAGAAGTGCCGCCGCAAGAACCTGCCCGAAACGCCCGAGGCGGCTCTTCGGCAGATTCATGACGCCATCGGCGTCCGCGTCGTCTGCCGCTTCATCGACGATGTATACGCCGTCGCGCGGGCGCTCAAAATGCTGCCGGGCATTACGGTCGTCGAAGAGAAGGACTACATCCGCGATGTGAAACCGAACGGCTACCGCAGCTACCATATGATCCTTTCACTCGAAGTGCCTTTCGAGGACGTGGAGGGAAAGAATCCCGGGCAGTTTTTCGCGGAAGTGCAGCTTCGCACGCTCGCCATGGACTCCTGGGCGAGCCTTGAGCACGAGATGATGTATAAGCACTCGGTCAGGAACCGCAAGCTCCTGGCAGCGGAGCTCAAGCGCTGCGCCGATGAGCTCGCCTCGTGCGACCTCTCAATGCAGACGATCCGCAATTTGATCCGTGAGTCCGACGCAGTGGGCGAGGTGATGGCATGAGGCTCCTTCTGGCAGAAGATGAAAAGGATATGGCGGCAGCGCTCGTGGCCGTCCTCGAACATTCGGGCTACGAGGTCGACGCTGTGCACGACGGCAGGGCGGCGCTCGCACTCGCGCAGAAGGGCGCCTACGCCTGCATGGTGTTCGACGTGATGATGCCCTTGCTCGACGGCATGACGGCGCTTCGGGAACTGCGCGCGGCGGGCGATACGACGCCCGTGCTGCTCTTGACGGCGAAGGCGGAGGTCGACGACCGCATCGAGGGGCTCGACGCCGGCGCCGACGACTACCTGCCCAAGCCGTTCGCCATGGGCGAGCTGCTCGCGCGCCTGCGCTCTCTGACGCGCCGTGCCGAAGCCTACGCATCTGCGGCGCTTTCGCTCGGCTCGGTCACGCTCGACGTCGAAAAGCAGGAGCTTTCCGCGAAGAGCGCCGTGCGGCTCGCGAGCAAGGAGACGCAGCTCATGCAATATTTGATGAAGAACGCGGGCAAGCGTGTCACGACCTCGGAAATATACGAGCGGATATGGCAGGACGCCGAAGAGGGCGCGGACATCGTCTGGGTCTACATCTCCTATCTGCGTCAGAAGCTCAAGGCGATCCACGGCGACATCGCCATCGCCGGCGAGCCGGGAGGAAGCTACACGATCGACGAGGTGAGCTAGATGGAAATGGTATCACGGCTGCGGCGCAAATTCATCGCGCTCGGCACGGCGGCGGTCATCCTCATCGTCTTCGTCGTGCTCGCTGCCCTGAACCTCGCGAGTTTCTATGATGAGGGAAGTCGCATCGAGGCGGTGCTCTCCTACATCACGCGCCACGACGGCGAGCTGCCCGAGAGCTGCATCCTCGACGACGAGGGCTTCGACTACACGCCGGAATTCAACTTCCAGACGCGCTACTATTGGGTGAAGTTCCGCGAGGACGGTGCGTTCGAAGCGGCGGATACGAGCCATATCGCCGCCGTCGGCTACGAGGAAGCGGAGGTGCGCGCGAGGGAATTTGCCGAGGGCTCAAGTCCGCGCGGCAATTATGAAGCCGACGGATCTTACTACGCGTATCTCGTCACGCATCTCGACGACGGCGGCTCCTTCGTCGTCGTCATGGACTGTACACGCGAGATGCGCATGGTCTGGAACGGCGTGCGCTTCTCCGTCCTCATCGGTGTCCTCTGCGTCGCGATCTACATCGCACTCGTCGCCTACTTCTCGCGCCTGCTCATCGAGCCTTTCGTGCGCAATCTGAGGAGTCAGCGCCAGTTCATCACGAACGCGAGCCACGAGCTCAAGACGCCAATCGCCATCATTTCGGCGAACACGGAAGTGCTTGAGATCACGATGGGCAAAAACCAGTGGACGGAGACGATCTTGA
>ERZ772957.2075-NODE-2075-length-11948-cov-5.873203_pt1 | contig 11948 bp, 6 predicted proteins | sample MGYA00580682_ERZ772957 | MGnify/ENA primary metagenome ERZ772957 (study PRJEB29015, sample SAMEA2737921) | human oral metagenome | biome: human oral; feature: human-associated habitat; material: dental | place: China | collected 2025 ...
CAAGGACCCCTCGGAACTCAGGATCGGCATCGCCATGCCCACCAAGTCCTCCGAGCGCTGGATCAAGGACGGCAATAACGTCAAGTCGCAGCTGGAGGAATTCGGATACCGGGTCAACCTCCAGTTCGCGGAGGACGACATCCCCACGCAGGCCAATCAGGTCGACAATATGATCACCCAGGGGGTCAACCTCCTCATTATCGCCCCGATCGACGGCACCGCGCTGTCGGGCCAGCTCGACAACGCGGGCGACGCGGGCATCACCGTCATCTCCTACGACCGCCTCATCCGCGAGAACGGCAACGTCAGCTACTACACCAGCTTCGACAACTACGACGTCGGCACTCAGATGGGCACCTCGCTGCTGACCGGAATGGGGCTGCTCGACGCCCAGGGCAATGAGACGGGGGCGACGGGCCCCTTCAATATCGAGCTGTTCGGCGGATCCCCGGACGACAATAACGCGCCCTTCTTCTTCAACGGCGCCATGGACGTCATCCGGCCCTTCATGGACAGGGGCGTCATCGCGGTCAAGTCCGGCCAGACCGACTTCTCCACGGTGGCGACCATGCGGTGGGACGCGGCCACGGCCCAGTCCCGGATGGACAACCTCATCACCTCGGCCTACTCCGACGGCAGCCGCATCGACGGAGTGCTCTCGCCCCTGGACTCGATGTCGATCGGCATTCTCGGGGCGCTTCGGGGCGCGGGCTACGGCACGCAGTCCCAGCCCTACCCGATCGTCACCGGGCAGGACGCCGAGGTGGCCGGCATCAAATCGATCCTGGCCGGCGAGCAGTACTCCACGATCTTCAAGGACACCCGCCGGCTCGCCGACGCCGCCGTCCAGATGGCGGTGGCGATCCTCCGGGGCGAGCAGCCGCAGGTCAATGACACCACGACCTACGACAACGGCGTCAGGGTCGTGCCCTCCTACCTGCTGAAGTCGCAGATCATCACGAAGGACGACGTCCGCACCGCCCTCATCGACACCGGGTACGTCACCGAGGAGGAACTGCGATGAGCAAGAGCACGAATGACGGAAACGCCATCCTCGAGATGCGTCACATCGTCAAGACGTTCCCGGGGGTCAGGGCGCTCGACGACGTCGACTTCACCGTCGCGCGGGGCGAGATCCACGCCATCTGCGGGGAGAACGGGGCCGGGAAGTCCACCCTCATGAAGGTCCTGTCCGGGGTGCACCCGCACGGCACCTACGAGGGGGAGATCGTCTTCGACGGGCGCGAGTGCGCCTTCTCCGACATTAAGAGCTCCGAGGCCGCGGGCATCGCCATTATCCATCAGGAGCTCGCCCTGAGCCCGTACCTGTCGATCGCGGAGAACATCTTCCTGGGCAATGAGCGCTCGCGCTGGGGGGTCATCGACTGGCACCGGACGAATGCGCGGGCCCAGGAGATCATGGCCGAGGTCGGATTGGACGAGAAGCCGTCGACCCGGATCCAGGACATCGGCGTCGGCAAGCAGCAGCTCGTCGAGATCGCCAAGGCCCTCGTCAAGAACGCCAGGCTCCTCATCCTCGACGAGCCCACGGCGGCGCTCAACGACGACGACTCGGCGCACCTGCTGGACCTCATGCGCCAGCTCAGGTCCCAGGGCATCACGTGCATTATGATCTCGCACAAGCTCAATGAGATCCGGGCCGTCGCCGACTCCACGACGATCATCCGCGACGGCAAGACCATTACGACCCTGGACATGCACCGCCGGGGCGGGGTCGAGGAGTCCGAGATCATCCGGCACATGGTCGGCCGCCCCCTGGACAACCGGTACCCGGAGCACGAGCCGACGATCGGCGGGGAGGCCCTGAGGATCGAGGACTGGACCGTCCTCCACCCGGTGGACCCCGGGCGCAAGGTCGTGGACGGGGCGAATATCGCCTTGCGCCACGGCGAGATCGTCGGACTGGCGGGCCTCATGGGGGCCGGGCGCACGGAGCTCGCCATGAGCCTGTTCGGCCGCGCCTACGGGCGGGACATCTCCGGCAGGGTCTTCAAGGACGGCCAGGAGATCGAGATCGGCAGCGTCGCCTCGGCGATCCGCCACGGCCTGGCCTACGTCTCCGAGGACCGCAAGCGCTACGGGCTCAACCTCATCGAGTCGATCCGGAGGAACATGTCCTCGGCCGCGCCGTGGCGATTCTCCTCTCGGGGAGTGCTCGACCTCCACGAGGAGCGCCGCGCCGTCACCGAACTGAGCGCGCAGATGAATGTCAGGGCCCCCACCATCGAGTCGCTGGTGGGCGGATTGTCGGGCGGTAACCAGCAGAAGGTCGTTCTGGGCAAGTGGGTCGCCACCGAACCGGACGTCCTCATTCTCGATGAGCCCACGCGGGGGATCGACGTGGGCGCCAAGTACGAGATCTACACCATTATCAACCGGCTGGCGGACGCGGGTAAGGCGGTGCTCGTCATCTCCTCGGAGCTGCCCGAGTTGCTGGGCATCTGCGACCGCATCTACACCCTGTCCGCATCACCGCGGACATCGATCGGCAGGACGCGGACCAGGAGATCCTCATGCGCCACATGACCCAGGTGAAGGAAGACTGACATGACCGGCATCATCCACTCGATCACACAGACGCTGCGGTCGAATCTGCGCCAGGGCGGGCTGGCGATCGCCCTCGTCGCGATCGTCCTCCTGTTCGCGGTCCTGACCGACGGCCAGATTCTGTCCGCGCAGAACGTCTCCAATATCATCGTCCAGAACGCCTACGTCCTCGTCCTGGCCATTGGAATGCTCTTCGCCATTCTCATGGCGGACATCGACCTGTCGGTGGGCTCCGTCGTCGCACTGACCGGGGCGGTCGCCGGGGTCATCGTCGTCAATTACGGCATGCCCTGGCCGGTGGGCGTCCTCGCCGCGCTGGCCACCGGGCTGCTCGTCGGGATCTGGCAGGGGTTCTGGATCGCCTTCGTCGGCATTCCGGCCTTCATCGTCACCCTGGCCGGCATGCTCATCTTCCGGGGCGCCACTATGATCGTGCTGCACAACCTGTCCATCTCCCCGTTCCCGGAGGGGTTCCGCAAGATCTCCTCGGGCTACCTCAACGGGCTGCTCGGCGGCTACGGGTACGACGTGTTCACCTTCGTCCTGGTCGCCCTCATCCTCGCGTCCTACGTGTTCAGCCAGATCCGCGGCCGGCGGCGCTCGCTGAGCAACGGGATCCCGGTGCCGCCCGTGGGCGTGTGGGCCGCCCGGCTGGCGGTCGTCTGCCTCGTCGGCATGGTCTTCGCCTGGCAGATCGGCACCTACAAGGGCACCCCCTACGTTCTCATCATCCTGGCCGCCCTCATCCTCGCCTACTCCTTCGTGGCCAACCGGACCGTGATCGGCCGGCAGATCTACGCCATCGGCGGCAATAAGGAGGCCGCCGCCCTGTCCGGGGTCAAGGTGCAGTGGGTCCGGTTCTGGGTGTTCGTCAACAACGGGCTGCTGTGCGCCCTGGCCGGCGTCATCTTCACCTCGCGGCTCAATATGGCCGGGCCCAAGGCCGGCCAGGGCTTCGAGCTCGACGCCATCGCGGCCTGCTTCATCGGCGGGGCGGCCGTCACCGGCGGCATCGGGACGGTCGCCGGGGCCATTATCGGCGGCCTGGTCATGGCGGTCATGAACAACGGCATGTCCCTCATGGGCATTGGAATCGACTACCAGCAGGCGATCAAGGGCCTGGTGGTGCTGGGCGCGGTCGCCTTCGACCTGCTCAACAAGAAGAGGGCCGGGGCCGCCGGCTGAGGCCGGGGCGGCGGAATGCGAGGCGAGCCTGGACGGGGGGAGGTTATTCATAGGACGGTGATGCGGGCGCGGGACGGCGGCGCGCGGGACCGCCGGCGGGGTCATGGCGGCGCCCTCCTGCTTGGACCACTTAAGTGGTCCAAGCAGGGCGGCCGCGTCACGACATGCGAGACGCCGTCCCACCATGCGAGACGATCGGCGGGGCGGAGCAGGGGCGGGGCGCTGGCCCCACACCCCTCCGCCCGGGCCGCCCGGCTCCTGGGTCCTGACGACCCGAGCGAGCCGGACCGCCGATCCCGCCGCGCCCGACTCCCCCAACACACCCGGAGACGACTCGAACGGGTCATCACGGCTGGCCCCGCTTCCCCGCGCTTCGTGCCCCTCCAACCCGCGGACACCATCGTGAGAGACGGCGCCGCCCGCTTCCCCGCGCTCCGTGCCCCTCCGCCCTCAATGACCCCTCGCATCACACCCGGCAAACGCGTCCAGACGCCCTCGAACAACCTCCCGGGCGAGGAAGACTCGTCCAAGCAGACCATCACCGCAACTTTCACGCTCCACGCCTCCAAAACCACCCCTGAACAACCTTTCGCCACTCCCGGTGAGAAAGGCTCGGCTCATGCGATGCGAGCCCAGCGCAACAGAATCCACCCCGGCTCATGCGATGCGAGCCCGGCCCGACACAATCCACCCCGGCTCGATTCGCGCGAGCCCGCCTCGCACAATGCGAGATGAGGTGACATCACGAATTCGACGCCCCCCGGGGGCGCGCTGGAGGATAGTGCGCGGCCCCTCATGGGAGGTGCGGCCCGAGGAGCCCGGCGCGCAGGAGGGCGAGTAGTTCGGCGGAGATCATTGGTGTACGGATGGTCGGATGGCCCCGGCGTGCAGGAGGTCGAGTGTGCGCCTGGTCCGGGCGGCGGACTCGGCGGAATCGTCAGGGCGGGGAGTGCGGCTGCCGTCTACGGGCGTGGGCGCCACCGGCGGCGGGGGCGCACTCGGCGGAGTCGACCCCGGTGAGGAGTGCAGGCGCACGTCCCCGCCGAGGCTGACCACGACGTGCGCGGGGTCGACCCCGGCTGGGAGTGTAGACTCCCCGGCATGGCGACTCATCCACTGAGAAGGCTCGAGGTGAGACGATTCGGTCCGCTGTCCGAGGCGGATCTGAACTTCTCGAGCGGCATCAATGTGGTTGTGGGCGACAACGACGCGGGGAAATCGCAGTTGTTGAGACTCCTGTACGCCTGCACGGCGGTGGCCTCATCGAAGTCAGCGCGATCCCGGGACGTCTCCACCCGGGCCTCTCAGCGCACGGCCATTGCGAGCAAACTGGTGGGCGTTTTCAAGCCCGACTTCCTCGGGCGCCTGGTGACCCGGGCGCGGCGGCGATACCGCGCGGAGGTCCTCCTCGCGTTCGAGGGCATCGACGAGCCGATCGTATTCGATTTCGCCTCTAACGCCCGGTCCGAGGTCCAGGTGAAGGCGTTCCCGAGGGCCAGGATCGACGAGACCCCGGTCTTCCTGCCCTCGCACGAGCTGCTCGCCGTCGTCCCGGGACTTGCCGCCCTCTACGACGGCTACGACGTCTCCTTCGACGAGACCTGGAGGGATACGGCGGAGCTCCTCGCCCGACCAGCGATCAAAGGGGATCCGGGAGCCGGGACGGAGAATATCATGGCGCCCATTCGGAAGCTGCTCGGGGGATCCATCGAGGACGGCGGGGACGGCCGTTTCATGCTCAAACGTGACGATGGCGTGAATTATGAGGGGCCGCTGGTCTCCGAGGGGCTGCGGAAGCTCGGGATGATCTCGGTGCTCGTCGCCAACGGGACGCTCCGCGGGCAGGGGTACCTGTTCTGGGACGAACCGGAGGCCAATCTAAACCCCAAGCTGATGATGCCGATCATCGACATACTCCTGGAGCTGCAGCGCACCGGGGTGCAGATATTCTTGGCGACTCACGACTATGTGCTTCTGAAAGAGCTCGATCTCCAGGCGAAAAAGGACGATAGGATTCTCTTTCACAGCCTGTATCGGGCACAGGACACCGGCGAAATCGAAGCCGCCTCGACCGATAATTACCTGAAACTCTCCCCGAGTGCCATCGACGACACTTTTGGCAGTCTGGTCGATCGGGAGATTGAGAGATCCATGAAGGGGCTTGGTAAATGAAGATCGATGCCGATGGATTCTCCTTCGATTTTACCGACGCGCTGGACGTATTTGTTTTCGACGAGAAGGACAGGACGAAACCGACCTATCACGGCCAGCCGATGAAGGCTGTGGATATCATCGTCGAGTTCCCGGATAGTTACGTTTTTGTGGAAATGAAGGATTTTGACAATCCGGATTTTTATGAGATGGAAGACTCTACGGCCAAAGATGGGCCGAAGGATAAAAAAGAGCATTTCAAGTGGCTGAAGGACTATCTTAAATACAAATTTCGGGATTCCTATCTTTTTCGTCACGCGGAACAAAAAGTGGATAAACCGATTCATTATGTTTGCCTGCTGACATTTGAGAATGCTTTGAACTCAATTATGCAAAAGGTTCTTTCCAGAGAGCTACCCGTCGGCCTGGCATCCGAACGATGGAAACAGGAGCTTGTCAGGAGCTGTCAGGTGGTCAACGTGGCTAAGTGGAATGAAAATTTTCCTAAATGGCCGGTAAGGGCAGGGGGGCATGATGCAGCCGCTGGATAAGGATGCTTTGAATTCCCTCCAGATTACGAGTATGAGGGAGGACACGTCGGAGGTCGTAGAGCCTCTACACCTCCGGTCCGATCTGCTGGACTCCAAGCTTGTCCCCATTTTAGAAGAGCGTTTCAAAGAGGCACAACAGTGTCTTTCACATTCACCGCTTGCCGCCATCATGCTTTGCGGGTCTTTCCTGGAGGGACTGCTCCTTGGAATAGCACAAAAGAGGCCCAAAGATTTCAACTGCTCACAAAAGTCTCCGAAGGATAAGAATGGGAATCCTAAGGCGTTCAAGGATTGGACCCTGGCACAGTTTATCGATGTTGCTTGTGAGATCGAGCTGCTGAGACTGGATGTGAAAAAGTTCAGCCATGTCCTGAGGGATTTTCGTAATTACATACATCCTTATAAACAGATGGAGGAGAACTTTTATCCGGACAGGCATACGGCAGAATTATGCATTTCTGTTATAAAGCTAGCAATCCACAACTTAAATGACTCGAATGATATACCGAAACGGATAACACTCTCCGATGATTGGTCCAGGCACCCGGACGCCGCCTATCTGGCCCTGGCAACTTTGACAGGGAGCTGGAACGAAAAGAATGAGAGCGATTGTGGAGTAATCACTCGATTACTTGATATCTCTTATGGTGAGTGGTTGAGGAAAGCGCAGGAAATATTGCACTGCTCTGAAAGCCCATTGACTTTAAAAAACGGTGTTTGGAAAGTTGTCGAACGAACTGAGCTTTGGAGACAGCTGGGATCGCACATTCTTGATCAAGACCTCGATACATTCAGCTCGTTGGCCCTTTCCGTGCTGAAGGAACCGGACCCTGCCTTTGAACTGCCTGTGGAAGATCGGTTTGCGGCGAACCTGTACGGCAAGGCGCCGAAGTATTCACGGACGCTGCGAAGAGGGATCGCCGAGGGTTTGGCTATCCTGGGAACTCGACCGGATGCTTGCAGCAACTGCTCGCAGGGTAAGGCTCAAGAAACCCCCAGATTGGTGGTAGGAGGACTCCTCAGGGATGCCGATGGGGTCCTTTGGGGAAGTCTGAACGATTTATTGCCCATCTTGGCAGAAGCCGCCCCGAGCGAATTCCTCGATGAAGTCGAGAGGGCGTTGCAACTTGCCCCCTGTCCTTTCGATGTCCTTTTCTCCCAGGAAGGCAACGGCATAACCGGTTGTAACTATTTGACGGGTTTGCTCTGGGCTTTGGAGGGGCTGGCCTGGGACGAGCAATACCTGGTTCGTGTCTGTGTCGTCCTCGGTGAACTTGCTCGTCGTGACCCCGGAGGCCAACGGTGCAATCGACCGTCCCATTCGCTTGTAACCATCTTGATGCCCTGGCTTCCACAGACGCTGGCTTCTGCGGATAAGCGTGAGGTGGCGGTCAGGACGCTCCTTAATGAATGTCCGGACGTTGCCTGGGATCTGCTCCTTCGGCTCCTTCCCGACCGATACCAGGTATCTGACGAATCGTACAAACCGATCTGGCGCAAAACAATCCCCGACGATTGGGAAAAGGGCGTGACGGAGCAGGAATACCGGCAGCAGGTGTCCTCCTACGCGGGCCTTGCGGTGGACGCCGCGGGACAAAGTCCTGTTCGGCTTTCCGCATTGATCGAGCGTTTCGATGCCCTGCCGAAACCTGCTTTCGATCGGCTTCTCCAAGTCCTTGCCTCTCGGACCGTCTCGGAACTTTCTGAGGAGCAAAGACTTCCCATTTGGGATCATCTTGTAAGGTTCATCAACAGACACCGACGTTTGCCCGAGATGGAACGGGTGTTGCCCGACGAATCGATTGCCTGCATCGAACGCGTCAGGGAACAACTGGCTCCAAAGGACCCATTCAATTTGTATCAGCACCTCTTTACAGGTTTCGATCTCGATCCCCACGAGAAGGGTGAAGAGGACGACGATTGGGAAGCGTGGCAAAACAAACTCGACACACGGCGTGAAAAGGCCATAGCGGAGATTTTTCAGCAAAGCGGTGTCGAGGGGGTTATCCAGTTTGCCGAGGCTGTTTCCTCTCCTGAGCTGGTGGGGTATGCACTTGATGTGATGACCGATTCCCTTATCGAACGGACTCTTCTGCCTCGTTTCCTGGACTCGGAGAACGATAAACACAGGGCTTTGGCCAACAGTTTTGTCTTGCGGTGCTATTATCTCAAGGGCTGGGAGTGGTGTGACGGCATTGACAAATCCGGCTGGACACCGGAACAAACCGGACGATTTTTGGCCTGCCTGCCGTTCGATAAAGGAACATGGGAGCACGCTTCCGAATGGCTTCGGGAGGACGAAGGGGAATATTGGTCCCGTGCCGGAGCCAATGTCTATCAAGCCGATGATGGTCTTACTCTTGCCATTGACAAGCTCATGGAACATGGCAGGCCTTTCGCGGCGATAAGCTGCATGGGAAAGTTGAAGATGTGGTTTGCCGGACGGCCGATCGATACACGGCAATGCGTTCAGGCCCTGCTCACGGCGCTTTCATCCAAGGAGCCGGGCTATGCTCGGGACGCGTATTGTGTTGTTGAACTGATCAAGCTCCTTCAGGCGGATCCTTCGGTTGACCGGGACGAATTGTTCAAGGTGGAGTGGGCATATCTCCCTTTGTTGGAGCATCATAGGGATGCCATGCCCCGGCTTCTGGAAAGCAGGCTGGCCAACGACCCCAAATTTTTTTTCGATGCAATCCAAATGCTTGATCAATCAAAGGATGAAGCATCGCCACCGAAAAGAACAACCGAAGAATCAACCGCAGTGACAAGCAATATTTGGCAATTACTGCGTAACTGGAGGATGCCTCCGGGGACACAAGAAGATGGAGCATTCAGCGGAGAACGTTTCCTGGAATGGCTTCAAAGCGTAAAAGCGATCTGCGCAGAGTCTGGACACTTGGAAGCGGCATTCACCCATCTTGGCAAAGTGTTGATCCACACTCCGCCCGACCATGATGGGCTATGGATAAACCGCACCGTAGCCGGTGCATTGAACGACAAGGATGCAGAGGACATGCGCAAGGGGTTCAGAATGGGGTTGTACAACTCACGCGGTGTTCATCGCGTCGATCCGAGCGGCGCAGGCGAGAAAAAGCTGGCCGAGCAATTCCGAAACAAAGCGGAATTGGCGGAGAACGCCTGTTTCCCTCGACTGGCCACTATTTTAAGAGACCTGGCGAAAGTTTATGAGCAAGAGGCCGAGCGGGTTGTCACGGAGTGCTGCAAAAGGACGGGGGATTGAGTCGCCTCAGCAATGCGTCTCGAGTCGGAACCATCCCGGGCCTCTGACGAAAAGCCCAATCCCTTCTCCACCGAGCCCTTCTTCCTCGAGATGGATGGGCCTTTCATATCCGCCGATATCCGCTTTTCACGGCCGGCACGCTATCCTCTATAATAAATAAAAGACCGAAGGCGGCGGAAACGCCGCGAGACTTTTCAGATAAAGGGTGTTGCGCGTGTTCGACGAGGAAAGACGCTCCCGGCTGCTGGTGGCCTACAGGGCCCTTCCGGACCTGGAACGGAGGCTCTGCCGCTTCCTGGCCGTGCTCTACGCTCCCATTGCCGTGAGCAACCTGAAGAAGTGCCTCAACGCGTCCGCCATCTACACGCCCCAGGGGATTCAATGGGGCGCCAAGGCATCCATCCTCCCCTTCCTGGAGCGGTGGCGGGACGCAGGGCTGACCGATACCGTTCCGGTTCGGAACACGGTGTACTGGTACCTCGACCGCCTGCTGGCCGAGCCCCTCGCCCGGGAGGCCCTGGACCTTGGGGAGTTCCGGGCCTTCGACCAGGTCATCGACGAGACGATGAGCTTTTCCCGCGAGGATGCCAGCTATTTCTACATGCCCCCCCTGTCCCGCGTTTATCGGTCCTACCGGAACGCCATCTACGAGGGCGATGTCGAACGCTATCAAAGTCTTGTAGGTCGAAAATACGGGGGCATGGGGGATTGCTACGGGCCGGACCACCCCTTCGATCCCCTGACGGACATCGTGGCGAACCCGCTGGACACGAACTTCCTGATGGGGCTGGAGCCCGCGGTCGGCGAGCACGTGTTTTTCGGGCTCCTCCACAATACGATGGGGGAACCGGAGGTCTACCGCAGGGTGGCGGACACCTTCTTCGCCTATTGCCGGGGGAGGGAGATCCCCCCGAGGATGAGGTTCCGCTTCGCCGAGCGCCTGTTCATGCACGGGAGGGCGGAGGAGGCCCAGGCCGCGCTCTCGGGTCAGGAGGACCCCGATGCCTACGCCCTCAGGGCTTTTATCGCCTTCACCGAGCGCGGCGACGAGGCGGAGGTGATCGCGATCTACGAGGCCGGCCTGAAGGTGCTTCGCGGGCTCACGGGCAAGCGTTTGGCCGCCTTCGTGTCCTGGCCGTCCATCCTCTATCCGGTGCTCCTCTTCAAGGCGGGGGAGGCACGGAAGAAGGTCGCCGCCTATGTCAAGAAGGCCTACGAATGGTCCGAGGGCGGCGTGGAGGTGATCCTGTCCCTGCTGTGGAGGGCCCTGTCCCTCGGCAGGGAGGGGACCGACGAGTACGATAACTCGCTCCTGGACACGCCGTACGTCGAGAATCCGGGGCACGCCTGGAGCCCTATATCGTTCTTCGCCCTGCTCTTCTCCCACTGGACCCTTCCCGTGGAGGACGACCGCGCCTTGGCCGAGACCGCGGGGGCGGTGGCCGGCCTCCTGGGCGACCTGGGGCTGGACTACTTCAGGCGGGAACTGCTGGAGATCTACGGGGGAAAGGGTGAACGGCCCGGGCTGCCCTATCCGCTGGGAGCGCTTCTCGAGAAGAGGGACGAATGGGAGCGCTCCCTCTCCGAGCTGCAGGGGATCGGCGGCTCGCCCGAGCGTGCCCGGACGAGCTCGAACAGGCGCCTGGTCTGGGAGATCGATTGGAACGTCTCCAGGGGCAGGGTCTGTGCCCTGACCGTGACGCCCGTGGAGCAGACGCTCCAGAAGAGGGGCTGGAGCAAGGGCCGGCACGTCGCCCTGAGGCGCCTTTACCGCAAGGCGGACACGGTCCTGAGCCTGACGGACCAGGACCACCGCGTCACGTCGGCGATCCGCGAGTCGCGCGACTTCTACGGCACCGAATACTTCCTGGACGTGCCCCAGGCGGTCTTCGCCCTGGCCGGACACCCGCTCCTGGTCCGAGCCGGCACGGGGGAGCGGGTCGAGGTGTTCCAGGACGAGCCACGCCTCTCGGTGCGGGACGCCGGGGAGGGGTACGAGCTGAGCGTCTCCCCCTTCCCCGACCCGGACGCGCCGATGTCCTTCGCCTTCTCCCCGGATGGGCCCAACCGGCTGCGGGTGACGCGCTTCGAGGACCGTCACCTCCGCATGGCGCAAATAGTGGGCCGGTCCGGGCTGAAGCTCCCCAAGACGGCCCGGGACGCGCTGCTGAGGACCCTGGGCAGCCTGGCCTCCGTCGTGACGATCCACTCCGACCTCGAGGGGCTGGAGACGGACGCCCAGACGGTGA
>ERZ772957.2081-NODE-2081-length-11939-cov-17.844076_pt1 | contig 11939 bp, 15 predicted proteins | sample MGYA00580682_ERZ772957 | MGnify/ENA primary metagenome ERZ772957 (study PRJEB29015, sample SAMEA2737921) | human oral metagenome | biome: human oral; feature: human-associated habitat; material: dental | place: China | collected 2025 ...
ACGCTAGCCTAGTAACTATTGGGCTTATAGCCCTAGAGCAAACCACCCTTTTGAAGGGTGGTTATGATTTGTGGAAATAACGGACTAATAAGGGTATAATAAATTATCTTATCCATTAAAGAAAAAGAGAACAAAGGAGCCTGACGTGCTTAAAAACAATATAGAACTTGATGTGAAAACGAAATGTATTGAAGCCGGAATCACCCAGGCAAAACTTGCAAAGGAAATCAGTACATCCGCTCCCTACGTAAACCGAGTAATCCGCAGTAAGGAAACCATCGTCAACAACACGCTTGTCAAGATGATGGAAGCACTGGGATACGATATAGAGCTTCGGTATGTGAAACGGGAGGAAGAGTGATGGCATCTAGTAAAAATACCCGGATTTTATTTTAAGAAGCTATCATTTTAGAGAATGTAAGATGATGGGTGTGCCTTAAATTGCGTAATTTATTACTTGTAACGCTGCGTAAGGTATTGCTTGTGACGCTGCGTAATGTTGTAAACTGCGTAATGAAAGGAGGTGAAAGCTATGTCAAAATACACGACAGGGGATATTGCAAAGCTTTGTGGCGTGTCTGTAAGAACAGTACAGTATTATGACTCCAGGAATATTCTCGTCCCCAGCGAATTGTCTGAAGGTGGTCGCAGACTATACTCTGAAAAGGATTTAAAACGTATGAAGATCATTTGCTTTCTTCGCGATGCAGGAATATCTATCAACAGCATTGGAGAACTGCTTGCAGAGGAAAATCCGGGTAGCGTTATTGCTGTTTTGCTGGAACAACAAGAACAGATTATCAAAGAAGAAGTCAATGAGCGCAAGACACAACTGGAGTTGATTGAAAGTATTCAACGAGAACTAAAGACCGTGGATATTTTCTCTGTTGAATCTATCGGTGACATAGCCTATGTAGTGAAACGAAAAAATAAATTGAAACAGCTTCATGCTCTTCTGCTGATTACGGGTATTCCTATCAGCATGTTACAGTGGGTATCTATTATCATGCTAATTTCGTCAAGAATATGGTGGCCACTTATTATTTGGGCTGTGTTAGCAATTCCATATGCAATCTGGGTGTCAATCTATTACTTCAAAAAGGTTGCGTATATTTGTCCACAGTGTCATGAAATATTTAAACCAAAATTTAAAGAGGCATTATGGGCGCGTCATACCCCAACGCTCAGGGAATTGACTTGTACTTGTTGCGGATACCACGGTTTTTGCGTAGAAGTTTATGGAGAGGAGAAGAAAGATGGATAAATTTGTAGAATATCTTCCGTTCTTGATTCTGCTTATCATTGCGCAGTTTGCGCTGCTGGGTTATACACTATATCATATTTTGACTCATGACACATATAAGCGAGGAAATCGTACATCATGGCTGGTTATTACCATTGTGCTGATGAACTTTGTCGGGCCGATTCTATACTTTCTGCTCGGCAAGGAGGATTCGTGATGGAAATATTGCAAATCATTGGCTTACAAAAGCGTTTTGGTGACAAAGAGGTTCTGAAAGGGTTGGATCTGGTTGTGCCGGAACATAGTATATTTGGATTCATTGGCAAAAATGGTGCAGGCAAAACAACAACGATGAAAATGATACTTGGACTTTTGAAAGCGGACGCCGGTGAAATCAAAATTGGTGGAGAAAAGGTTATATATAGCCATACATGCACAAACTGCAATATCGGTTATCTCCCCGATGTACCGGAGTTTTATTCATTTATGACCGCACAGGAGTATCTTTTGTTCTGCGGTGAATTTACAGGAATAAAAAGAGCAGATAATAAAATGCGCTGCGAAGGATTGCTAAAGATGGTTGGTCTCGGCAGCGAAAAGCATCGTATTAAGGGATTTTCAAGAGGCATGAAACAGCGATTGGGAATTGCGCAGGCTTTGTTGAATCGGCCAGCGTTGTTGATTTGTGATGAACCTACATCGGCCCTTGACCCTGTTGGTAGAAAAGAAATACTGGACATTCTCCTTGCTGTAAAAGAGCAAACAACAGTTTTGTTTTCTACCCATATTTTATCGGATGTAGAACGCATATGTACCGATGTGGCTTTTCTTAATGATGGGGTGATAAGTGTTCAGGGGAAACTAACCGATGTTAAGGCAAAATACCGCAGGGACGAGTATCTCCTGGAAACGGAAAAGGAAACTGATGTGAGTATTTTTCAGAAAAATTTCCCACGTATGCGGAAAATCAGCAGAAACCAATTGTCTTTTTACGAAAGTGATTATCCCATGTTTTCTATATTACGCATCATAGCAGAGAGACATATTCCCATTTTGAAACTGGAACGTATAGAGCCAACTCTTGAATCTTTGTTTGTGGAGGTGGTTGAAAAATGAATGCTTTGCTGGCACTCATAAAAAAAGAAATAAAGGAACATATTCGTTCTGGACGGCTAATAATTCTTGGCATAGTGTTTGTTCTATTCGGCATTATGAATCCTGCCATTGCGAAAATGACACCATGGCTATATGAAATGTTAGCAGACTCCGTTGCACAAAGCGGCATGCTTGTTACGGCTATAACTGTAAGTGCTATGGAATCATGGGTACAGTTTTTCAAAAATATGCCGATGGCTCTCATTGTGTTTATTCTGCTTGAAAGCAGTATTTTTACCAGAGAATATCAAACGGGGACTTTGATACTGTCTTTGACAAAGGGACTTGAACGGCACAAGGTTGTTGTTTCAAAAACAATAGTACTTGTTGCTTTTTGGACAATTTGCTATTGGGTTTGTTTTGGAATTACCTGCGTATATAATGCATATTTTTGGGACAATTCTGTAGCGCATAATATGATGTTCTCCGCAGTTTGCTGGTGGTTGTTCGGTTTATGGAATATCTCGTTGATGATTTTATTTTCTACCATTTTAAGAACAAACACAGGTGTTCTTATTGCTACAGGAGGTGTTGTCCTCGCGTTATATCTGTTCAATTTTTTGCCAAAAATAAAAAAATATCTTCCCATACTGCTTTCAGATGGGAATTCGTTAATACGTGGGACTTTAAACACAGATATATTCATTGTTCCGATTGTAATAACCATAGCACTAAGTATTATTGATATCGGAATGAGCATTCTCATATTTGATAAAAAGAATTTATAAATTCAGTTTGACAGGAAGAATTAGTTAGGAACATAATGCCTAAATATTTGACCTGGAAACTGTTTTTCATGTTTTTGGAAAAGCATTAGACACGCACGCTCCAACGAGACTCTCTTAGCCAATTTCCATCCTGCAACGAGCGTTAAGACCTATTTCTTGATGTATGGTTATCATCAGGGTAGTCTTGACACATGTGGAGTGCGTAGCCTTGATACAAAGAGTGAAATCGTGAAAATCCTGCATTTTAAGCAGTTTTACAAGCATTATGTCTTTAATGAATATGGAGAAGGAGGACGAAAAAAAGTTCTAAAAAATTATATTGATGTTTATGTTTGTATTGATATGGTGTGTGGAGATACAAAGAGTGATTTAGGAAGTGAGGAATAAGAAATGATGAGGTGTATAATAAAAATAATCTTGTTCCCAATCAGTTTGCTGCTTAGTATCCTCACTGCTTTTCTGACATTTTTGCTTGATATTGGGACAGCGTTGCTGTATATCTTAATGACCATCTGTGTATTTGTAGCATTTGGTTCATTCTTTATGCTACATGATACAAAAGCGGCAATAGAAGCACTCATCATCGGATTTTTACTAAGTCCTTATGGGCTTCCGATGATAGGAGCGACTGTGATAGCCTTTATTGAATTGATAAATGAGAAGATTAAAGCGGTGTAGACAAATTTGAAGTTGTGGAGGTAAATATGGAAAATATACAAATTTTAAATTTATTTTTCAAAGCTGAAAATGAACGGGATTGGATTTCGTATAAAAAATTTCTTTCGCCTTATATTGTATGGGAACTTCACTCTGAACATATTCGTAAGATTGAAGGAATAGAAAACTATTTGAACACAATAAAATCTGCTTATGAAGGTAATAGTAATACTTTCGAAATTGAATCAATAGTCAGCAGCAAAGATTCATCTCGAATAGTTTCTGTTTTAGTGAATAAATCAGGTGAACGATCATGTGATATTTTTGAATTTGATAATGGCGTAATTGTTAGAGAATATGAATTTATATTAGGTTAACAAATGCCGGCTTGCCGAGCTGAGCCAAATTAAATATTGGAGATGTAAGGCGATTAAGAAATAGAAATCTTAGTCGCTTTTTCTTATGCAAAAAAGTAAGAAGAGAGGGGGCAATAGAAGTGGAATTTGATTATTTTTATAACCGGGACGGAGACCGTTTCAGCTACTATATGCTACCGAAAATCATAGTAACTGATGAAAGGTTTAAGAACTTATCATCGGATGCAAAGATTTTGTATTCTTGCCTCTTGGAGCGAACAAGTCTGTCTTTCAGGAATAAGTGGCTTGATGAAGAAAACAGAGTATATATCATCTTCACTGTGGAAGAGATTATGGAGACTTTAGGAAGATCCAATAAGACGGCAGTTAAAATCCTCAACGAGCTTGATAGCACCTCAGGCGGTATAGGACTTATCGAAAGAAAGAAACGAGGTCTTGGAAAGCCTAATATCATCTATGTTAAAGACTTTATGAGCGTATTTCGCTGTGAGTGTAAAAATTACACTTCAGAAGTGAAGAATTTACACTTCAGAAGTGTAGAAACTACACCTCAAGAAATGAAGAATGTACACGGAAGTAATCCTAATAGAAATAATACTGAATATAGTAATCCTGATATGAGTTTAGAAAAAGCTGCTTATGGATCATTTCCAAATGTCTTTTTAACAGAGGATGAAGTAACAGACCTAAAAGAGATACTGCAAAGTCTATTTGATAATTATATCGAAAGGCTTTCAACCTATATTCAAAGCACGGGAAAGACCTACAAAGACCATAAAGCAACTATTCTTTCTTGGTTCTATAAAGACCGAGGAAGTATTAAGCAAACAAATAAAGCTAAGTCATACAGCTTAGAAGATTATGAGGTGGGAGATTATTTATGATGAAAGAATTGGCTGAGATTTTAATCGAGGGCGTTAGATATAGCTTTGATCCTGAAACGGAATATATGAAAGACGGACACGCCTATTGTAAAACTTGCCACGAAAGAAAAGATGGCGAAGTCAAAAGCCTTATGGATATGAAATTTATCTTTAAAAATAACTGCAAATGCGACAGGGAAAGATTTGAAAAGCAGAAGCAAAGAGAAAAGGAACAGGAAATTGAAAGGCTTAAAAGAAGCTGCTTTATTTCAATGAGCCAATGGGCATATACCTTTGATAACTACAAGGGCGAGAAAGATAAAAGCTATACCATAGCAAAAAATTATGTAAAAGAATACGAGCAGATGAAAAAAGAAAATATCGGCTTACTCTTTTGTGGAACAGTCGGAAGCGGAAAGACCTATCTTGCCTGCTGTATTGCAAATGCTCTTATTGAAGAATATATGATAAGGGTCAAAATTAGAAACTTTGCTCAGATAATTAACGATCTACAAAAGAGCGGATTTGACTTAGATAAGAACGAATATATAGAAAGCTTAACCAATGTTTCCGTGCTTATCTTAGATGACCTTGGAATTGAGCGTGATACAAGCTATGCCAAAGAACAGGTGTATAACATCGTAAACAGTCGCTATCTAAAGCAAAAGCCGACAATCTTCACGACAAACTTGCCCTACGAAAAAATACAAAATTCAGATGACGGCGTGGAATATGAAAGGATTTATTCAAGGATTATCGAGATGTGTATTCCCATTAAGGTAATGGGAGAAGATTTCAGAAAGAGGCTGCAAAAAGAAAAGTTAAAGCAAAATAAGGAAAGACTGCTAAAGGGAGGTGAAATAACTTGATTAACGAAGAAGTTTCAAGCAAAGCCATAAACTTGGAAGTAAGGCTTGCTAAGGCTACGGCAAAAGAATTATTCAAGATACTGAAAAAATTGCTTCAGCAAGCAGAAAAGCTCGGTGGATTTGATAAGCTCATCAAAGCTGAGGGAAGTCAAGTAAAACTTAAAGATATGGTCAAGAAAGGACAGCTTGAAGAGCTGAATGTCAAAGACGAAGAACTAAAGGAGCTTAAGAAAGAACTGAATAAGCACGGCGTTAAATTCTCGGTTATGAAAGATAAGGAGACCGGAACACATTCGGTATTCTTTCAGGCGAAAGACACCAAGGTTATGAATAAGGCTTTTCAAAATGTACTTTCCAGTATTGAGAAAAAGGAGAAAACCAAAGAGTCCATTCATAAAAATATTGAGAAATTCAAGGAGATGGCAAAAGACACTATTACTAAAGACAAAGTTAAAAATAAGCAAAAGGAGCAGAGCTTATGAGTAATTTAATAACATTTGAAAATATGAAATTCGGGAAACTCACTGTAATTGAAAAAGACGGTGAGTTTTTCTTTATTGGGAAAGAAGTAGCTGAAAAATTGGGATATGTAAAACCATTAAATGCAGTAGAAAGGCATGTAGAAAAAGATGACTCCCTAAAACAGGGACTCATCGACAGACTTGGTAGAGTTCAGGAAACAATAATAATCAATGAGTCAGGATTATATTCTCTCATCCTATCTTCCAAGCTGCCACAGGCAAAAGAGTTTAAGCGTTGGGTTACAAAAGATGTGCTTCCGAGCATTCGTAAAAACGGCGGATATATCAAAAATCAAGAGAATTTATCAAAAGAAGAGATACTCGCAAATGCGGTGCTTCTTGCCAATAACCTCATTGCTGAAAAGGAGAAAATGATTGAGGATTTAGAGCCGAAAGCTAAGTATTTCGATGAGCTGGTAGATAATAACTTGCTCACAAATTTCAGAAATACGGCAAAGGAGCTTCATATTCCACAAAAGATATTCATTCAGTTTTTGATAGATCAGAACCTTATTTATCGAGATAAGAAAAACAGGCTTCTTCCTTATGCAAAGAACAACAAAGGATATTTTGAAATTAAGGAATGGTGTAGAAACGACAATGATGCGGTAGGGATTCAAACTTTTGTAACACCTAAAGGAAGACACTTTTTATTGCTCTTGATTGGGGGTGATGATACTTGTGATAGATAAAATACTAAAAGATATAAAAGGCTTATTTAAGGTGCAAGATAAGGCAAAGTTTTTAAAGCAGAACATTCCCTATCTTGCATTTTTCTATTTAGGCAATATCTTTTCACATCATGTAAGAGCCTATGTAGGTGGCGATATTATTGACAAAATCTTTCAAGGAATATTAGAGATTAACACGATGAGCTTTCTTCCAAGCATTCATCCTACGGATATTTTAATGGGAGTGGTAGTAGCTGTTTTAATCAAATTTATCGTATATACCAAAGGGAAAAATGCCAAAAAGTTTAGACAGGGGAAAGAGTATGGCTCGGCAAGATGGGGAACGAAGAAAGATATTGAGCCATATATGGATGAAAAGTTTCAAAACAATATCTTACTTACACAAACAGAACGCCTAACCATGAATGGCAGACCGGCTAATCCAAAGTATGCAAGAAATAAAAATGTTTTGGTTATTGGTGGATCAGGAAGTGGAAAAACAAGGTTTTATGTCAAACCGAACCTTATGCAGATGCACTCGTCATATTGCGTAACCGATCCAAAAGGATTAACCTCTTAGGGACAGAGAAAATAAAAAACTTGGAAAGGAGGTAATTCTCATGTCAAATACAAAAAGAACAGGACAAACAGCCCTTTATGAGCGTTTAAGTCGAGATGATGAAATGCAGGGAGAAAGCAATTCCATCACTAATCAAAAGCAACTACTTGAAAGTTATGCGAAAAGAAACGGCTTTGTAAATATCTATCACTATACCGATGATGGAGTAAGCGGAACAACCTTTGATAGAGAGGGATTTCAAAAAATGATAAAAGCAGTAGAAGAAAACAAAGTATCTACTGTGATAGTAAAAGATATGAGTAGGTTTGGCAGAGATTACCTTAAAGTAGGCTTTTACACCGAAATACTTTTCAAAGAAAAGGGAGTAAGGTTTATCGCCATCAATAACGGAATAGATAGCGAAAAACAAGCAGAAAGCGACTTTACCCCATTTCTAAATATTATGAATGAATGGTATGCAAGAGATACCTCAAGAAAAATACAATCCATCTTTAGAGCAAGAATGGAAGAGGGTAAAAGAGTATCACCAAGCGTTCCATACGGCTATTATAGAAATCCTAAGAACAAACAGGAGTTACTTGTCGATAAAGAGAGTGCAAAGGTCGTAAAACGCATTTACAGGCTTGTAATAGAGGGATATGGAGTAACACATATAGCAGACATATTAACCAAAGATAAAGTCCTTATTCCGTCAGCCTATGCCCAAATACATTACCCCGAAAATAACCATAGCTCAAAGAAAAGAGGAATAGAAGACCCGTATTTTTGGACACCGACCACAGTAGGTTATATCTTAGAAAAAAGAGAATATATGGGTCATACTGTACTTGGTAAAACAATATGCCTTGATTACAAAACTAAGAAACGCAGAAAGGCAAAAGAAGATGAACTCATTATCTTCAAAAACACCCATAAAGCCATCATTGACGAAGAAACATGGAATAACGCTCAAAGGTTAAGAAAAACAGTGAGAAGAAGTCCAAAGTACGGAACAACCTCACACCCCTTTACAGGACTTTTAATCTGTGCAGATTGTGGAGGTAAATTAAGTTACAGAGAGCCGGCAGAATATAAAGAAAAGAAATATGATTGTGATTATTGCTTTGTATGTCAACATTACAGACACAGAAAAGGCTCTTGCAGTATGCACTACATCAAGGTAAAAACAGTGAATGAAATTCTCCTAAAATCAATCAAAGAAATCACAGATTTTGCAAAAGAAGAAAAGCAAGAATTTCTAAAAGTGATGAACAAATTATCCGATGAAAAAAGGGAAGAAAAGTATCAAGATGATAAAACGAAATTAGAAAAATTATCTTCAAGAAATGAAGAACTAACAACCCTTATTACAAAGCTATATGAAGACCATGCACTTGGAAAAATTCCCGCAAAACACTTTGATAGATTATTTAATATCTATGACACGGAGCAACAAGAATTAGAAAAGCAAATACAGTATTTTGAAGATGAAATAGAAAGCTATCATCAGAGAAAAGTTGACACCGATAAATTCCTTAAAATGATAGAGAAATATACAGACATTGAGGAATTGACAGTACCAATGATAAATGAGTATATAGAAAAAGTTGTAGTCCATGAAGCCACAGGGGGAAGAAAAGGAAAAGATAGAAAACAACAAGTTGATGTGTATTTTAACTTTATAGGCAACTGTCAAGTACCACAAAAAGCCGATATAGAAAAAATGGCTTAAAAATGGTATAATATTGTTAATTATTTAGAGAGAAAAATTAGAATTTGTACACAGGATGGATTAGACTAATGAATATACATGAATTTGGAAAAGGTAATGAACAAGCAATTCTGCTGATACATCCTTCTGTTGTAAGATGGGATTATTTTGAACATTTAATTCCGCTTCTCAAAAACAAATATCATCTGATTATTCCGGCTCTTCCCGGATATGATTCTGAGGATGAAAGTGACTTTACAAGCATTGAGAAGATCGCTGCCGAATTGAATGAGTGGCTTCAGGCTGAAGAGATTGCCGAATTGTATGCAGTATATGGGTGCTCGATGGGCGGCTCCGTTGCTTTAATGGTAACGCTTGGACAACTTATTCCAATCAGACACTGCATTATGGACGGAGGCATTACACCATATCAGCTACCATGGCTTGTCACACGCTTTATCGCCTTGAGAGACTATCTCATGGTGATGCTGGGCAGGACAGGTGGAGTGCGCTTGCTTGAGAAGGCTTTTGCTACCGATGAATATTCGAAGGAAGATCTTCAATATGTTGCAGATGTTTTGAAGTGCTCCAGTAGAAAAACGTTATGGAGAACTTTTGACTCATGCAACAACTATAAGATTCCACAGCCCATTCCGAAGGTCGATACGCAAATGCATTACTGGTATGCCGATGGCGAAGAAAAGGAGCGAAAACTTGATATCGCCTACATGAATCAGCATTTTCCGCAAACAGAATTCAAGGTTTTGCCTAAACTGGGGCATGCAGGTCTTGTTTTACTGAAACCGGATTTATTTGTGACAATGATAAACGAATTGTTTTGAGACAGACAAATTGCAGTTTGTCGAAGTAAAACAATTAAATACAAGCTATAACATAGCAGTTCACGAAACAGTAAATCAAATCGGTTTACTGTTTTTTCTTTACTAAAAATCAGAAAGGAGAACAGAAAATGAAAAATATAGATGAAAAAATCTTAATGGCAGAAGAGGAAATTAAGCAGTTACAAAACAAAAGAAAAAAACTCATCAGTCAGCAGAAACAGGAAGAACGAAAGAAAAGAGATAAAAGGCTTTATGAAAAAGGAGCAGTTTTTGAAAGTATCTTTAACGAAAGCAAGGATTTTACCAAAGATGAATTTTATCAGCTAATTACATTCCCAAATATCAAAGAAGCAATAAATGAAAAAATCCTAAAAATCATGGAGAAAAGAGAAAAAACGGAAGAAGAAAACATAGAAAAACAAGAGAAAGTAACGGAAACAGAGCAGTAGTCCCTTGTTTACAAGGGCGCACTTATACACCCTAAAGGGTGTGTGCGTTCTCCGAAGGCTCTTGCAGAGAGCATATCAGCTAAAGCTGATACAGGGGAGCTACACTCCCCTACGGAAATAAATTTCCTACCCCTTGTGTACTTACCAAAAGAAACCGGATAAAAAACAATCCGATTTTTTTAGTAAGTCTTATCCATCGCCACTGTATCCACATCAGAAAAAGAGAGGAGGTTTTAGCTATGGCGATATATCATCTTAGTATAAAGATTATCTCAAGAGGCAAAGGAAAAAGTGCGGTTGCAGCAGCTTCTTATCGAAGTGGCGAAAAGATAAAAAACGAATATGACGGCATAGTCCATGACTTTACAAGAAAAGGCGGAATAGCACATACAGAAATCCTATTACCACAAAACGCACCACAGGAATTTTCAGACAGAGGAACGCTATGGAACAGTGTAGAGAAAATAGAAAAAAGTAAAAACTCACAGCTTGCAAGAGAAATAGAAATCGCCTTACCCAAAGAATTAAACAGGGAAAAACAGATAGAACTTGTAAGAGAATATGTAAAAGAAAATTTTGTAAAAGTCGGTATGTGTGCCGATATTGCTTTGCACGATAAAAATGACGGGAATCCACACGCTCATATCCTATTAACTATGAGACCGTTAAATGAAGATAAAACATGGGGAGCAAAATCAAAAAAGGAATATATCCTTGATGAAAACGGAGAAAAAGTAAAACTCAAAAATGGCAATTACAAAACAAGGAAAATAAATACAGTCGATTGGAACGAGCAAGACAAAGCGGAAGAGTGGCGAAAGACATGGGCAGATATTACAAACAAATATCTTGAAGAAAATAGCATACAGGAAAAAGTAGACCATTGTTCCTATCAAAGACAGGGCATAGAAGAAATACCGACCATTCATTTAGGAGTATCAGCAAGTCAAATGGAGAAGAAAGGTATAGCCACCGACAGAGGAAATATCAATCGGGAAATCAGAAAACAGAATAGGCTATTACAAGAAATCAAGTTAAGAATAAAAGCCTTAATGAGATGGATAAGGGGAATTGGAAAAGAAGAAAAAGCAGAAACTGATAAACTCAAATCCACCCTCCCACCCAAAGAAAATTTGCTATCCGTTTTTGAAAATCTTATCCGTAAAAATGCAGATAACCATAATACAGATTTAGAAAAATACATCGAAAGCTATCAATTCTTAAAAGAGAAAAACATTATTTCCTTATCTGAACTGAAAGAAAGTATAGTTACTTTAAGAGATAAGAATTACAA
>ERZ772957.2083-NODE-2083-length-11926-cov-14.164097_pt1 | contig 11926 bp, 9 predicted proteins | sample MGYA00580682_ERZ772957 | MGnify/ENA primary metagenome ERZ772957 (study PRJEB29015, sample SAMEA2737921) | human oral metagenome | biome: human oral; feature: human-associated habitat; material: dental | place: China | collected 2025 ...
CACTGCCGGGCATTGGCTCCAAGACGGCAGTGCGTCTTGCTTATCACGTCCTCGATATGGACGTGACGAAGGCGCGGGCGCTCGCGGCGGCGATCATTGAGGCGCGCGAGAAGATCGGTTTCTGCAGCGTCTGCTGCAACCTTTCCGATGAAGACCCGTGCGCCATCTGCCGCTCGGAGAAGCGCGACCGCACGAAGATCTGCGTCGTCGAGCAGCCGCAGGACGTCGCTGCCATCGAGCGCATGAAGGATTACAAGGGCCTCTACCATGTGTTGCACGGCTCGCTCTCGCCGCTTCAAGGCATCGGCCCCGAAAACCTGCGCGTCAAGGAGCTGCTGCACCGCCTCGAAGGCGAAAAGGGCGCCGAGACGACGGAGATCATCATGGCGACGAACCCCACGGTCGAGGGCGAGGCGACGGCGATGTACCTCGCGCGCCTCTTGAAGCCCGCCGGCCTCAAGGTCACGCGCATCGCCCACGGCCTGCCCATCGGCGGCGATCTCGAATACGCCGACGAAGTCACGCTCGCAAAGGCGCTCGAAAACAGAAAGGAAATCTAGTATGCTCGAAATCATCGTGGCACTCGCCGTCGGCCTCCTGCTGCTGGCGATTGCGGCAAAGCTCCTGTCCCTGCCCTTTCCCCTTTTGAAGAAATTCATCGTCAACAGTGTCATCGGCGCCGTCCTTCTCTCCATCGTCAAGCTCCTGGGCTTTTCCGTGACGATCAATATCGTCACGGCGCTGATCGCCGGCATCTTCGGCATCTCCGGCGTACTCTGCGTGCTCGCATGGAACTACCTGTAAAAAGCGAAGAAGGCAAGACATTGAACGACATGAAGAAAAACAGCGGCGAGAAGCTCTGGACAGCCGAATTCATCGGCCTCAGCGGTACGAACTTCTTCCACTTCATGGCGCAGTATATCCTCATCGTGGGGCTGCCCATCTATATCATGAACGACATGAAGGGCGGCGAGCTCGAAGCGGGGCTCGCCATGACCTTCTTCCAGATCGGCACCGTCGCCTGCCGCCCCTTTGCGGGCAGGCTCATCGACAGCGTCCACAAGGGCAGGCTGCTCTTCGGTGCGACGCTCGCCTTCTTCGCCATCATGCTCGCCTTCTGCTTCGCGCATACGGAGGAAATGCTCTACGCGCTGCGCCTCGTGCACGGCGTCGAATTCGCGCTCGGCACGACGGCGGCGGCGACTCTGGCGGCGCTCGTGCTGCCCGCGGCGAAGAAGGGCACGGGCATCGGCTACTTCGCGCTCTCGACGAACCTCGCGATGGTCGTCGGCCCCCTCGTCGGCCTGCTCCTCATCCGCTCCTGCGGCACGCTCGCCATGTTCGCCTTTCTCGCGGCGAGCGCCCTCTTCACGCTTTGGCTCGCGAACCGCAAGCGGCTCTCCGACGCCATCGTCCTGCCGGCGAAGGACAAGCCGCGCAGCTTTGCCCTCGTAGAAAAGCGCGCCGTGCCCATGGCGCTTCTCGGCGGCATCGTCTTCTTCGCCTACGGCGGCGTCCTGACCTTCATCCCGCTCTACGCGCGCTCGCTCGGCATGGACGAAAGTGTCAGCACCTTCTTCGCCGTCTTCGCCCTCGTCATCGTGGCGACGCGCCCTTTCATCGGCCGCCTCTTCGACAAGAAGGGCGCCGACTACACGGTCTATCCGGGGCTCATCCTCTTCTTCTGCGGCTTTCTTTGCTTCGCCGCCGCCAAGAGCCCCGCCGCCTTCTTTCTCGCCGCCGCCGTCCTCGGCGCTGGCTTCGGCGCCGTCAGTCCCGCCTTCCAGACGCTAGCCGTCGCGAGCGTGCCGCCTGAGCGCGCGGGCCTTGCGACAGCGACCTACTTCTGGGCGCTCGACATCAGCGTCGGCATCGCCGCCGCGACCTTGGGTCTCTTCGCCGCCCGCTTCGGCTACGGCGCACTCTACGGCCTCCTCTGCCCCGCCGTCGTCGTCTGCACGGCCGTCGGCTATTTTGTATGGCGCAGGCAAAAATAAGGAAAGGGCTGTCGCATAAATCGAATTTGACTTATTGCAACAGTCTCTTTTTCAGTCTTGACAATATTCGCTGCAATGCATACTATGATAGTAGAAGCGTATGAGGAGAGGAGCAAATCTGTGAGAATAATCAGGAAAGATGTTCCGGCGGAATATTGTGCATTGATACAGAAATTCCGCTTGATCGATGATGCGTTTTTCAACGTATGTTTTGACAACTATATCGAAGGAATACAGCTCCTGCTGCGCATCTTTTTGGGACGCGACGATCTCATTGTCAAGCATGTCGTCACGCAGCAGAGTGCGGAAAATCTCTATGGTCGCGGCGTGCGCTTTGATGTGTTGGCAGAGGACAGCGAGGGGAAACTCTACGATTGTGAAGTGCAGCGTGCCAATGAAGGTGCAGCCCCGCGCAGGGCGCGCTACAACAGCAGCATGCTGGATTCGCGGGAACTGGCAAAAGGAGAGGATTTTTCGTCACTTCCGGAAACATGGGTAATCTTCATCACGGAGAACGACATCTATGGGGCAGGCTTCCCACTGTATCATGTGGAGAGGATCGTAGAAGAGATTCAGCGCCCCTTTGATGACGGCGCCCATATCCTTTATGTCAACGGGGCAAACCGCGACGACACACCGCTTGGGAAACTCATGCAAGATTTCTTCTGTGAGAATCCAAAGGAGATGAATTACAAAGAACTTGCCAAAAGAGCAGACTACTTTAAGGCAGAAGCAGAAGGGGTGAATACCATGTGCGAATTGATGGAAAAATTTGGAGAGAGAAAGATGGAAGAGGGACGTATGGAAGGACGCCTTGAGGGTCGTGCTGAGGGTCGTGCCGAGGGTCGTGCTGAGGGTCGTGCTGAGGGTCGTGCTGAGGGAATGCTCGATATGGTGCGTTCTTTGTTCGCGTTGCATGTCCCCCTTGATGTGATCGAGAAGTCGAGCGGCTTGACGCGAGCCGAAATTCTGGCGCTGCAAGACGCGCCTGCCGAGTAGTATGAGCAAAGGAAGAGAGCTCTCGCCTGCAGACCGAATATAAGATTTTTTGGACGCCAAGACCGCCGCATCGTTTGATATGCGGCGGTTTTATTGGTTCTTTGTCAAATGTTGTAGTTGGGGCTGACGCACATAAATCATGTACGTCAGCTTTTTTCATACATAAAAAACGCCTCCACACTAGTAAAAGTATGGAGGCAACCTGCTTCTCCTGCAACGAAAAATCCGGCAAAAACGCTGTGCCCCTGAGGAAGCTAGGGAAGAGACGACTTGCCGAAATGCGCTTCGACCAGCGCCCGGAGCCGCCCTTCCTTGGCGGCAGCCGCCGTGTCCGCGAGGATGAAGTTTCGGCGGGACAGTTTCTGCTGCTTCCTGTCAAAGCCGAAGATATACGCCATGGCGATGTCGTAGATGATCTGACTCGGCGCAAAGCCGAAGACCTGTCGTTCCAGGATATGCCTGAGCCGCTGCTCGGCGTCGGGGAAGGCGGCTTTGAGCTTTTCGCTGCGGTACAGCCTCTTGACGATCTCCGTGATGTAGAGTCCCGACTTCATGTAGAAATCGACGAAGGTCTTTTCCGCGTCGTCAAAAACGCCGGCATCCTCCTCTGCAAGCGCGTCGACCATGCGTCGGACGACGGCGCGCGGCGTGAAGATCTGGTTCGTCTTCTGCGGCGGGATGTAGTCGAAAATGTCCTCGTCATGGCTCTCATCGAAGTAGTCGCTGAGCCTCTCCTTCTTGTCGAGGAAATTTTGGATGGCATCGTCGAATACGATCTCGTTGAACAAATGTCCGTCGAAATGACGATTTTCTCCCGTCACCTCATCCAAGTAGTCGCCGCCGTCTCGTAAAAAGCGGAACTGGGCGACCGTAATGCCCGTGACTTCATGGAAGACCGCCGCCGGCGTGTAGGCGTCGAAATTCGCGAGCTGCAGCTCCTTGCCGCCGCCCGCGGCGTTCTCGCTGTACGCCATGATGAAGCTCGGAATCGTGCGCGCGAAGCCGCGAAGATGGGCGCGCACCGTGTCCTCAATGCCTTTCTTCTTCTCCTCGGCCTGCCGCGTTTCGAGCGCTTCGATGGTCTTCCTTTTCTGCTCCTCCAACGTGCTTTGCGCCTTTTCCGCGAGCTCCTTCGCGAAGGCTGCGGCGGCGCATCTGACGCGCTCCGTCAGCTCCTGCTGCACGCGGTCGGCTTCTGCGGGGGAGGCGGCCGTTTCCATTGCCTTCTCCGCTTCGGCGCGGGCGATCTTCTGCTCCTGCGCGTGCTCGGCGGCGCGCCGCCGGTAATCCTCCTTCACCGTCTTCTCGACCTGCTCCGAAAGGCGCTCCGCCTGCGCTTTTGTCAGACCGTAGGCGCTCAGCGCCTCGTTCTTGATATGCTCCTTGAGCGGGGCGGCGATGTGCGCGGCGATGGCGTCGGCAGCCTTTGCCGCGTGCTCCTCGACATCTTTGGAAAAAGCCGCCGCACTCTCCGTCATATTGACGCTCAAAGGGGGCTGCGTTTCCGCCGCGCGCCAGATCTCCGTCTTCACCTCTTCGTAAAGCCCCTTGCCGAAGATGGCCGCCGTCTGGCTGATGACAATGCCGTCATCGAGCTTGACCTTGCCGTCTTCGTCCGTCTCTATATCGTCGGCGTCCTCCAAGCGCCCGCTTTTTCGGAGGTCGCCCTGATTCTCCTCGGGCGCGATCTTTTCGAGGATCTCGCGCACGGCAGCGGGCGCGGCGAAGATGGCGCCGATGTTCTGGAAGAGGAAGTTGCTCATGAAGCCGCGGTGCACGACCTCCTCCGCCTTGATGGCGCGCGGGATCGTCAGCACCTGACGGGCGTCGAGCTCCACCATCTCACCGTCCTCGTCCTCGCCGTAGATGGGGAAGAGGTTCAACATGCGGCGGATGTTCGCCTCGTGCGCCTCCTTCGTGCCGCCGCCATTCGCCGTCTCGGCGCTGAGGTCGTTCGCGAACTTCTCATAAGTGATCAGGGTGCGCTCAGGCGCGAAGTCGAAGAGGTAGGCGTTCTCCTTGCGGTAGAGCCTGCCGTCCGCCCCGATGTATTCCCAGGGATTCTGCGCGCGGAACGCCGCCTGCATGTATTCGCTCGGGCTTTTCATATTGGAAAGCATCAGAACCGCCGTCCACGGCTTCACCGTCACGCCCGTCGTCAGCTGGCCGACCGAGAGCGTGATCGTCTTCGCGTGCGTCCTCGTCGCCTCCATCACGCGGTCGAAGCTCTTCTTCGCCTGCGCATCCTCGTCCGCCTCGAGCCTCCCGTCGCCGGCGGCGAGCACGACGCCGTACTCGGAGAATACGGGATGCTCGGCGAGAAGCTTCGCCATGGCGCGGCAGCTGTCGACGCGATCGAGGATCCAGAAGGTGTGGGCGAGCTCGGCGCGAAGCTCCGGCGTGGAAAAGGGGAACTTCTTTTGCTGCGTCAAAGCGTCGAGGAAGCGCCTCACCTCGCCTTCATGCTGAAAGCGCCCCTTTTCATCGGCGCTGAAAAACTCATTCAGGTTGAAAGCGTATTCCGAGGCGCCGTCTTCGGACAGATCGAGCCCGCGTTTCGTTTCCTCGACGATCATCTTCGAAAGCCGGTACGTCAGCATGTTGAGCTTCGGCAGAGGCGCGTAAGGATTCGCCGTCTCACCCTCGAAGCTCTTTTTCGCCTCCTGCTCATCGGCATACGACCAGTTGAAGATCTGCCGTGTGCGAAAGCGCCCCCGGGCGATCGCCTTGAACGGCGTGCCCGAAAGATGCAGCGTGAAATCGCGCCGGATTTCCTCGAACGCCTTGTCCGTGCGATAGGTATCGACGCCCTCGTGCGCCTCGTCGATGACGAGGAGATCCCAGTGCATATCCTTGATCCACTTGAGCTTTCGGTGCTCACCGCCGAAATAGACGGAGCCCTTGAGTCCCTGCAGGCTCTCGAAGGCGATCATCTTGACCTTGTCGAGCGCCGCCTCATCGAGGCTGTCGAGATGGGCACAGTACATCTCGCGCGACCAGGCAGCGCGCTCCTTCAGCGCATCCGTATCGCTGACGAAGCGATAGTCCGTCTGCCAGCCGATGAACTTGTCGAAATCGTCGAACCACGAATTTGCAATGCTCGGGCGGTTCGTGACGATCAGGACGTTGCGCGCGCCCAGGCGGCGCACGAAATCGTAAGTCGCGAGCGTCTTGCCGAAGCGCGGCTTCGCGTTCCAGAGAAATTCGCGCGGCTCCTCGCCGCTCTTCGCGTAGGCGAGCGTCATTGCCACGGCGTCCTTCTGCTCGGCGCGCAAGCTGTAGTCACTTTTGCCCGCGTCCTTTTCACGCGCCTCGGCGTAGTCCTTCGCCGCGAAGCGATAGAAGAAATCGCGCGAAGTCGCGCCGTCAATGCGGAACCACTCCGTCTTCTGCCGACGCTCGACGCCCTTGTAGCGCGTGAGGTAGTCGTGGAAATCGTGGTCGGTGAAGTACGCCTCCGAGCCGTCCGTATAGCGTGCTTCCTGCTTCCATTCGAGATGTGCGCGGATGTTCACCGTATGCGTCTGCTGCTTGATGCGCTCCTCGACGGTCTGCCTGTCCGTATAGCCGATCTTCGTCCAGCCGTCATGCGGCGGATATTCGGGCGTCGTATAGGCATAAATCATCGGCCGTATGCGGCGGCAGGGTTCAATTTTCATACTCATGCGGAAAACCTCGCTCTATCCACGAATACTGTCCACGCGCTGCTTCACATAGGCGATGTCCGCTTCGTCCAGTTGGAACAGGCGGAATAACTGGCTGTCTATATCCGAAGCATAGTCAATCAAACCGTTGTCATTTTTATAGCTTCCTAAATCCGGCACACGTTTCCCCAGAGAAGTCAGGGATTCATCCGTCATCAGAAAGGCATAGCGAACAAGATAGGATTTTGCATAATGATAAAAATTCTTTGCTTCGGCGTGCGTCTTGAAGGAGCGTAGTGCCACACGCGAGCGCCCGAAAGCCGAATGATTATCTATGATTTCTATTTGATTATCGCGCTTCTGTCCACCGGCATTTGCACTCGATACCACGACCTGCCATTCGGAAATATACGCTTGGTTGGTCTTTATCACAGATTTGTCTGCGAAGAACCAGCGCGCGCGTCCTGTTTTGCCGGCGCGGTCATTCGTGAGCAGGCGGATTTGATTCTTGTCAGGCAAAGCGTCTGTTTTTTTACAGGGCACGACCTTATCCGGATTTTCCTCCACGAAGGAACTTTCGATTTGAAACAGCGAGCGCGGCAGAATCGCCTCGTGAAAATACGTCAGACCGCGCTGCTTCACGAACTTGTCAATCTTATTGCAAACCGAAATATCCTGCGGATTCAACGGCATGAGCTGACTTCCGGGATTCTCCACGAAGAGGGATGTTTCCTCGCCATTCACCACATAAACATACTGGAAGCCCGGAGTCGTCTTCCGCTTGTCCTTCAACACGATCGTGATGCCGTCCGCCATCTGTATGCCGGGAAAAACCTCGTTGGCATTGGGGAAGAAATACAACTTTTTCAAATGGACGTCATTGATTTGCTCGTACCCGAAATTCTGCAGCCCCTTGCCGAATTGATGAATCCAGCGACCGCCGGGATAGATCAAGACCGAGCCTTCCGTCGTTAATTCGTCCGCTCCCATCTGGAAGAATTGGAAAATGTTTTTTACCGGCTTCTGGCGATTTGACTTCGCCTCCGTTTCCGCCGTTTCTTCCTGATACGGCGGATTGCCGATGCAGACGTCGAAGCGAAATTTTTCCATCAGCTTCCCAGCTCCTCTTTCCAGATTTCGTGGATACGGCATTTCCTGTAGAGTTTCAGCGGCGCTTTTTCTGCCATGACGTCGGCGAAGAGGTCGAGTCCTTCTGCCGCCTCGGACTTGTCGAAGAGCTCGTCGAAGTAGAACGGCACGCGGCGCACCTCGCTCTTCGGGCGCTTGCTCTGCCGCCATTCGTTCAGTACGATCCAGTCGCCGGCGGCGTTCTTCCGCTTGAGCGTATCGCCCTGCACGATGTTGAGCTGCAGGAGGAGCGCGAGCGAACGCGCGAGATCGCTTTGCGGCGCCAGCGGGCGGCCGAACTTCTTCGCATAGTGGGCGAAGAAAATGCGCCGCAGCCTCTCACGCGCGAGGGCGATGTTGTCTTCGAGGTATTCGATGCCGTACATCGTCGCAACGGCGAAGAGCGCGTCCTGCTGCCAGTTTCTGCCGCGCCCGAAGCGGCTGTTGTTGTGCTCCAAGAGTGCGAGCCGCTTTTCGAGGATAGCGACGAGGAAGGCGCCTTCGCCGACGCTCGGCTCTAAGATGGTCGCATGGATATCCGCCACCTTCGCCGCGATCGGCTCGTGCGCGAGCATTTTCTCCACCATCCAGGGCGGCGTGAAGACCTCGCCATGCTTCTGCACGCGCTCTTTTGATTTTATCAGTCGATTCTGTTCCATGATCTTCCCAGCGTCAGGCAGTGCCTCTTCCGCGCCCCATGCCTCCCATGCCAAAGCGTTCCGGCTCATACATCCTCCATCGTACACGAGGTCATTTTCTCATCGTCTCAGTATCATTTCGCGCTGAACTTTTGATTTCCTGCTGTAATTCCCTAGGCCTTTCCTTTGATGTAAAGAGCTATAATAGTCCTATATTTATTTCCCGAAAGAACCTTTCCAAGGAATGGCAATTTCACGATACCATGTAGAGTGTACTTCCCCAGGAGAACGGTTCGAGAAGTTTTGAGCAGAAAGGTTGATGCAGCATGGGCTTCTTCCAAAAGGAAAAAGCTGCGGCAGCACCGGTCGCTTCACCGGGAGCTGCAGACGACATCCAAAAGCTGGAGCGCTATCTAAAGACGCTTGCCTCGGGCAAGCTCGATGCCCCGCCGCCCGCTGTGACGGGCACCTCGCTGCAGCCCTTGGCGGCGGCACTACAGGCTTTCGTCGCGCAGCAGGAGAAGCAGGCGCGCCACATCACGCTGGTGCTGAACGACAGCCTCGCGAAGCAGATCCATGCGTCCATCCTGCTGAACAAGCTGTTTTTCAGCTTGACGGACATCGCGAGCGGCGTGCAGGACGTCATGAACGTCATACGCGGACTGGCGGAATCGATCAACGACATCGCTTCCATGTCGACGGACATCGCCGGCAAGACAAGCGCGGGGCAGACGACGATGCACGCCGCCGGCGAGACGATCCTGGGCATGGCGGCCGGCAACAAGGTCGTCGGTGACAGCATAAGCCTCATGGTGCAGCGCATGGACACGCTGACGAGCTCGACGGCGAACATCAACACGCTCGTCGCGACGGTCAACGGCATTTCCGAGCAGACGAACCTCCTCGCGCTGAACGCGTCCATCGAGGCGGCGCGCGCCGGCGAGCACGGGCGCGGCTTCTCCGTCGTCGCCGAAGAGGTTCGGAAGCTCGCCGTGCAGTCGAAGGAGTCGGTCGAGGAGATCCGCGCCCAGCTCACCTCCATCCAGAACGAGGTCAAGAGCCTCGGCGGCCAGTTCGATTCGATGGACGAGACCTTCACGAAGAACTCGGAGAACATCGAGGCGACGGAGAAGCAGGCGGGCGCGATCCGCGATACGTTTACGGACATCAGCACGGCGATGGAAAAGCTCGCACCGTTCGCCGAGCAGCAGTCGGCATCCTTCGAGGAGATGACGGCATCGCTCAACCAGGCGGTCGACAACATGCACACGGCGAAACAGGAGTCAATGGAGTGCAACACGAGCCTCTTCCATGTGCTCATGGAGTCGAGCGCCGTGCGTACGGACTTCCTCAACGGCGGTCTTTCGCTGAGCTCAAACGAGACCCTGGATCTCGCCAAGACCGACCATCTGATCTGGTTCGCGCGCGTCAATCAAATGCTTCTGGGCAATATGCAGCTCAATTCTGCCGACGTCATGAACCATCAGACGTGCCGCCTCGGCCACTGGTACGCGGGTGAGGGCAGGACGAAGTACGGCGGCACGCCCGTCTTCGAGAATCTCGACGCCTCGCACGAGCGCTTCCATCGACTCTGCGCCGAGGCCATCGACGCCTACAACAGCCACAACGAGTACAAGGTGCGCGCCCTGCTGCCGGAGATCGAGAAGGTTTCTGCTGAAGTCCTCCGTGCGCTCGAACAACTGAAGAGCATGTAAGCTGCACGCATACAAACAAAAAGACTGTGTACAAGTCCGACCGACTTGTGCACAGTCTTTTTGCGCGTGCCGCAACGGGGGCGCACGGCGCACGGCTGCCGGCGCGCCTTTTAGCTGCATAGAAACGCCTCTCAGTGCAGCACATCCGTTTTCGGCGCTTCTTTCTTCTCCGCGCGGCGCGGCACGAGCTCGGCGGCGAGCGCCGCCATCTCAAGCGCCTCAAGGCGCGCGTTGATATATGCCGTGCTGCGGCGCATCTCCTGCGTCATGCGGCACGCTTCCTGCGTCTCCTTTTCCAGCTCAGAAATCTGGCCGCTCGCCTCCTCGTAGCGCGCGTTGAACGCTTCAAAGCGCGCGTTGAGCTCGGCGAAGCGGCGATCGAGCGCCGCGAAGTGCGCATCGAACTCCGCGAGCTTCTCGTCGATCGCCGCGAGCTGCTCGGCATCGCTCACGAGGCGCTCGCTCACATGGCGAACGTTCTCGTCCAGCTCCGCTATATCGTTTTGCGCTCGTTCGCGCAGATATTTGCTCTCTTCCATGCTTTTCCCTCCGCTGCCATTATAGCACGACTTTTCTCCCTAGTCTATACCACCTTAGGACAGAGCAAGAAAAAAGATGAAAAATCGCTGCTTCTGTGCAGGGAAGCAGCGATGATTTTCAGGGGAACGCTAAATTTCTCAGCGTTTCCTTAATGGCAGAACATCATGATGAAGCCGCCGATCGTCGGCAGCGCCACGATGGCGAACTTCAGCAGCGGCCGCGGCGCGAGGTGGGTGCATTTTGCTCCGACGAAAGCCCCAATCATCAAGCCTAAAAGCGTCTGCACGAAGATGTCGAGATCGAGCCGCCCGTTCAGCAGGTAGCCGAGGCCGCCCGCCGCCGAGATCGGCAGAATGACCATCATGCAGGTGCCGATCGACTGCAGGAGCGGCACGCCGAAGACACACAGAAGCGCGAGCTGGATGAAAGCCGCCGCGCCAATGCCGAAAGCGCCCGACAAGAAGCCATTGAGAAAGCCAAGCGACAGACCGTAGACGATGAGCTTCCTGCCCGTGAGCAGCTCGCTGCGCATGTGGAAGTGCCGGTCGAGAAACTCTGCCTGATAGACCTTCATGTAGAGCGTGAAGGCGGACAGGAGGAGCATGAGCGCCGTCAGGAAGCTCAGCTCACGCGACGGCAGGAGATTCGACACCTCCGCGCCGAGAAAGGCGCCGAGGACGCCGCCCGCACCGAGCACGGCGCCCGTCTTGACGACGACCTCGCCCTCGCGGAAGTGGCTGATGGTGCCCGAGAGCATCGTGAAGACCATCGACGTGAGCGCGACGGCGAGCGCCGTATGAATCGGCACGCCGAAGCCGACGGTCAAAAGCGTGATGACGACGCCCGCGCCGCCCGCGCCGACAAAGCCAATGACAGCGCCCAAAAGCAGCATGGAAACGAAGATCATTGCCCTTCCTCCACATCCTCCGTCAGCGCGTGCTGTCCGAGCATCGTCGTCAGATTGTCGCGCGTGAAGCGGTAGGCGGGCGAGGCGAAGTCCTGCGTCGCGTCGTAGTGATTCGACGGCGCGCGAAGGATACCAGAGACGGTATCGTAGATCATGTCGTTCGTAAAGTACTGCTGCTCGTGCGACTTGAGCGCGGCTGCGACCTGCGGCTCGGCAGCCCGGTAGGCGGGCGAGAGGTAGACGAACATCGGGATGCGCACCATGTGGAAGTTGAAGACGTCGGGGTTGTGTGAGATTTCCAGATCCTCGCCGTGGTCGGAGAAGTAGACCATCGCCTGCAGATTCAGATGATCGCGCG
>ERZ772957.2086-NODE-2086-length-11921-cov-6.874853_pt1 | contig 11921 bp, 10 predicted proteins | sample MGYA00580682_ERZ772957 | MGnify/ENA primary metagenome ERZ772957 (study PRJEB29015, sample SAMEA2737921) | human oral metagenome | biome: human oral; feature: human-associated habitat; material: dental | place: China | collected 2025 ...
CGAAGCTGCGCCTTGCCTTCCTGCTGAACAAGCACGATACGATCGGACAGGATGCTGTCGCCATGTGCGTGAACGACATCCTTGTGCAGGGAGCGGAGCCTCTGTTCTTTCTTGACTATCTCGCCGTCGGCAAACTTGAACCCGCTCAGGTTGCCGAGGTGGTCACGGGCGTTGCACGCGCCTGCAAGGAGTCCGGCTGCGCACTGATCGGCGGCGAGACTGCGGAAATGGCAGGCTTCTATCCCGTCGGGGAATACGATATTGCAGGCTTCTCGGTCGGCGTGGCGGAGCGCTCCAAGCTCATTACAAGCGCACGCGTCAAGGCAGGAGATGTACTGCTCGGACTGCCGTCCTCGGGCGTCCACTCGAACGGCTACTCACTGGTGCGTAAAATCGTATTTGAACACAAGGGCTTCAAGGGCGATGAGTTCATAGATCCTCTGGGCAGGAGCATCGGCGAGGAGTTGCTGACGCCGACCCGCCTCTATCCGCGTATCTGTCTGCCGCTGATTCGGGAATTTGACATTCATGGCATGGTGCATATTACAGGCGGCGGATTCTATGAGAATATTCCGCGTGCGCTCCCCGATAACATGGGGGCAGAGGTGGACGGCGCTGCATGGGAGATGCCGCCGATCTTTCGTCTGCTGCAGGAGTGGGGCAATGTGGATTGGGCGGAGATGTACCGCACATTCAACATGGGCATCGGCATGGTGCTGATTGCTGCGCCCGAGGAGGCGGAACGCATCGTGTTCCATTTGCACGCACAGGGCGAGATTGTTCACAGCATCGGCCATGTGACCGAGGGCGCACACGAAATCGTCATCAAGGGCGGTGTCTTTGATGCGTAAGGAGAAGCTGGGAATTCTCTGCTCGGGGCGAGGCTCGAATCTCGCCTCCATCATCAAGGCGGTCGAGCGTGGCGATATTCCTGCCGAGATCGCTGTCGTCATCGCGGACAAGGCGGATGCCTACGCACTCAAACGCGCACGTGAAAAGGCCATCCCTGCCGTGCCCGTCATCTATCGGGACTATGCGGAGCGTGCGGATTTCGAGCGGGCTCTGCTCAAAGAATTGCAGGCGCACGGCGTGACCCTTGTCGTGCTTGCCGGATTTATGCGCATCCTGTCGCCGATCTTCGTCCATGCCTATACGGGGCGCATATTGAACATTCATCCCGCGCTCCTGCCGAGTTTTCCCGGGGCGCACGCCCATCGCGACGCACTCGAATACGGGGTCAAGGTCAGCGGATGTACCGTGCACTTTGTGGATGAAGGCATGGACTCAGGCCCCATCATCATGCAGGCGGCAGTACCCGTTCTGGAGGGAGATACGGAGGAGACGCTTGCTGCAAGGGTGCTGGAACAGGAGCATCGGATATTTCCCGCGTCAATCAAACTCTATGTCGAAGGCAGACTGCGTACGGATGGGCGAAAGGTACACATTCTGCCCGCCGCTGAAGGAGGATCATTATGAAGATAAAACGCGCTCTAATCAGTGTGTCCGATAAGACCGGCGTTGTGGAGTTTGCACGCATTCTGCATAAGGCGGGCGTAGAAATCGTTTCCACGGGAGGAACGATGAAGGCGTTGCGCGAGGCGGGTATTCCTGTTGTCTATGTCAGCGACGTGACGGGATTCCCGGAGATTATGGACGGCCGCGTCAAGACTCTGCACCCGTTTGTGCACGGGGGAATTCTTGCCGTTCGCGGAAATCAGACACACGAGAAGGCGTTGCGTGAGCTGAAGATCACGCCGATTGATCTCGTTGCCGTCAACCTCTATCCCTTTAAGGAGACGGTCGCCAACCCGAACGTGACCCTTGCGGAGGCTGTCGAGCAGATTGACATCGGCGGTCCTGCGATGATCCGCGCAGCGGCGAAGAACTTTAAGTTTGTCACTGTTATCACGAATCCGGCGTGCTATGCAGAAATCGCCGAGAAGATTCAGAAGGACGGCGCTGTCGACGGCATGACGCGTATGCGGCTTGCCCATGAGGCGTTTGCGCATACGGCAGATTATGACAGTGCCATCAACGCCTATCTTTCGCAGCAGCTAGAAAAATGAGGAACGCAACGTGAATATTCTCGTAATCGGATCGGGCGGACGTGAACACGCTCTTTTTCGGAAGCTCATGGAAAGCCCGCAGACGGACAAGATCTATGCGATTCCTGGCAACCCCGGCATGGGCGAGATGACGGATATATCCATGGAAGACAATGCCGCAATCCTGAACTTTGCGAAGGAAAAGGAGATCGGTCTCGTTGTCGTCGGACCTGAGGTTCCGCTGATGAACGGACTTGTGGACGAGCTCGAGTCGGCGGGAATCCGCGCCTTCGGACCTCGTGCCAACGCCGCAGAGATCGAGGGCTCCAAGTCCTTTGCAAAGGATCTCATGAAGAAGTATGGCATTCCGACGGCGCGCTATGAGGTCTTCACGGAGGCAGAGCCTGCACGTGCATACATCCGCCGTGAGGGTGCGCCGATTGTCGTCAAGGCGGATGGCCTTGCGGCAGGGAAGGGCGTCATTGTCGCCATGAGTGAGCAGGAGGCGCTTGACGCCGTGAATGCAATCATGGAGGACAACTCCTTTGGAGATGCGGGGGCTCGTGTTGTCATCGAGGAATTCATGGAAGGGGAGGAGGCATCCCTTCTCGCTTTCACAGATGGAAAAACCATTCGCCCCATGATCAGCGCACAGGATCACAAGCGCGCTTTTGACGGCGACAAGGGTCCCAATACAGGCGGTATGGGAACCTATGCACCTGCACCGGTCATGACGCCTGAGATGATTGATCGTGCAACCGAGGAGATTCTAAAGCCGACGCTTGCCGCCATGGCAAAGGAAGGGCGTCCCTATAGCGGATGCCTCTATCTCGGTCTCATGATTACGGTAGAAGGACCGAAGGTGGTGGAGTTCAACGCCCGTTTCGGCGATCCCGAAACACAGGTTGTCCTGCCGCTTTTGGATGGGGATCTCGTACAGATCATGTGTGCCTGCGCCGACGGCACACTTGCAGATGTGCCGATTCACTGGAAGGACGGCGCGGCTGTCTGTGTCGTTCTGGTAGCGGGAGGCTATCCCGCCGCCTATGAAAAAGGGAACGAAATTCATGGGATTGCAGATGCCGAGAAAACAGGGGCGCTTGTCTTCCATGCAGGAACAGCCGCGAAGGAGGGCAAACTCGTCACAAACGGCGGTCGCGTACTCGGCGTTGTCGGTATGGGCGAGGACATTGCATCTGCTGTGCGTTCTGCCTATGCGGCAGTAGAGAAAATCTCCTTCAAGGACGCATACTATCGCAAGGACATCGCGCATCGCGCTCTGCATCGCTAAAAAAAGAACTTCTGTCGAAGGCACTCGGCAGAAGTTCTTTTTTGATGTTATTTTATAGATGATCGCGCAGCATGGCGCCGACCGAATCATAGACACCGCGCGCCGCCTCGTGCATGAAGGGCTGAGCACGGCGCACAGTATAGCCGTCATATCTCTCGATCATCGCCAGATCGTTGCGGTCATCTCCGATGATGAACAGATCGTACGCCTCCCATCCCATGTGACGGATAAAATCCGCAATACCCGTGCTTTTATTTATGCCCGCACGATTGAGATCAAGAAATTGTCGATTCATATTTCCCGTAAATACGTTCGGGAAATCCGCATCAATCGCTGCAAAAGCCGCGAGAGTTTCGTCGCGATCACGGAATCGCATCCCCATCTGGACAACATCCTTGAGATGCAACGCCTCCTCTATTTCGCTCAGTGGCGTAAGAAAGGAGGGCGGGACATCCGTACGCAGTCGGTAGGTATAGGCACGCTCAGGCGTAAAAAAGAGCATCCCGTCTGTATAGTTGCGAACGTGTTCCGAATGGAAAAAATCCTTCATTACCGCACAGGAGAGCGGGGTCGACAAAATGGGCGTCCCATCCGGCTGATGAATTGCCGCGCCGTTGCAGCAGATATAGAAATCCACGGGAATGTTGTGTGCTCGCGTCTCCATCGCAATCAGACTGTGATCTCTTCCCGTTACGATGCCAAATTTATTTCCCGCACTGCGCCATTCATGAATGGCTGTAATCGTCTCTGCAGCTACGCCCTCATGCGGAACAGACAGTGTGCCGTCATAATCGCTGAATGCTATCTTCATATGTACTAATCCTCCGATTAATCCCTGATCTTCCCACTATGACAAAAGTACAGGATTTCAAGTAAGTTGTCAATTCATATTCATATATGGTTGACAAGAATTATCATTGTGTGATAGTTTGTTGACTTGGAATCATGGGGGAATATGGGGGATAATATCGTGCTGACATCCTACGACAGAAACTATTTGCGGATCGGTCTGCCTGCAGCGCTCGAGGGCGTGCTTATGATCTTTCTCAGCAATGCGGATATCATCATGGTTGGAACGCTCGGGACGGGGGCGATTGCGGCTGTCAGCATCTTTACGCAGCCGCGTATGATGCTGCTCACCGTTGCACGTTCGGTAGCAGCAGCTGTGACCATCCTGATTGCGGAGCGGTTTGGACAAGATCGGCACGATACCTACGGGGATATTCTAAAAAAGACAATGGTATTGGTCGTTGTCTTTCTGGGACTTGCGCATATTGGATTTTTCATCCATCTCGATTCCATCCTGATCTGGATGGGGGCACAGCAGGACTACCTTCCCGACGCGATGATCTATGGTCTCTGGACGCTTCCTGCCGTATTCATCACATCGGTTACGGTGCTGATGCAGGCGGTCATGTTTGGTCGCGGCGAATCCATGCGTGTTCTCTCGATCAACATACAGGGGAATGTTGTCAATGTAATACTCAATGCGCTGCTGATCTTCGGTCTTGGACCGTTCCCGGAGCTAGGCGTACTCGGGGCCGCGCTCGGGACAGTCGGCGGAGCAATATGGTCGCTCATCCTGACTGTTCGCGTCCTCTCCGCATGGAGGATATTCGATCAGGGAAGCTATCGTCTGACGCGCACCTATCTCCGCGAATTCTTCGGCGTCTTCGACGGTATCTTCAGCGAGCAGGGATTTGAGCGCATCGGCATGGTCGTATACACGCGCATGGTTGCCGAACTGGGGACGATTCCCTATGCAGTACATGCCATTGCGATGAATTTCTGTGATTTCTACTACAACTTCTGCAATGGAATGGGGAAGGCGAGCACGGTACTCGCGGGACACAATAAGGATCAGCAGAAAAGAGATGAATGGCGCTGCTACCTTTGGACGGGTATGCGATGGAGTCTGATTTTTTCTACCGTCGCATTCCTCGTGACCTATGTACTGCGTGAGCAAATCTTCGGTGTCTATGCGCATGATCCGGAACTTCTGCCTCTTGGCAGCCTCATTATTGCATATGTTGCCGTTGTCAGCTTTCCGGAGGCATATCAAATGGTCTGTGCCGGAATCCTGCGCGCCAGTGGGAAAACAACGCAGGTGGCAGCATACTCCTTTATCAGTATAACTGTGCTGCGTCCAATCATTACCTATGTATTTCTCTACGAACTACATATGGGACTGGAGGGAGCATGGCTGTCACTGGCACTCGATCAAACAATGCGAGCTGTCTGTGCCGTCGTACTCCTACGCAGTGTCTATAAGGAGAGGAATTCTCAACAGGAATTGAATCTATGTTAATGAAGAATAGTTATAAACCACGGGGGACTTATGAACTATTCTAATAAAATAATCTGAAATAGATGTCTTGACAAGCATATCTAAGACAGATATACTACGTTTGATGTTTTATGTAAAACTGAATAGAATACGTTGCGAGTGTCGGCGGCTGATATATGCTTTTGATACAGTCTGCTGAGCGATGAGAGGAAAACGGGTGCAATGCCCGTGCTGTCCCGCAGCCGTAAATAGGGAGTGTTCTTCCACAGGCGCAGAGCCTGTGCCTGTAAAGTCACTGGGATAACCCCGGGAAGGCGGAAGAATGCATCGATCTATGAGCCGGAAAGCCTGCTCGCAATAAGATTCATTGATGGACTCACGAGAGATGGGGAGATGGATGCTGCGATTTTCAGCGCTTGGGGAGACCTGCACAATCGCTGTGTTTTGCGCTCTACTAATGCCTGCCTCTTTTGAGACAGGCATTTTTTATTTTGTCATTATAAAAAGGAGTTGGGGAGTTGAGTGCAAAAGCAATCCTGATGCGTTTGGTGCAGATGGTCTTTACACTGCTGGGCGTTAGTTTCTTGACGTTCAGTCTGACCTTTATTGCGCCGGGCGATCCTGTGGATGCAATCCTTGAGACAGGAGATACCATTGTTTCGCAGGAGACTATCGAACAGACCCGCCACGAGTTGGGGCTGGATCGGCCATTTCACGAGCAGTATATCAGCTGGTTGGGTGGTGTTGTCCAAGGGGATATGGGACGCTCCTATTCAGCAAAGATGCCTGTGCAGGAGAAATTGCTGCAAAATTTACCGGGAACATTGCTCCTTGCGGGGACCGCAGTCGCGATGATGCTGATTATCTCCATTCCGGCAGGCGTCATTTCTGCGCTCTATCGCAATCGCTGGCCCGATCAAATCATCCGTGTATTTACATTTCTTGGGGTGTCGATGCCGAGCTTTTGGGTGGGACTCATCCTCCTCTATGTCTTCGGTCTGAAACTCGGACTATTCCCGATTGCAGGCGGCGAGGTCAGTCTTGACCGTATGATTCTGCCGGCGTTTACGCTTGCAATCCTACTCTCGTCGAAGTATACGCGACAGGTACGCACAGCAGTCCTCGAAGAGCTTGGTCAGGACTATGTTACGGGGCTGAAGGCGCGCGGCATGTCGATGACGCGCATTCTCTGGCGTCATGTTCTGCCAAATGCCTTCCTGCCGCTCATCACTCTGCTCGGTCTTGCCATCGGCTGGCTGCTCGGCGGCGTTGCGGTCATCGAAATCGTCTTCTCGTGGCCGGGCATTGGGCGCGTGGCTGTCCGTGCCATCGAGATGCGTGACTATCCGCTCCTCCAGGGATTTGTCCTCTGGATTGCAACGCTCTATATGTTTGTCAATCTCATTGTCGATATATCATACACGTATCTTGATCCGAGACTCAGGAAGGGGGCAAAGGCATGACACGGGATCAGCTGCTGTTTCGTATCTATAGCGGAATTATCCTGCTCATTGTCCTCGTCGCAATCTGCGCCCCTCTGATTTCGCCATACGATCCATATGAGTCGGCAATTCAGAACTCCCTGCTTCCGCCATCTGCCGAGCACTACTTCGGCACGGATAAGCTGGGACGCGATATCTTTACGCGCATCCTCTATGGTGCACGCATCTCGATTACAATGGCATTGATTGTTGTTGTTATCTCCGGGGGGCTTGGCACACTGATCGGTGTCATCTCCGCCTATGTCGGCGGTAAAATTGACAATGCCATCATGCGTGTAACGGATGTTTTCTTGGCATTCCCGGGCATTGTGCTTGCAATTGCAATTGCGGGTGTGCTGGGCGGAAGTGCCGTCAACGCTGTTCTTGCCGTCGTTATCGTGGGCTGGACGAAGTATGCACGCCTTGCGCGCAGTCTGACGCTCAAGGTCAAGCAACAGGACTATCTGTCCGCAGCGATTACGAATGGCACACGCCCGATTGCGATGATTCGTCGGCATATCCTGCCGAACATCATCCCGATCATTATTGTGACGGCGGCGCTGGATATCGGCGCACTGATGATGGAGCTGGCAGGCCTCTCCTTCTTGGGATTCGGCGCACAGCCGCCAACACCGGAGTGGGGTCTCATGCTGAACGAGGGGCGCCAACTGATCCAGACGGCACCCTGGCTCATGATTTTCCCGGGACTTGCAATCGCATCTGTGGTTGCAATCTTTAATCTTTGGGGAGATAGTTTGCGGGATATCCTAGACCCGCGGAAGGCAAATTAAAGGAGGAAACAAATGGGAAAGAAAAAAAAGTGGCTCAGCGCACTGCTGGCCGGCTGCATGGCTGCAGCGCTCTTTACGGGCTGCGGCGGTGGATCATCTGCAGGGGATAAGACAACGCTGAAGGTCGGCGTTACGAACTTTGCGGATACGCTGGAACCGACGGAGAACTACTTCAGCTGGGTCGTCATGCGCTACGGCATGGGCGAGACACTCGTCAAGTTTGACGAGAAGATGAATGCGACACCGTGGCTGGCCGAAAGCTGGCAGATCGGCGATGACAAGCTGACGTGGACCTTCAAGATCCGCGACAATGTCAAGTTCTCGAACGGCAAGCCGCTGACAGCAGAGGCTGTCAAGGCATCGCTCGAGCGCTCCTTTGCGAAGAATAATCGTGCCAAGACATTCTTCGAGTACACGGAAATGAAAGCGGACGGTCAGACACTCACGATCAAGACGACAAAACCCGCACCAAGTATGCCGGGCTTTCTCGCTGATCCGCTCTTCCTCATTGTCGATGTGTCGAGCGAAGGCGAACGTGACTTTGCAAAGCAGGGACCGATCTGCACGGGGCCGTATGTCTGCGAATCTTTCGTGAAGGAAAAGGCCGTCATGAAGAAAAACCCGTACTATTGGGACGGCGAGGTTCCGTATGAGACGGTCGAGATTCCGTCCATCGACGATCCGAACACGCGCGCAATGGCACTGCAGTCGGGTGAGGTCGATATGGCAGTCAACATTGCGGCTGGTGATATTGGGCTCTTTAACGACAACTCGAAATTCCACATTGACCGCATCTCATCGCTCCGTACGGTTCTTGCACGTATTAACAACAAGGGCGTTCTTGGCGACCCGAAGGTGCGTGCTGCGTTCATCTCGATGACCGACCGCAAGGCGTATAACGAGGTCATCCTGAAGGGCACGTTCATCCCTGGTAAGGCACCGGTTCCGCCGTCTCTCGACTATGGATTTGACCAGCTTACCGATCCGAACGCGTACAATGTTGATCGCGCGAACCAGCTTCTCGACGAGGCCGGCTGGAAGGATACGGACGGCGATGGTATTCGTGACAAAGACGGCAAGCCGCTTTCCGTTGACTTTATCATCTACAACAGCCGTGCAGAGCTGCCGATCTACGCAGAAGCAGTCCAGGCAGATGCGAAGAAGGTTGGCATTGATGTCAAGATCAAACCGGTCGACTACAACCTGCTCGATAAGATCGGTACCAGCGGCGAATATGATCTTTTGATTTCCAACATTACCACGGCAAATACGGGCGATCCCGAGATCTATCTCAACTGGTACTGGCGCACGAACGTCAACGGGGACAATCCACAGAACGGTTCCGGATACAGCAACCCCGCGTATGATGCAAAGTGCGCGGAACTCGCGGTTGAGTTTGATCCCGCAAAGCGCCGTCAGCTTATGATCGACATGCAGCAGATCCTGCTCAACGATGCAGCGGGACTCTTCCTCGGCTACCCCGAGACAAACATTGTCAGCTCGACAAAGATCTCGGGTGCAATCATGCATCCGGCAGACTACTACTGGATCACAAACAAGATTAAGCCTGCGAACTGATAAGGAGGAGAAGCCCGAATGTTAATTGAGGTGCGAGGGCTCAAAATCGCATACGAAGGCACGGAAATGGTGCACGGTGTGGACTTCACTCTCAAGGACGGGGAAGTGCTGACCATTGTCGGCGAAAGCGGCAGCGGAAAGACCACCGTCATTCGGGCGATGCTCGGCTGCCTGCCGCATGTCGGCAGGGTCACGGCGGGCGAGATCCTCTATGACGGCAAGGATATGACGAAATGCAGTGCCGAGGAATGGCGTCACGTCAGCGGCAAGACCGCTGCCATGATCTTTCAGGACAGCGGCAGCATGATGGATCCGATCCGAACCATCGGCGAGCAGTTCGTCGAGTATATCCAGACGCATGACACGATGGGCGAGAAGGAAGCTGCAGCGCAGGCACAGGATATGCTTGCGCGCATGCACCTCTCCAATCCCGCAAACGTGATGAAGAGCTTCCCGTTCGAACTCTCGGGTGGGATGCGTCAGCGCGTAGGCGTCGCTATGGCGATGTTCTTCAAGCCTTCACTCCTTCTGGCGGATGAGCCGACCTCTGCGCTGGACGTGACTACGCAGGCACAGGTGGTCAACGAACTCATGGACATATGTCAGAAGGATGGAACCTCCATTGTTCTCGTGACGCATAACCTCGGTGTTGCAGCCTATATGTCTGATCAGATCATGGTCATGCAGAACGGAAGCGTCGTCGAACATGGAACAGCCGAAGAGATTATCGAGCATGCACAGAAGGACTATACCAAGAAACTTCTGCGTGCTGTACCGCAGATCGGAGGTGAGCGTTATGACAGCATCGGAGCGTGAGGTCATTCTGCGCATCGTGCATATCACAAAGCGCTTTCCTCTGGAAGGCGGTAAGGTACTCACGGCGTGTGACGATGTTTCTTTCCCCGTATATCGGGGGGAGATTCTTGGCATCGTCGGCGAAAGCGGATGCGGAAAGAGTACGCTGGTGCGTACCCTGATGCAGCTTCATGCGCCGTCGGAGGGGCAGATCTTCTTTCAGGATCAGGAAATCACCGGTCTGAAAGGCGAGGCTGCGCGCAATATGCGCAAAAACATCCAGATGGTCTTCCAGGATCCAACGACATCTTTCAATCCGAAGATGAAGATCAAGGATATCATCTGTGAGCCTCTGCGGAACTTCGGACTCCTCAAGGGCAGTGCGTATGACAAGGCTGCAGAACTCCTGCGCCTTGTCGACCTGCCCGAGGAATTTGCCGAACGCTATCCCGCAAATATGAGCGGGGGACAGCGTCAGCGTGTAGGAATTGCACGCGCATTGGCACTGGAGCCGGAGATTCTGGTCTGTGATGAGGCAACGAGCGCACTTGACGTTTCCGTTCAGGAGACCATCGTAGAACTTCTCGTACGCATTCAGCGCGAGCGGAATCTGACGATCCTCTTTATCTGCCATGACCTTGCACTCGTGTCACGTCTGTGCACGCGCGTCGTGGTCATGTACTTCGGAAAGGTTGTGGAGGAACTGGATGGACGGGATCTCGCGCATGCGAAGCATCCGTATACGCAGAAGCTCCTGAAGTCCGTGTTTACCCTTCTACCAAAAGGCAAGGCGCCGCGCATTGTCGTTCCCGAAGTCGAAATCCCTGCGTAGCACGAAACGTGACAGATAGATAAATAATCATAGTAAAAGAGCAGCGCACAAACGTTGCTCTTTTACTATGCCTTAGATAAATATTGAATTATAGCCGAAAAGCTTTTCAATTTATATCTTGCTGTCAATCTGAAATAATGATATTATTACGTTGTAAGTTTTCTTATATACGCCTCCGATATCATATCTTCTTGGGGAGGATTTGGGGTTATGTTTAATTTCAAACAGAAGGATGACGAATTCTTCGACTTGTTCCTTGAGAGTGCAAAATTCTTTCATAAAGGCGCGTTGGTATTGGACGCTGTCATGAGGGATTACACTACCGCCGGCAGCAAGGTGGAAGAAATCAATCGTATTGAACATGAAGCAGATGCCATCAATGACCGCATCATCGATAAGCTGAACCTCACGTTTATCACCCCGATCGATCGTGAAGACATATACGCATTGGCAAACGATCTGGATGATGGTGTAGACCTCCTGCAGGGGATATTGCAGCGCTACGATATGTACCGCATGGGGAAGCCCATGCCGGGGGCAATCAACCTGACGAGGCTGCTTCTCTCTTCCACAGAAGAGGTCGTTCGCGCTGTCTCCCTTCTCGAAAACATCCGAAAGAATCAGGTTCAGATATTGGATGCGTCGCATAAGATCGAACGCTATGAAAGCGAGGGGGATCTCATCTATCGGAGTGAGGTTGCCTACCTTTTTGAAAATGAAAAAGACCCCATCGAGCTGATTCGATGGAAAGACGTATTGGAGCAGCTGGAGGATACGCTGGATCATTGTGAACTCATTGCGGATATGCTGCGGGGAGTGGT
>ERZ772957.2102-NODE-2102-length-11875-cov-13.125212_pt1 | contig 11875 bp, 8 predicted proteins | sample MGYA00580682_ERZ772957 | MGnify/ENA primary metagenome ERZ772957 (study PRJEB29015, sample SAMEA2737921) | human oral metagenome | biome: human oral; feature: human-associated habitat; material: dental | place: China | collected 2025 ...
CGCAGCCGATCAGCGTGCCGAGCGTATCGAAGAGGTCGACGAAGAGGAAGGCGAACATGATGACGAGGAAATCGAGCGAGAGGATCGCGTGGAAGTCAAACTGCAGGAAGGTCGGCGCGATCGATACAGGCAGCGAGACGAGGCCGTTCGGCATGAGGCTGAAGTAGCCGCGCGCCGGATCGGGGATGTAGATGCCGAGAAGCTCGCAGACGATGCCCATCCCCCAGGTGGCGAAGATGCCGATGAGGATGTGTCCCTTGATGTTCTTCATGACGAGAACAGCCGTCAGGAGGATGCCGAAGAGTGCCAGCAGCACGGTGACGCCCTCCGAGTGAAACGTCCCCTCCGCCATTGCCTTCGGGAACGAGAAGAGCGCGACGAGCTTCGGGCCGGCGACGACGACATGCGCGTTCTGCATGCCGATGAACGTGATGAAGAAGCCGATGCCGACGGAGACGGCGCTCTTCAATGTCAGAGGAATCGCGTTGAAAAGCGCCTCGCGCACATTCGTGACCGAGAGCACGATGAAGATCAGCCCCTCGACGAGCACCGCCGTCAGGGCAACCTGCCACGAGTAGCCCATCTGCCCGACGACCGTGTAGGCAAAAAAGGCGTTGAGCCCCATCGCTGAAGAAAGCGCGAAGGGCAGGTTCGCAAACGACGCCATCAAGAAGCCGGCGATTCCCGACGCGAGCGCCGTTGCCGTGAAGACGGCGCCCGCGTCCATGCCCGTGGAGCCGAGGATCAGAGGATTCACGGCGAGGATGTACGCCATCGTCATGAACGTCGTCAGTCCCGCCAAGACCTCCGTCTGCACCGTCGTGCCGTTTTCCTTCAAGTGAAATACATTTTCCAACATTTTTCCCATCGGAATATCTCCTTTTCCTTCTGAAAATTCGACGAATATCATCTTTCGCCGGGCACCAGAAAGGCGGAACCACAGAACCGCCTTCGTGTCGGCGGGCGCTCGACATCTACCTGCGCCAGACGATGACCAGCGGCTTGCCGAACTCCTTCTTGAACTGCTTGCAGAAGCTCTGCATTTCAAAGTCGATGGCGCGGTGGTCGGCATCCGGGGCGGCGATGACGGAGAGCGCGACGCCCTCGGCGGTCGCCGCGGCTTCAAAGCCTGTGACGAGTCCCTCGTACGTTACGTCGGCGGCCTCGGCGAGCGCGAGGAGCGTCGCGAGCTTGCGGATCTCCTTCCACTCGGCCTGCGTGACCATCATGGCGTAGCGGTACGAGCGCATGATCTTGTTGCTGATGCCGTGATGGAAGCCCGCGATGAAGGACGCTTTGAGCTGCTCCATCTGCGTCATGCCGTAGAGCGGCGCGTTGTTGATGATGAAGGCGGCGTTGCGCGCGTGCTCGTAGTAGTTGACGATCTTGCCCGAGTCGTGCAGCCAGGCGGCGACGGCGAGGAGGTCGCGCGAGCGCGCGGGCGCGCCGTGCAGGCGCTTGAGCTGGTCGAAGAGGCTCAGGGAGAGGTCGTGAACGCGCGTGAGATGCTCCATGCGGCGCTCCACGCGCTTCAGGTAGTTCTCGACGCTCGCCTGCAGGACGTCCTTGACGACGGGTGAGCCTGCGCCGTAGGTCTTGCCGTAGTATTCGTAAAAGACGCCGTCCCGAAGGCCGCAGCCCGAGACGATGAGGTCTTGGCCGCCGCTGAACTCCATGAGGCAGCGCGCGATCGTCGCGCCTGCGACGATGATGTCGGCGCGCTCCGTCGAGAGCCCGCCGAACTTCCGGCGGTTCGTGCAGCTCGACTTGATGATCGCCTGATAGCATGGCTCGAAGCGCTCGCGCGGGATGATGTAGTTGTGGATGCGCGCGAGCTGGTAGTTCGTCTTGTACTGGTCCATCTTCGCAAGGTTGCGCACGGTGCCGCCGATGCCGATGACGGGCAGGTTCCTGTCCTTCGCCCACGGAATCATCTCGCGGAACTTCTTTTCCACATACTTCACGCACTTGTCGAGGACGCCCTGCGTCACGACGTCCTGCATGCCGAACTTGTCCGTCATCGTCACGGCGCCGAGCGGCACGGAGACGGACTCTTTGATCTTGCGGTTCTTGACGAGCGAGACCTCGATCGAGGCGCCGCCGAGGTCGAACTGGATGAAGTCCTTCGCCGCGATCGTATTCACGACGCCGAGGTAGCCGAGATACGCCTCGCGCTCGCCCGAAATGATCTCGACCTCGATGCCCGTCTCCTCCTTGATGCGCTCGATGAAGCGCGCGCCGTCAGCGGCACTCCTCGCCGCCGCCGTCGCGACCGCGATGCAGCGCGTGACCTGCATGACCTCCATCATGTGCTTGTAGACGTGCAGGCACTCAAGCGCACGCCTGACGCCGTCCGGATTGAGCCGCCCCGTCTCCGACATGCCCTTGCCGAGACGGATCGCCTCCTTCTGCTGATACTGCAGGAAATAGGAGTGATTGTCGTTGATCTGCATGACGATGAAACGGATGCTGTTCGAACCCATGTCGATGATCGCCAGATTTTCCACCGCTCTTCCCCCTCGCTGCGTTTTTGTAGCTAAGGAAGCACGGATAAATTCAGCCACCCATCTTCACACAGCGGCGCAAATCCGGGCGACTTCATTTTATCTGCATTTCCCTAATTATAGTATAGCAATTCCGGCGCGATGCTTCAAGGGAAGCACTGCCCGTTCCTTGTGCAAAGGTGCGAAATATGCTATGATTCCAATAAAGGGTGATATGATGCGACAAAACGAAATTTTTTCAGCAGAAAAGTATGCACTTGATTACCAAGATCCAACGTATGATCAACACGCGAAACGTCTTCTTTCACAAAGAGCCATCATGGCGCGACTTCTCAAGCGAACGGTACCTGAGTTCAAGGATGCTGCCATTGCGGATATTGCGGATAAATACATCGAGGGCACACCCGAGATAAGCAGCATTCCTGTTGATAGAGATAAAACGAATGATGTCCGAGGCAGATTACGTTCTCCAAAAGAATTTCTAGGCAATGCCACAGAAAATATTGGTATCACAGAAGGTTGGATTCGCTTTGACATTCTATTTCATGCGCGCGTTCCGAGATCGGGCGAACTCATCACCTTGATTATCAATGTTGAAGCACAGAGGACACAGAAACGATCGAAATTAGGCTATGCCATCTTGCGTCGAGCCGTTTATTACGCAAGTCGCTTGATTTCCGCACAAAAGGAAACCGAGTTCACAGGCTCCTCGTATGATGAAATCAAGAAAGTCTATACTATATGGCTCTGCATGGATTCTCCCGATGGCAAGAGTGCCATCAACCGCTATGATCTCAACGAGCATCATATCCTGCATGCACATGAAGAAAATCGTGCGGACTACGATCTGATGAGTATCATCACAATCTATCTTGGAGAAGAGCGTACACCGAAGGAGGATTGGCTCATTCGTTTCCTGCGAATCTTATTCAAGGATACAAAGGCATCACCTACGGCGAAAAAGCAAATCCTGAAAAATGAGTTTGGCATGGACACAACTACCGATATAGAAGAGGAGCTGATGACAATGTGTAACCTGAGTGCAGGTATCTACGAACAAGGCATGGAGCATGGACGAGAAGCAGGAAAGGTCGATATTGTCTTGGAAATGCTAAAGGATAAGTTACCGATAGAAACCATCGCACGCATATCCAAATTTTCCCTTGAGCGCATACAAGAGCTCGGTAAGGCACATAATTTGTTGTGATGAAACGACCCTATGGCTTCTCATAAATATGCCGAAAAATTCCCCGCTGCAGGCAAATCGCCTATGGCGGGGGATTTTGTCTTTGCGCTCCGGTTTTTGTGCAAAGGTGCGAAATACGATATAATTCTAAAAATATTGCAGAAATTAAGGAACCGCTGATAAATTTCGCCACCCATCTTCACGCATTCGGGCGACTTCATTTTATCAGCGTTTCCTCAGAAATGGAGAAGCGTCATGAAACAAAAACTGGCTTTCGCACTCGAACCCATCCAATCCTTCTTCCGCCATGAATCGTCGAGCGGCATACTGCTGCTCTTCTTTGCCGTGCTCGCCATGGTGCTCGCCAACAGTGCCTGGGCGGGAAGCTACGAAGCGGCGCTCGCCTTCAAGTTGCCCGTCGGCTCCGCCGAATACCATCTCAATCTGAGCGTGCTGCACTGGATCAACGACGGGCTCATGGCGATCTTCTTCTTCGTCATCGGCCTTGAGATCAAGCGCGAATTCTTCTTCGGCGAGCTGCAGTCGCTGTCAGCGACGATGCTGCCCGTCTGCGCCGCCCTGGGCGGCATGCTCTTGCTCGCGCTCCTCTACGCGTTCGTCAATGCCGGCGGCGCACCCGAAGCGATGGCGGGCTGGGGCATACCGATGGCGACGGACATCGCCTTCTCGCTCGGCATCCTATCCATCGCCGCGCAGGGGGCGCCGATCGCCATCGTCATCTTCCTGACGGCGCTCGCCATCGTCGACGACCTCGGCGCCATCATCGTCATCGCCCTCTTCTATACGAGTGACTTTTCAGCAGCGGCACTCTTCGGCGGTCTCATCGCCCTGGGTGCAGCCTTTCTCATCAGCCGCCGCGGCGTGAAGAGCTTTCTCCCCTACCTCGCGCTTGGCATCGTCGCGTGGTTCTTCTTCCTCAATGCCGGCATCCACCCGACCATTGCAGGCGTCGTGCTCGCCTTCGCCATCCCAGTCGACCGCCGTCACCCCGAAACGTCCATGCTCTACAAGATCGAGCATGCCCTCGAACCCTGGTCGGCGTACGCCATCATGCCGATCTTCGCACTCGCTAACGCGGGCGTCCGCCTGCCCGAAGACTTCTCGGCACTCCTCGACCCCATCGCGCTCGGCATCGTGCTCGGACTCTGTTTCGGCAAGCCTCTGGGCGTATGCGGCGCCGTATTCCTGCTGCGCCGCTTCCTGCGCCTTTCCCTGCCCGCCGCCCTTGGTAAATCGCACTTCCTCGGCGCCGGCTGTCTCGCCGGCATCGGCTTCACCATGTCGCTCTTCATCGCCTCGCTCGCCTTCCCGGATCCCGCGCTCCTCGCGACGGCAAAGCTCGGCATCATCGTCGCCTCCGTGCTCTCCGGCACGCTCGGCGCCATCGTCTTCCTGCCGGCGAAGGGGAAGAAGAGTGCGGCATGAGCGCCCATCCTTTCATATTCCGTCGAATCTTCCAATAAAATGGCAGATTCTCATATTGACAAAACATGAGAGGCATATTACTATATTGGCGATATAAATAAAATTTAACATACGATAAGTGGAACAGGTGCCCTTTGGGGCTTAATAGGGAAGCCGGTAAAAGCCGGCGCGGTCCCGCCACTGTGAGGACGAGCGAATCTGCCGCGATTGCCACTGGGGTATATACCCTGGGAAGGTACGCAGAGGAGCAATGATGCCGAGCCAGGAGAACTGCCTGTTTGACGCTCATCGATGGACCCACGAGCGATGGGGAGAGGAGCATGAATCACCGTGAAAAAAGCAAAGAAGCATCTGTTGCTGACCGCCTTGGTCTGTGGCGTTTCCCTCAGCATGGCGCATGACGCTTTCGCCGAGGAAAATGCGAAGACCGCAGAGTCCGCACAGAATACCACGTCGGAGAGTGCGGACAGCGAGTATCAGCTGCCCGATCTGACGATCCTCGGAGATCGCCGAACCTTCCGCGGCGGCATGATCGAGCGCAAAAGCACGACGGGCATCTTGGGCGAGAAGGATTCGCTGGAGCTGCCCTACAGCGTGACAACCGTCAGCCAGAAGGCGATCGAGACCTTTTCCACACCGCAGAGCGGCGTCATGGACACGCTCTCGCTCGTTCCTTCCGTGCGCGCTTCTTCGAGCAAGAGCGTCCACTCCGTGACGATCCGCGGCTTTCAGCAAAACGGCTATTCCATGTATATCAACGGCATTCCGGGCGCGATGAGCTCGGGCAACCTGCCTTACTACTGGATTGAAAACGCCACGGTGATCGCAGGCCCGAACCTCGGCGTCAACGGAACGAATCTTGCCGATACGGTTGGCGGCTCGATCAACTTCCAGTCGAAGAGGGCACAGGCAAAGGACAACACGGATGTACGCCTGGCATACAATGGCGGCAAATCGCTCGAAGAAGGCATCGACATCGGCCGGCGCTTCGGCAAAGATAAGGAATACGGCATGCGCGTCGTCGCCAACCACATCGGCGGCGAGACCGTACAGGAAAACAAGAAGCTCACGCAGAACAACATCTTCTTGAATTTTGACTATCGCGGGAAACATTCTACGACGAACTTGATGCTCGGGCACAGCCGCATCCGGTACGACGGCGGCGGCGACGGTTTCAGCGTCGGCAATCTGACATCGCTTCCCAAAGCACCCGACGCGAAAAAGAGCTATACGCCGTCCTGGCTCTATCATACATACAAGGATACCTGGATCATCCTCAATCACGATCAGAAGCTCAGTGAGCATACAAAGGCATACATCAACTTTGGCTACCATAAGTTCGACTACGACGATTATTACGAGGGGACGCCGAAATTGACCTCAAACGCCGGTGACTTCACAATCAAAGCTGAGTACTGGCCGCTCGGTCATACGCGCGTCTATCTCGGCGCGGGGCTTCGCGGCGATTTTCGGACGGGGACGGTCAAGCACGAGTATATCGTCGGCATCGATAAGAACTGGGTCAATCGCTTCTCGGGCGGCGACGATCTTTGGAGCGGCACGGGCAACCTCTACCGGAACAATTCCTGGGCGAGCATAGCGCTGCCCGATTATCAGCCGCCCTTGCAGTTCAAGCAGCAGATGACGGGCTATCACATCGTCGATACGATGAAGTTCATGGACGACCGCCTGCAGCTTACGCTCGGACTGCATGGGCATAAGTCGAGCTATACGCGCGTGGGGCAAAAGCGGCAGGATTCGGATGCGACGTGCCCGACCTTTGCTCTGAGCTACAAGTTCACGCCCGAAGTCATGGGCTACATCAGCCACAGTGAGTCGTTCAACGCAGGCACTCTCGTCGGCTCTTCCTATGTGAATCGCGGCGAAATCCTGCCGCCTGCCAAGACGAAGCAGGATGAAATCGGCGTGAAGATTAAAAAGGGCGACTTCGTCAACACGCTGAGCCTCTTCAAGATTCGCAAGGCGAATACGATCGACGTCATGCGCCCCGAGGGAAGGTACCGCCTCAACGACGGTGAGCAGAAGAACACAGGCTTTGAATGGTCGTTTACGGGAAAGCTGAACAATCGTCTCGATCTGGTCGGCGGCTTTATGTATCTCGACGCCGAGCAGTCGAAAACGCAGGGCGGCACGAACGATGGCAAAGCCGTCGGCGGCACGTCGAAGTTCTCCGGCACGATCGGCGCCGTCTACCATGTGGATCCCGCATGGTCCCTGATCGGCAGAGTCTCGTATCTCGGAAGCGCCAAGATCAAGAACGAAGCACTCTCTGTGCCCGCCTCGTGGAAGGTCGATCTCGGCGCCTCCTATGAGACGAAGATGGGAACGACGCCGGTCACGCTCACGCTGATGTGCTACAATGTGACGGGCAAGGACTACTGGGTACCCGTGGCAGGCTCGGACGGCCTGCAGCTGAGTGCGCCGCGCTCTTTGGCGTTCTCGGCGAATTTCGAGCTTTGATAAAGTCCATGGACAGGCAAACGGATTTCTGCGTTTGCCTGTTTTCGTCGTGCAGTTTTGGAAAATGACGGATGGAATGACTATGTTGCTGGAAAAGATAAAAGCGATGGGGACGCTGCGCCTTTTACTTCTGCTCCTGCCGCTGCAGCTGCTCGTCGCATGGTGGGGCATGCAGTCGGGAGCGTCCGATATTTCTCTGGCGTCTCTTCCTGGGATATTCACGGGAAATCCTGACGATGCGCTCGCTGCAAGGATCCTCTTGGAGCTTCGCCTGCCGCGCGTTCTTCTCGCGCTCTGCGTGGGCATGGGACTGACGCTGTCGGGCATCATCATGCAGGCGATCGTGCAGAATCCGCTGGCCGATCCCTATATCCTCGGCGTGTCTGCGGGGGCGTATTTCGGCACGGCGCTGGGGCTGTTCCTCGGACTCGGCTCCGTGTTTGGCGCCGCCGCCATCGGCGCCTGCTCGTTCGGCGGCGCCCTTTTGGTATCCGTCCTCGTGATCGTCATCGCACGCCGAGAAAATGGCGATCTGTCGAACCTTCTTCTGGGCGGCCTGGCGATAGGGCTCGTCTTCTCCTCACTGGCAGGTTTCCTCGTCTACAAGGTCAGCGATAAGGAAGGCATGGAGGCCGTCACCTTCTGGCTCATGGGCAGCGTGGCAAACGCCGCCCTGCCGCAGGTGCTCTTTCTATGCGCCGTTGTCGGCGCGGCGTTCCTTTATTTTCTGACGCAGAGCCGCGCGCTGAACATTCTTCTCCTGGGGCGCGATACGGCGATCACCCTGGGCGTCAATGCCGGGGATTATCTGGCAAAGTACCTGTTCTGCAACGGGCTTCTCGTCGGTCTCATCGTCTACAATGCGGGTATGATCGGCTTCATCGGCCTCGTCCTGCCGCATATCGTGCGCAGCCTCACAGGCGCCGACCATCGCGTGCTGCTGCCCGTCGCCGTCATGCTCGGCGGCATGGCGGCTGTCCTCCTCGACATACTTTCGCGCTCGCTCATCCCGATCCCGGGCGTCGAGATTCCTCTGGGCGTGATGTTCGCGCTTGTCGGCGCACCGCTTTTCATCTACCTCGTCTTCCGCCGAAGGTACGGCGTCTTCATGTAAGGAAACGGACAAGCCCTATGCCGAATAGGATGACACTTCTATGAACGAACAACGCAAAAACATCATACTGTATGCGGTGCTTGCCGCCGTTCTTCTTCTCGTGCCTCTGGCCGCCATGACGCGCGGCATCGTCAACGTCGAGCTGCACGAGGTCATGCTCTTTCTCCTCGATCCAAAAGATCCGCAGATTCCGCCGATCCATGCCGATGTCCTCGCGTACATGCGCGCGCCGCGCTTCGTCCTCTCGCTCCTCGCAGGCAGTACGCTCGCCGTCGTGGGAGCCGTCATGCAGGCGCTCTTTCGCAATCCGCTGGCGGATCCGTACTTTTTGGGCATCTCCTCGGGTGCAGCGCTCGGCGCCGTCCTGATGATGAGCGCCAACATCACCATGCTCGCGGGCTTTTCCGCCGTTCCACTGGGCGCCTTTGCCGGCGCCGGCATCGCGACCTTTCTCGTGCTGTGGCTCACGCGCTGCTATGGCGAAGGCAAGTCCTTCATGACACTGATCGCAGGGCTCGGCATCCACTCCGTCTGCAGCGCTGCCATCAGCCTCATCATCTCACTCGCGCCCAATTCGCGCACGGTGGCGAACATTTCCTACTGGCTGCTCGGCAGTCTGGAAAGGGGCAGCTGGGAGAAGAATCTTTATCTCGCCGCCGTCGCGCTGCCCATCCTCGCCTTCTTCCTGCTGCGCACGCGCGTGCTGAATCTCATGCTTTTAGGCGACGAAGAGGCAAGCACGCTAGGCTATCGTCTGGAAAAGAGCCGCAGCCGCTATATCCTCCTCTCTGCCATGGCGGTGGCGATGGTCGTCTACAACGCCGGCATCATCGGCTTCGTCGGTCTGGCTGTGCCCCATATAGCGCGGCTGCTCGTCGGCAGCAGCTACGCGCGGCTCCTGCCCGTATGCGCCGCCCTGGGCGCGGGCTTCCTTGCCTGGGCGGACGTTTTCAGCCGCCTGGCGGTTGAAAACGGAGAAATGCCGATCGGTCTCGTCGTCAGCCTGCTCGGCAGTCCGATTTTTTTGCATCTTTTATTGAAGAGAAAGCGCGGCTGATCCATGAAAAAGAAGCTTTGGCACGGCATAGTCATCGGTATGATCTGCACGGCGAGCGTCGGCTGCTCCTTTGCGCACAAAGAAGAGACAATGCCCGACACCGCGGTTCGCGTGGAGAATCTGCGCATCGACAACTACTTCGTGCAGGGAAAGAATGTGCAGGTCTTCGATGAAGTGCCGAAACGCGTCCTCGTCGTGGGTGATAATGAAACGGAAACCCTGATCGAACTGGGCGCCGCCCCCGCAATCCTTTTGGCCGCGGCAGAAAACGACGGCCCGTTCCCCATGAAGGAGGAAAACGCCCGCATTTTAGAAACACTGCCGCGTGCCATGAACCAGCAGCTTCATATGGAATACGTCATGCAGATTGAACCCGATCTCATCATCGGCAATCAATACTGCTTTACGCGAAACAGTCTGGGCAGCACGGACTACTGGAACGCGCACGGCGTAAGGACGCTCGTCAATCGCAGCAGCTCGCAGCCCAGGCGGCACTACATCACGGAAACCGTGGCGCAGGAGATGGAGAGCATCCGCGACTATGGGCGCATCTTCCATACAGAAGATGCTGCTGAGCGCATCGTAAAAGAAACGTACGACTGCATCGCCGAGATCAACGAAAAGGCACGAGCCTATCCCAAGCCTCGCGTCATGCTGATCGAGCTCATGAGCACGTTCGTTTCCTACGACAAGAGCAAGCTCGCGGGCAACATGGCGGAGCAGATCGGTGCAGAAGCCATCGAAACGCCGGCGGTCATCACCTTCGAGCACATCGCAAAGGAAGATCCCGACGTGCTCATGGTGATCTGCAGTCATGCAGAGTACGGCTCGTGTCTGTCGCAGATCTATGATCATCCGGGGCTGCAGCATACGAAATGCGTAGAGAACCGCCGCGTCTACAGCATCCCTCTTGGCTACACCTACGGGCCGCTCTGCCGCACCGTCGACGGCATAAAGATGATGGCAAAAGCCTTTTATCCGGGCATTGCTATTGACTAAGCAAAAGACCGTCTGCTTCTTAAATTTTTACCAATCTGCCATATCTGCCATTACCATCACTAAGAAAAATCCGCTATAATGGATGTAGCGAAAATATTTTATCAGAGGAGGTCTTTACGATGTGGAAAAAGTGGATGCTCTCTTTCCTTGCGCTGGCGCTCTGTGCGTTTTTGGGAAGTGCTGTGCCGGCCGAGGCGGCGAAGAAGGCGACGGAGAAGCCTGAGCGCGTGGAGCTCGTGCTCGTGCTCGATAAGAGCGGCTCGATGTCGGGGCTGGAATCGGACACGATCGGCGGCTTCAACGCCATGATCGAGAAGGAAAAGAAGCTCGATGCGAAGGTCAATGTCACGACCGTGCTCTTCAGCGACGAGATCGATACGATCTACGACCGCGAGGACATCCGCCGCATCAAGCCGATGACGGATGAGCAGTACGAGGTCGGCGGCACGACGGCGCTGCTCGATGCCGTGGGCTCGACGATCCTCAAGGTCGCGCGCACGGAGGGCATTTCCGACAAGGGCACTAAGGTCGTCTTCGTCATCATCACGGACGGCATGGAAAACGCCAGCGAGGAGTTCACGCAGGCAAAGGTCAAGGAAATGATTTCCGACAAGCAGGAAAAGGCGGGTTGGGATTTCATCTATCTCGGCGCGAACATCGACGCGGCGAAAGAAGCGGATAATATCGGCGTCAGCCGCAAGAATGCCGTGACGTACCGCAACACGGGAAGGGGCGTGCGCGGCAACTTCGACGCCGTCAGCGCCTATGTGGCGGAAGCCGTCGCAGATCCGGGCTCCGAGAACAGCAGTTGGAAGGATCACGTGGAAAAGGACGAGACGCGGGACTGACGTCTTGCAGCCGATGTATCTTATACGCCGACTCCCGCACTCCGCCTCGTCAAGACGAAGCGTGCGGAAGATAGCGGCACACAGCCTCCATACAACGCGAGCGGGAAGCCACCGGCAGCTGCCGATGCCGATGGCTTCCCGCTCTTTTCTTGTGCGGCTCCTCCAGGCAATTTATCCGCATTTTCTTAAGGAAACGCTGATAAAATGAAGTCGCCCAGATTTGCGCAGATGCGCTGTATC
>ERZ772957.2103-NODE-2103-length-11872-cov-5.425996_pt1 | contig 11872 bp, 9 predicted proteins | sample MGYA00580682_ERZ772957 | MGnify/ENA primary metagenome ERZ772957 (study PRJEB29015, sample SAMEA2737921) | human oral metagenome | biome: human oral; feature: human-associated habitat; material: dental | place: China | collected 2025 ...
AAAACGTTTTGGTCGGGCTTCCGTAGAAACTCTCTGCGGGCTTTATTCTTACACCAAACTCACGTTAAACAGGGGGTATTTCATGGCTCTACCGGCCGTTTCCAGCCCGACCGGCCGGCTTGCTGCAATCAAAAATGGATTTACATTTGCGCCCTGAATCCACGGATAATCATAACAATAACAGATAGATCAAATGAAAAGAACATTCCAACCCTCCAACCGAAAGAGAAAGAATAAGCATGGTTTTCGCCTGAGAATGTCGACCGCTAACGGACGCCGCGTATTGGCCGCACGTCGTGCAAAGGGACGTAAGAAACTGACCGTATCCGACGAATATCCGAAGGCCTAAAAGCCCCCATCGGGAATAAAAAAGCCACAGAAAAAACTGTCTGGCCCCACACATGAGAAAGTAAAAGTTTGAAGGAAAAGACTTTTACTTTCTTCGTTTTAAGACCCAAACAAAGCGCACACGCAGCCTTATGGAAAAGAAAAAAGACGCCGAAGACATACGGGAATGGTTCATGCGCCTGCCGGTGGTAGTGCACATCTTCCTGGCCGCCATCGCACTCTGGCTCCTTTCACTCATGGTGCTGAAGTCCCTGGACGTATACACCCGCCACAACGAGTCCATCGTCGTGCCCAACGTGAAGGGGAAAACGCCCGAAGAGGCCCATCGGGAGATCCGAAAAACAGGGCTGCGTTACATCGTGCTCGACTCCATCTATTCCAAGGATATGGCCCCGGGAGCCATCGTCGAGGTGGTGCCCGCCATCGGATCGAAGGTCAAGAAAGACCGCATCCTCTACCTGACCATCAACGCCCGCACGGCACAGATGGCCATCGTACCGGACGTCACCGACCTCTCTCTGCGCCAAGCCTTCGCCCTGCTGCAATCGCACGGATTCACGTCCATCGACGTCGTCTACGTCAGTGGCAGCTACCGCGATCTGGCGTTGGGCGTGCAGTTGCGCGGTAAGACGCTGAGGGCAGGTGATCGCGCGCCCATCGCAGCCAAGATCGTACTCCGGGTAAGCGACGGCGGCGAAGGCGGCACAGACTCCACATTCTGGTCGCCACGCTCCGAATCGGAATGGAGAGCCTCTCGCAGCAGCAATGACTCAGACGACGAAGAAGAACGAGGAACCGACGACGAAGAATGATCCCCAACGAAGTAACTACCGACCACCGACCTATGACCCTCCAAGATGCCATGGCAGACGGCCTCTTCGATGAAGAGGACGACGACGAGGCTCCCGAAGTGCTCTATGAGCATTTCCGGTTTACGGCCGACCCGAACCAATCTCTGCTCCGCGTCGACAAGTTTCTCATCGACCGCATGACACATACGAGTCGCAACCGCATCCAGCTGGCTGCCGATGCAGGTTACGTGCGAGTGGACGGGGTGCCGGTAAAGAACAACTACCGGGTGAAGCCGGGCGACGTGGTCACGATCGTCATGGCGCGTCCGCGGCACGCCTTCGAAGTCATCGCGGAGGATATTCCCCTCAATATTGTTTATGAGGACGAGGACCTGCTGGTGGTCAATAAGCCGGCAGGTCTTGTTGTGCATCCCGGGCATGGCAACTACACCGGCACGCTGGTCAATGCCCTGGCCTACTACCTCCGCAACCTGCCGAATTACGACCCCAACGACCCCCGCCTGGGACTCGTGCACCGTATCGACAAAGACACGTCCGGACTGCTCGTCGTAGCCAAAAACATCGACGCGAAGGCCCACCTCAGCCGCCAATTTTTCGAGAAGACTACCCAACGCTGCTACCAGACACTCGTCTGGGGCATCCCCAAAGCGGACGAGGGGCACATCGAGGGTAACATCGGCCGCGACCTACGCGACCGCCTCCGCATGGCAGTCTATCCGCCCGGAAGCGAGGAGGGAAAGTGGGCCGCCACAAACTACCGCGTCACCGAACGGCTGGGATACGTCAGCCTCCTAACTTGCCAACTTGAGACCGGTCGCACGCACCAGATCCGCGCCCACATGAGCCACATCGGCCACCCCGTCTTCAACGACGCCCGCTACGGCGGCGAACGCATCCTGAAGGGACGCCCCACGGGCAGCTACCGACAGTTCGTGCAGGAGGCCTTCGACACCTGTCCGCGTCAGGCTTTGCACGCCGAGACGTTAGGTTTCGTGCATCCCACCACGGGAAAGGAGCTCTTTTTCACGGCTCCCTTGCCCGACGATATGCAGGGGCTGATCAATAAATGGCGCACCTACTGCGCCAACAACACCTAACCCTTACCACCCATAGACGAACAATGAAAAAGCAGATTGCACTGGTAGCCGGGGGCTACTCCGGCGAGTACGAAGTCTCGCTCAAGAGCGCCGACGGCCTCTATTCCTTTATCGATCGAACGCGCTACGACCTCCATCGCGTCCTCCTGACCCGTGAAGCCTGGAGCGTACTTCTGGCCGACGGATCCCAGGTGCCTATAGATCGCAATGACTTCAGCTACCGCACCCCCGACGGCCGACAAGTACACTTCGACTTGGCCTACATCACCATCCACGGCACGCCAGGCGAGGACGGTCGGCTGCAGGGCTATTTCGACATGATCGGCCTCCCCTACTCCTCCTGCGGCACGTTGGCCTCGGCCCTCACCTTTAATAAATACACCTGCACGCAGTTCCTACGCAGTCAAGGCCTACGCGTCGCCGACGCGATCCGTCTGCGGCGCGGCGAGCAGGCCTCCGAGGACACGGTCGTCAAGAGCCTCGGCCTGCCCGTCTTCGTCAAACCCAACGCGGGGGGGAGCAGCCTCGGCACGACAAAGGTGAAGGTGGCCGACAAGATCGAGGAGGCCGTCCAGCGAGCTCTCACCTGCGACGACGAGGTGATCATCGAGCGCTTCGTGGCCGGCACCGAGGTGACGTGCGGCTGTTACCAGGCGAATGGGCGCATGACGCTGCTGCCGCTGACGGAGGTCGTGACCAGTAATGACTTCTTCGACTTCGACGCCAAATACAACGGACAGGTGAGCGAGATCACCCCCGCGCGGATCTCAGACGAGATGACCCGGTGGGTCCAAAACTTGACGCAAAACATCTACCGCCTGATCGGGGCCAAGGGAATCATCCGCGTGGACTTCATTCTCCCCCCGGACGGCAGCGAACCCGTCGTGCTGGAGGTAAACACCACCCCGGGCATGACCACAACGAGCTTCATCCCGCAGCAGATCCGCGCCGCCGGTCTCCAAATCACCGAGGTGATGACGGAAATCATTGAGAACGAGCTGAACAACCGCTGAACAACGCCCCACCCCACCCTTCCTATCCACATAAACACCGAGACATCGCAATGGAAACGACCTACCCCTCCCCCGCATTCGACGACATCCGCCCCGTAAACGACGCGGAAGTGCCCCAAGCCGTCGAGGATCTGATCTCGTCCGACGGACTCTGGCGCGCCCTCAGCTACATTGCCCCGGATGCCGACCGCGCAGCCCTCATCGAGACGATGCGCTCCTGTCGCACCAAGGCTGAATTTAAGCATACCATCAGCTACAAGACAGTCATGGCCATTGCACGGCGGAGCACCTTCTCGCTGACCATCTCCGGCCGCAGCCGACTGCCCGAAGGCAAAACACCCTGCACCTTCATCTCCAACCACCGCGACATTGTCCTCGACGCCGCCTTCCTCAACGTCCTACTCTACGACGTGGGCTACGACATGACCCAAATCGCCATCGGGGACAACCTCCTCATCTATCCCTGGATCCGACTCCTGGTGCGGCTCAATAACAGCTTCATCGTCAAGCGCAACCTGTCCGCCCGGCGACTGCTCGAAAACAGCCGCATCCTCTCGGCCTACATCCGCCACACCCTCCGCCAGACGCACGAGTCCATCTGGATCGCCCAGCGAGAGGGCCGCGCCAAAGACTCCAACGACCAGACCCAGACCTCAGTCCTCAAAATGCTCTGCATGGCCGGAGAGGGCGACGAGGGCCTACTCGACAACCTGATGGAGCTCAACATCGTGCCCATCGCCATCTCCTACGAGTACGACCCCTGCGACTACCTCAAAGCCCGAGAGTTCCAACTGAGGCGCGACGACCTGAACTACGTCAAGAGCGAGCGCGACGACCTGCTGAGCATGGAGACCGGCATCATGGGCGACAAAGGGCGCGTGCATTTCACCATCGGCACGCCCCTGAACGACACCCTCCGACAGTTCGACCCCGCCATGCCCCGCCACGAGCTCCTCGCGGCCGCAGCAACGGCTATCGACCGCGACATCTACGCCCATTACCGCTTCTACCCAAGCAATTACGTGGCCTACGATCTGCTACACGCCACGCTGCGCTTCCGCATGAACTACGACCTCCGCGACAAAGCCCGCTTCGAGGCTTACCTCCAGCAACAACTCGACCGCATCGACCTGCCCCAAAAAGACGAGCCCTACCTGCGCACCAAAATGCTCGAGATGTACGCCAACCCCCTCAAGAACCACTGGGACACGAAACCCGAATGACCGCCTCCGACGAACGTCCCCGCCACGAACGCCTGCCCGAACCCACACTCCGCCGCCTGCCCTGGTATCTGGCTTACCTCAAGCTGATCCGCGGGCGCGGCGAAACGGTCGTCTCCTCCACCCGCATCGGAGAGGAGACGGGCGTAACCCCCGTGCAGGTGGCCAAGGACCTCTCCTACATCAACATATCGGGCAAAACCCGCGTCGGTTACGAGGTGGACGCCCTGGTAGGCATCCTCGACGACTTCCTCGGCTTCTCGCACGCCCACCGGGCCCTACTCTTCGGCGTCGGTCAGCTGGGGGCCGCCCTCATGCGTGACGCCGGTCTGGGGCAATACGGACTCGACATCGTGGCCGGCTTCGATGTCCGCCCCGAGCTGGTGGGCACCGAGATCGAAGGCATCCCCGTCTACCACATCGACCACCTCCCGGACCGCTGCCCCACGCTCGACGCCACCATTGCCGTCATCACCGTGCCGGTAGAGGAAGCCCAGCGCGTCACCGACCAAGTCCTGGCCTGCGGAATCCACGCCCTCTGGAACTTTACCCCCTTCCGCATCCGGGTACCCCACAACGTCGTGGTGCAGAACACCTCCATCTATGCCAATCTCGCCGTCATGTTCAATCGCCTAAACAGCCTCACCACCCGATGAAGATTTTCGCCGTCGGCATGAACTACGCCGATCACAATAAAGAACTACAGCACGCGTTTTTCTCCCCGGAGCCTACGATCTTCATGAAATCCGATCCCGTGCTGAAAGATGGCAAGCCCTTCTTCCTCCCCGACTTTACGGACGAGGTGCACTACGAGACGGAGCTCGTCATCAAGATCAACAGGCTGGGTAAAAACATCGACGAACGGTTCGCTGCTCGATACTATGACGAGGTGACCGTCGGCATAGACTTCACCGCTCGCGATCGGCAGCGAGACCTGCGCTCCAAAGGTCTGCCCTGGGAGCTCTGTAAGGCCTTTGACAACGCCGCAGCCGTCGGCCGCTTCGTCCCCTTGCAAGAGGTGGGCGGCGAAATCGGCCAAATCACCTTCCGTCTCGACCTCAACGGTCAGACAGTGCAACTGGGCCGAACGGCCGACATGCTCTTCCCCGTCGACCGCATCGTTGCCTTCGTCAGTCGATTCTTTACCCTGCGCATGGGCGACTTGATCTACACCGGCACCCCCTCGGGCGTCGGCCCCGTAGCCATCGGCGACCATTTAGAGGGCTTCATCGGCGACAAGCGGTTGCTCGATTTCTACATTAAGTAATTTGGTTTTCCCCCATCTCCCGTTGTCTCAAACGGTGGGAAATGTCTGCATTCGGGTTCTCTCATTGTCTCGGACAATGGGTGATGCCTTCTGCGTGAAGGTCTCACTGTCTCAAACAATGGGAAACGTCTGCGACTGGGTTCTCTTATTGTCTCGGACAATGGGTGATATCTTTTGCGTGAAGGTCTCACTACCTCGGACAATGGGAAATGCCTGCGCTCGGGATCTCTTATTATCTCGGACAATGACACGTTTCCAGCGCAGGAAAATTCCGTTGTCTCAGACAATACTAAATACCTGATCCGGGTATTCAATAATGTCTCAGACAATAACAAATGGGCGCGCCAGGAATCTACGATCATCTCAGACAATCATAAACGAGATGACTGATATTTATTATTGTCTCGATCGATCACGAATACCTTGATCAGGTATTTAGCATTGTCTGAGACAACGGTTCCTAGAGGCGCCCGTTTTCTCTTATTGTTTCGGACAATGAGACCTTCAGACAAAAGGCGTTTTCTATTGTTTCGGACAATGAGGCCTTCGGGTGCAAGGTGTTTTCTATTGTTTCGGACAATGAGACCTTCAGACAGAATGCGTTTTCTATTGTTTCGGACAATGAGACCTTCGGGCAGAAGGCGTTTTCTGTTGTTTCGGACAATGAGACCTTCAGGTAGAAGGCGTTTTCTATTGTTTTGGACAATGAGACCTTCAGGCAGAAGGTGTTTTCTATTGTTTGAAACGACGAAACCTTCAGGTGTGAGGTGTTTTCTGTTGTCTCAGACAATGAGACCTTCAGGTGCGAGGTGTTTTCTGTTGTCTCAGACAATGAGACCTTCAGGTGCGAGGTGTTTTCTATTGTTTCAGACAATGAGACCTTCGGGTAGAAGATGTTTTCTATTGTCTCAGACAATAAAGCCTTCAGGAACGAGGTATTTCTTATTGTTTCGGACAATGGAACCTTCGGGTAGAATATGTTTTCTATTGTTTCAGACAATGAGACCTTCAGGCAGAAGGCGTTTCTTATTGCTCAAGACAGCGGGAGATGGGTACATTTTTCGAACTTCTTCGTTTGAATCCATGGCGCGTTATCCATAGATTCGCCTCACTTTTTCGCTCATGTCTACATCTAACTTCTACATATGACACGTATACTGACCACGATATGCTGCGCCCTCGCCCTCTGGGCCCTTACCGCCACGGCCGCGCGCGCAGACGCCAAGCTCTATGCCCGCAGCTCCGTGCTGGCCGAGGGACGGTGGGTGAAGGTCCGCGTCGCTGACGACGGCATCTACAAACTCACCTACGACCAGCTCCGCGCCATGGGCTTCGCGGACCCGGCGAAGGTCTCCGTCCACGGCTACGGCGGCTACATCCTCGACGAGGACTTCTCGCACGGCGGCTATGTCGACGACCTGCCCGCCACACCCGTCTACCGAGGCGCGGACTACATCCTCTTTTACGGGCGCGGCCCCATCAAGTGGACCTACGACCGCAAGGCCGGCACCTTCACCCACGAGGTGAACCCCTACGCCACGCACGGTTACTACTTCGTGACCGACGCCACGCCCACCGCCGACGCGGGCACGACCTCCGCCGACATCACGGCCGCACGCGACGTGACCGTCTTCGACGACCACCTGCTGCACGAGGTGGATCGCGAGTTCCTTCAGAAATTAGGGCAGACCGGATCCGGCCGTGACCTCTTCGGCGAGAGTTTTTCCAGCACCCTATCGCAGACTTTCCCCTTCTCCGTGCCGGGCATCACGGGTGAAGAGGGCAAAGTCACGCTCCGTTTCGTGGCCTACACCGGGGTGACGGGCGCCGGCACAGTCACGCTCGCGATCGACGGCACGCAGCTGCTCCGCGGCACGATCCCGTTCGACAACGAGACCTACACCAAAGCCCACGAATACGTCGGCACCAGCTCCTGGCGCGGCGAAAAGAGCGAGGCGCCGAAGGTGACCGTGGCCTACGACAAGGCAGCGGCTGCCAACAGCTTCCTCGACTACATCCGCCTCCAGGTCCGCCGCACGCTCCGCGCTTACGACGCGCCCTTCACCTTCTTCCGCGACTTGACCTCGATGCGTTCGGCCTCCCGCTTCGTCATCTCCGGCGCCACGGAGGCGATGATCGTCCTCGACGTCACCCACCCTCAACGCGTCAGCCGCATGGCCACGCGCCGCGACGGCTCCGCGCTCACGTTCTCCATCCCCGCCAGTGGCGACACCCTCCGGGAGTTCGTGCTGATCGACCCCACGAAGACCTTCCCCACCCCCGAGACCGTCGGGGCCGTGACGGCACAAAACCTGCACGCCCTTCCGCAAACCGACATGGTGATCCTCTCTCCCCCGGCCTTCCTCAGCGAGGCCGAGCGGCTGGCCGCCAAGCACCGCACGAAGCGCGACTCGATCAGCGTCACCATCGTTACTCCCGAGCAGGTCTACAACGAATTCTCGAGCGGCACGCCAGATGCAACCGCCATCCGTCGCTTCATGAAGATGTTTTACGACCGTCGCTCCTCGGAGTCCGACGCCCCGAAATATCTGTTGCTCTTCGGCGATGGGTCGCACGACAACCGTCAGCTTTCTTCGGCCTGGAAGGGCATCGACATGACGAATTTCCTCCTCACTTACCAGTCCCACTTCTCCTTAGGTGGCAATTGGACGGGCGGCGGCGAGGAGCACGAGACCTTTGTGACGGATGATTACTTCGGTTTCCTGGACGACGGCGAGGGAGCTCGCATCGGCACCTGCAACCTGCGACTCGGCATCGGCCGATTCCCCGTCCGCACAGTCACCCAGGCGCGTGCGGCCGTCAACAAGGTCGTCGGCTACATCGATAACCCCTCCTTCGGCGCCTGGAAAAACAATCTCTGCTTCATCGGCGACGACGGCAACTCCACCGACGGCTACAAGACGCGCCACATGAGCGACGCCAACCGCCTCTCGCAATTCGTGGAGCAGAATTACCCGGAGTACATCAACCACCGCCTCCTTTTCGACGCTTATAAGAAGAGCAGCTCGGGCGGAGGCGGCAGCGGCGCCTACCCCGACGTGGTCACCGCCCTCCGGAACCTGCAGCGCGAAGGCACCATGCTGATCAACTACAATGGCCACGGTAACGCCCAAGCCCTGAGCGATGAGCACGTCATCACCCAGAGCATGATCCAGCAATATACCTACTCCCACCTGCCGCTCTGGATCACGGCTTCGTGCGATTTCACGCCCTTCGATCATACGGTCACCTCTGCCGGAGAGGATGTCTTCCTCAACGAGAAGAGTGGCGGCATTGCGCTGATCACCACCTCGCGCGTGGCCTACGATGAGCCTAATTTCAATATGAATGGCATCCTCCTCGAGCAACTTTTCAAACGCCGCGCGGACGGTCGTCGGGCCACCCTCGGGGAGGCACTGATGGGGATGAAAAACGGCTACTTGTCGTACCTCAACCGCTGCTTCGTCCTCATCGGCGACCCGGCCCTGACGCTCTCCTTCCCCACCTACGGCATCCGTGTGACAGAGATCAACGGCAAGTCCGCCACCGAGGGGACGGTGAACCTCCGGGCCCTCGACCGAGTGACGATCAAGGGCGAGGTGATCGGATTGGACAGCGCGCGGCTCACGGATTTCAACGGCGCCCTGACGGCCGTCGTCCTCGACAGCGAGAAGGAGATCACCACGCTCAACAACAACCGCACGGGCCACACCTACACCTATACCGATTACCCGAACACCATCCACCGAGGTAACACCGTCGTCACCAATGGCCAGTTCACGCTCAGCTTCACCGTCCCTGCCGACATCTCTTACTCCAATCGCAACGGGAAAATGAGCCTCTACGCCTACGACGCCGCGCAGCAGCGCGAGGCAAACGGCGCCTACCGTCGCTATACCGTGGGCGGCACCGCCACCCAGATCGAACGCGACACCGTCGGCCCGGACATCCGCCTGCTCTACCTCAACGACAGCACCTGGAGCGAGGGCGACAAGACGAACGAGACGCCCTTCTTCGTCGCCCACCTGCGCGACGCCTCGGGAATCAACATCACCGGCAGCAGCGTCGGGCACGACATCACGCTGACGATCGACAACAATCCCGCCCTGAGCTACAACCTGAACAGCTACTACGCCGACCGCACCGATGTCCAGGGTGAGGGCGTGGTGCGCTTCTCCATCCCGCGCCTTGCCGAGGGGACGCACACGGCGGAGTTCAAGGTGTGGGACATCTTCAACAACTCCACCACGCGCACCTTCACCTTCCAAGTCGAGAAGGGACTCCGACCGTCCATCACCGAGCTACGCGCCGGCCCCGTGCCAGCCCGCGACCAGGTGACCTTCTACCTCGACCACAATCGCCCGGAGTCACGCATGGAAGTCACGATCGGCGTCTACGATCTGGCGGGTCGCCTGCAATGGCAGCACACCGAGCAGGGATCGTCGGAGCTTTTCCACGCCTACACCGTCACGTGGGACTTGACCAACGGACGCGGCGCCCGTCTGCGCCCCGGCATCTACATCTACCGCGCGGCCATCCGTACGGCGGGCTCGTCAGAGGCCACCCGCGCCCAGAAGATGGTGATCCTCGGAACGAAAAACTAAAAACGAAAAGCCGGGTACATGATGGGATGCGTTCCCTCGTGTACCCGGCTTCAGTTTTCAGCTTTTCGCTTACACGGCCTGCTTAGTCAACACGTAGTGGTCGGCCAACTCACCGGTGACGCGGTGGCCGTCCTGATCGAGCATGATGAGGTGGTCGCCCTCGACGATGTAAGAGATCAGGTCCTCGCCCTCGCCCACGGTGATGCACGAGGCAGCGGCGTCCCACTGGAACTTCCCGCTGGACTCGAATCGGCCGTCCTTCTTGTCCTTGTAGATCTCCGTCAGGCTGTAGGTGCCATCGGCACGCAGCTCGAGGGTCGTCTCGATGCCGCCACAGTCGGCGCAGGGGATGACGCCGGTGTAGACGCCCGCCTTGTCGAAGGCGGTGGATTCCGGTTGGGCCTCGGCCACGGCGACCGTGCTATCGGTCGGCGCCTCGGCGTTGTCGTTCACTTTTCCGGCCGAATTGCATGACGCCAAGCTCAGCGTCAGCGCGGCGGCCACGCCGCAGAATAAGAGGTTCTTCTTCATATCTCTACTATTATTATAATGGTTGTGGATTATCGGCCGATGCAGTGATAGGTAAAGCCGGCTTCTTCGATCTCGGCGATGTTGTAGATGTTGCGGCCGTCGAGGATGAGGGGCGTCTTCATCAGGCTGCGGATGCGGGCCCAGGCGGGCAGGCGGAACTCCTTCCACTCGGTGACGACCATGAGCACGTCGGCGCCTTCGACCGTCTCGTAGATGTTGTTGGCGTAGGCGATGCGATCACCGATGCGGCGGCGAGCCTCGGGGATGGCCACGGGGTCGTAGGCCGTAATCTGGCAACCGGCCTCGAGCAATCGGTCGATGAGTACGAGCGACGGGGCCTCACGCATGTCGTCCGTTTCGGGCTTGAAAGCCAGGCCCCACATGGCCACTTTGCGGCCTTGGAGATCACCGCCGAAGTGGGCCGAGAGTTTGCGGAAGAGGATCGTCTTCTGCTCCTCGTTCACATCCTCCACGGCCTGAAGGATGCGCATCGGATAACCGTGATCGGAGGCGGTGCTGATGAGCGCCTTGACGTCCTTGGGGAAGCACGAGCCGCCGTAGCCGCAGCCGGCGTAGAGGAAGCTGCTGCCGATGCGGGTGTCGGCGCCGATGCCCTTGCGCACCATGTTGACGTCGGCGCCGATGATCTCGCAGAGGTTGGCCATGTCGTTCATGAAGCTGATGCGGGTGGCGAGCATGGCGTTGGCGGCATATTTGGTCATCTCGGCCGAGGGGATGTCCATATAAATGATGCGGAAATTGTTGAGCATAAAGGGGTGATAGAGCTTCTCCATGAGCCGTCGGGCGCGGTCGGACTCGACGCCGACGACGATGCGGTCGGGGTGCATGAAGTCCTTGACGGCGGCGCCCTCCTTGAGGAACTCGGGGTTGGAGGCGATGTCGAAGTCGATCGTGACGCCGCGGCGGTCGAGCTCGTCGGCGATGGTCTGGCGGATGCGGCGGGCGGTGCCCACGGGGAC
>ERZ772957.2104-NODE-2104-length-11868-cov-6.533649_pt1 | contig 11868 bp, 10 predicted proteins | sample MGYA00580682_ERZ772957 | MGnify/ENA primary metagenome ERZ772957 (study PRJEB29015, sample SAMEA2737921) | human oral metagenome | biome: human oral; feature: human-associated habitat; material: dental | place: China | collected 2025 ...
GGCGCTGCGCCGGGTTTTTCTTGCGCGGACATCCGGATCTGCTGACGGTATTTTTGCGCGCGAGTGATGAGTTTAAGCTTGCCAGATTAGAAAAAGAGGGCCATACCGACGCGCGAGAGTATATGGAAAACAGCGACGCAGGCAGGATGAGCTTTCATCAATACTACACCAACCAAGTCTGGGGCGCGTCCGCAAACTACAATATCTGCATCGACACATCGTATTGCGGCATCGATAATGCGGTAAATATCATCGAGTATCTGGTCAAACATCACATTGAAAAGTGATTTGTGCCCAAGTGCACAAAAGTAGAATTCATCTTTAAAAAGGTGAATTCTACTTGATCTCGCAAACCCACCCTACTTCTATTGTAATTTAAAATTTACATCTCTTTCAGCTTGAATTCCATTTATAAATAACGCATTTTAGGTGTATTAAAGCCTCGAATTCAATGCGACACTAAATTTAAATCACGCTTACTCACCGAAAATCAGCAAAATTTAGCTAAAATTTGACGAAATTTAAATCCAAATTTAAGGAGATAAAATGCAAAGCAAAGCCCATCTATGCCCAAAATGCGGCGAAAACACGATCTATTTCGACGGTATTTGCCACTCGTGCCGCCAAAAGCAGAGACGAGAGGAGATTTTAAACTTAAGTGCGGACGAAGTGGAGGCGATGATCCTAAAAATCGCGGATCGTATCGGCGAGATCGAAAAATGGGATGAGATTTACAACGATTTTTGGGCACTTTTTAGCCTGCGTGACATACACGATCCAAGGATCGCGCGAGCCGCTGCCGCGGCGGAGATATACTGCCCGCCGGAGCTTTACTTCGGCGCGCCGCAGGACGTGAGAGACGCGCTCGTCCGCAAGCTCGCCTCGCTGCAGGACAATGCCAAAAACACTCTAAACGACCTACTGTGCGCGCTTGCGTGGCAGGGCGACGAGCAGACGACGCAGCTTTTTTACGAGCTGTATCAAAACCCGAAGCCGTGGCGTCAAAAGCTCTACGCAGGCACCGAAGTTTACGCGCAGATCGGCGGCTGGAGCTTTGATCGGATGGGCGAGCGAAAATCGCTCGTTTTTGATAAGTGCCTTGCAGTAGTGCGCGCGAGAGACGGCGCGGAGAAAAACGGCGTTTGCGCGAGCGGGCGCGAAGATGAAAGCGCGAGTAAAATTTCAAATTTCAAAGGCGGCGCAGACGGCGAAAATTGCGAACAAAATGCGCAAATCGGCGCGGATAGAATTTCAAATTTGCACGCGGGCGTACAGAGTGCTTGCGCAAGCATGGACGAAGACGCGAGCTTGCGGAACGAGCGCGTAAATTTCAAATCAGACGCGCAAAAAGACGCTAGCAGCGGTTTAAATTTAAGCGAAAATGCAAAGGACGCTTGCGAATGCGCAAACCAAAACGCGGATGAGCCCGTACGTATCGGCAGGCCTACGGGGCAAAAGTGCGAGTTTTGCGGCTGCGAGATGCTCGATATGCTCCGTCTTAAGGCCGATGAGCCACGGCTTGCATTTTTAAATTTAAAGCACGACGCGATCTTTCGCTGCTGCCCGACCTGCGTCGGCTCGGTAATGTATTTTTGCAAACGCGGCACAGACGGCGAGATGGAGTTAAGCTGCGAGGGCGAAGGGATGGAGAAAAGCTACTTTTCGCAGCAAGATTTTGCGCGACTGAGCGGTATGAAATTTAAGCTAGGCGGCGAAGTATCGCCCTTTTACGGCTGCTTTAGCGAGCTTGATACGACCGTGGGTGGCTATCCGCAGTGGGTGCAGGACACCGAGTATCTAACCTGCCCCAGTTGCGGCGGGACGATGAAGCACCTAGCGCAGATCCCATTTGGCGAGATGATAGAGGGCGAGGGGGTCATATACGTGCAAATTTGCGAGAAATGCGAGGTTTTGGGCGGCTGCTTTCAGTGTACGTGAGGGCGCGGGGGTTTTAAAATTTGCGCCCCGAGCCCGCGCAAAAATCGGCGTCGTACTCTTTAAATTTAATCAAGACGGAGCTTATGGGGCTATTTGGCCTTGGTAAAAAGAATAGGCGCTAGTCAAATTTATAAGCCATAAAATTTAGCCTCGCCGGCGTTTCGCGCCATAACCAAATTCGGCTAATGAAATTTTATCAAAACAGCTCGCACTGTAACCAAATATATAAATCTGGCGAGCTTAAATTTTGAAAGTTTCAAATTTTAAATAAGCCTACCGTGCTATATCGGACGTATTCGGCGGCAAACAGAATTTACAAGCGACGAAATTTAAACAATGCCCGCAACGGTATCCGGCATATCTAGCGATAGTAAAATTTTCATCTCGCACGCAGCCAAATTTATCGCCATAGACCCGTCGCTAAATTTCACAAACGGCAAAAGCTAAATTCCAAGCGAGAAATTTGCGCCGCCTACTTACTAAGTGCCTCCGCGACGTGATCCCAGCCGAGCGCTCTAGCATAATCAAGCGCAGTTTTACCGTGGATATTTTTAGCGTTTTTATCCGCACCCTTAGCAAGCAAAAGCTCGAGCCTCGTCAGATTGCCCGCGATCGCCTCGTAGTGCAGCATAGTGTAGCCCTCATCGTCCGTGCGCATGATCTCGTCCGGATACCCGCGCAAAAACTCCTCGAAATTTTTCTTCGTATTGACGCTCATCGGGTGCTCGGTTAAATTTTGCGGATGCTCCTGTTGTTCGTACGCCACCAGCACGACGTCAGGATCGCCGAAATTTAGCCCCCACGCCTCGTCGTGCTCGGCGCGCTCGCTCTGGCTCATAGCTTTGCGCATCGCCTGCACGCTAAAGCCGCCGTAGGTCTTGCCCTCTATCGCAAACATCCAGTCGCTGATCTGCTCTAGCGGCACCGCGACTTCGTCGCCGTTTTTGACGTTGCTTAGCACGTTCGGGTCGTTTACGAGCACGCCGCAAACGCGCTCGCCGTCAAAATATACGTCGTTTACCCACATATGTTCGACCTCGGTGCTGCCGTTTAGCTCTTGCGAAAAGGCGACCTTGACGCAGGCAAAGCTAAGCGCGGGGACGATGCGGAGGCGCTCCCAGTATAGCTCGCGCCAGAAGTAGCGAAAGCTCTTTCGCGCCTGCTCGAATGCCTTTAGCATCGCCTCATCTTCGCCGTCCGCGTAAAACACGGGCTCGCCGTCTGCGCTACCTTTTCCTTCGCAGCCGCCTTCAAGATCGCGTGCAGCGCGCTCGCAGGAGCCTTTGTCCTCGCAGCTCGCGTCATCGCCGCCGAATAGTTTTTTAAACAGTCCCATTTGCTCCCCTTAAATTTAGTTGAGATTCGTATTGTATTTTAAATTTACTTTCATTTGCCTGATTAAAATAGCGGGCAAAATTTCACCGCGCGAGCCGTATGGCGGAGCGCAGAAGAGCGGGGCGGTCTTACGGCTTGCGCTCCGCGCCTGCACAAAAATTAAGCTATAATTGCGTTTAAATTTAATTAAAGGAGAGATTATGGGGCTATTCGGTTTTGGTAAAAAAGCTGAAAAGGCGCAAATTCCAAGCACTTTTGCCGGCAGAGTGGATAAATTTTGGGCGGAATTTAGCGGCGTGATAGACGAGATCAAGGCCGATCTGGCGGCGGAAGAGTTTGAAAAGGCGATGCAAAAGACCGACGAGAAGCTTCGCATCTGCCTTGCCGAGCCCTATTTTATGACGGGGCTCGCGGGCGAGCGGCTCGATCTGGTGCTAACTCCCGAGGGTATGAGACATCGCCTATTTTGGCTAAGCTTCATCAAAAACGCTATGCCTAAGCAGCTCGAGGGCAGAATGCGCTGCACGCTCGGAAAGCCGCGTGCGCCGCGAGGTATCGGCGGGATCGAGATGTACGATACGCGCGTAAGCGCCGAGGAGTCGATGATCTACGCGCAGTTTAACGAAAGCGATGTGGATATTAAAATTTACAACGAAAACCTAGCGGCTCTGCTCGCGCAGGATGAAGGCAAGGCGGGCAATCTAAGCTTCATCCTACTTGATAATATCATCGGCGAGACGACAGTCATTAACACTTTGGGCATGCTTGAAGTGCTGGCCCAGCCGCAGGAAAACGGCGTGCCGCTAAGCGAATTCGCCGATCTGATTGATGAGAAATTCGGCGAAAAAGCCGCGCGCGAACCGCTAAAGAATTTTTTCAGCTACAAGATGGAGCCGCGCGGCAGCGAGGTGCGCGAGGACGTGGTCGTGGGCACAACCTGCCTGCGAAATCTCATAGGCGAGTACCTAGGCGGCAAGCGCGACATCTATAACGAAGCCTTTGAGCTCGGCATCAAATTTTGCTTTCTTAGCATAGGTAACGGCGGCGACGTGCAGGCGGGCTTTGATCTGCGAAATAAAATCGAGGATGAGGAGCTGGAGAGCTGTGGCTCGTTTCTGGAGATAATCGGCGGTGCAACCGGACAGAGGCACGCATACATCGATCTCATCTGCTACGACGAGGAAAGGCTAAAAGAAAAAGTAAGCGAGCTTTGCAAAAAATATAGCGCAAATATCGAAATTCATGACTTTAAGCGGTAGCGACTTTGGTTTTTACCGCTACCAAAATTTGCGACTTAAGCGGTAGCGGCCTCTGTTTTTTGCGGCAGATAAATTTGAAATTTTGCGCCATCGCGGAAAATAAATTTTAAAATTCTACGTCGCCGCGTAAAATAAATTTAAAATTTATCGCACCGCACGCTTTTCGTGCGGTTTTGCTATTTTGCCGACACGCGGTAAAATTGAGCGAGCCGTGAGCTTGCGATATAAATTTTTGGCGATTTAGCAGTAAATCTGGATAAAATTTGTGAGGTTAGCGGTGCGAATTTGCAGCGATAAAATTTTGCTTCGGTTTCAGTACAAAGCGCGCCGATTCAGGAGCTTTTGAAAGATAAAATTTTAGGGAACGAACATGAAAATTATCTCGAAATTTAAAGATAATTACGATTTTATGGTGTCAAAATACGGACTTGACGAGACTTTGGTCTATGACCGCAGAAACTCTACTCTAGTCGGTGCTGACGAGCTATGGAGGCTTGACGAGGGCGATAAAAAGGTCTTTGAAAGGAAGCTTAGCGGGTACCGCTTTATCGGCGGTAAATTTATAAACTGGAGCAAAACGGACGTAAATAAGCTGCCGCGCCTGCTTCACTCCGTGATTTTCATCGGCAAAAATTTAGTCCATATTTTCGCCTCTCATGATAAAGCTTACACAAGCCTAGAGTTTGACGAAACGGAGCTAAGAAGGCAGTATCAGAATGACAGAACTTTGAGCTTTAGCGATGGATTTAGCGCCCATATCGTCTCGTGGCTAAGCAAGGTCGGCGAGCAGGCTACGCGCGAGGAGATTCTGCAGCTCGTGGCGCTAGAGGGCGACCGCAAAACGACACTAAAAAATATTGTTCGCGACGATAAAATTATAAGCAAAGATGAAATTTTGAGCGCACCTATCGTATTTTTTAAGCTCACACAGAACATTCACACCGCGGCGATAAATCCACAGCTTAACGCGATGGGGTTTTATCTGTATGCCGACTTTGTCTGGCAAAGCCTAGTCGAGTTTTTATCCGCCAAAAAGGACGCCTCTGCTCCGGCAGGCACGATACCAAATGATATAAAAATTGCCAGCAAGGGCTTTGACGTAAAGCGCTCGTTTCACCCAAAAATGAAATAACTAGGTTCGCGTAGAAATAATCCGTGCAATCGTCGCTAGAATTTATCCCTCTTTACTTCGCTGTTTTGACGCGCCCCATAAATCGAGCGAAATTTTATAAATTTTTATAAGTTTCGACGAGCAAGCGCACGAAAGCTTAGGCGCAAAATAAAACGCGGATAAAATTCCGCAAAAGCTCTTTCGCAAAATTTTAAAAGAATTAAAATATTTCCTTGAGGAATTTTAGAATTCCGCATAAGGCGGATTTGTAAAAATTTAGTGAAAAATATGAAATTTCACGAAAATTCCACAAAATTTTAAAATTTTACCGCGGCGGCGTCCATCGCGCGCATTAGCCGCAGCATTTGAACGTGTTCGAAAACGTCGTGCGTGCGGATGATCGCAGCGCCGTTTAAAGCGGCGATCTGGTGCAGATACAGCGAGCCTGCGAGCCTATCCGCGACAGCAGAGGGGCTATAAAAATCGATAACGCTCTTTCTGCTCGCGCCTACAAGCAGCGGGCAGCCGAAGTGTAAGAAATGCTGTAAATTTTTAATCAGCACCAAATTTTGCTCGGCGGTCTTACCAAAGCCGATGCCAACGTCGAGGATGATCTTTTTAAGCCCCGCGCTTTGCAGCTGCTGCAAATTCTGCGCAAAAAACTCATCGATCTCGCCCATCAGATCGTCATATTTAGGCGCAAGCTGCATATTTTGCGGATTTCCCTGCATATGCATCAGCACGTAAGCGGCGTCGTAGCGAAGCGCAAGCGGGGCAAGAGCGAGATTTGCGCTGATGTCGTTGATGATACTAAAGCCCCGATCTAGCGCAAATTCCAAACAATGCTCATCAAAGCTATCGAGGCTAAATTTAGCCTTTTCGTGTAGACGCAGGCGGTAAATTTCGCTTAGCACGTCCTTTATGCGCGCAAACTCCTCATTCCTGCCGCAGTACTGGCTGCCCGGGCGCGAGCTCACGCCGCCGATGTCGATAATGGCGGCGCCTTGCTCGATCATATTTTCGATCTTGCAGATCGCCTCTTTTAGGTTTGCCGCGCGGCTTGCGGGGTTGAAGCTATCGGAGTTGATATTGACGACGCCCATTATTTCGCAGCTTTGCGGCTTAGCAAATTTCTCGCTTAAAAATTTCGCGAGCTCCTTTAGCCCGAAATCCTGCAGCGCTTCTTTCTGCGCTAAAGCCTCAATCTGGCGGTCATTTGCGATCAAAACCGCATCCGTATCATCGCGTCCTAGGATCACTCCTTCGTTACACGCAAGCTCGGCACCGATGCTAAGGGCATCTTGCTTTAAAATATTCGCTGCGGGCGCTCGCAAATTTTTTAGATAGAAAAAGTTTAGGCGCGATTTTTTCTGCATTATCGCCCTTCCCGCATTTCGCACGCCGATGCGCTCGCAAATCAGCGCAAAATCGACCTCGTTTGAAATTTTATAAATTTTCATCTTTTCTCCTCGATCATCAACAGTAACGGAGTAAGCACGGCATGGGCTTTGGCGTTATGCTCGGCAAGATAACTCAAGCGGTCAATCCGCTGCAGCTCATCGCCGCTTAGCCTGACGCCCGCTTCGAAGCACTCTAGCGCGATCTCGCCGATGAGCGCTTTTAGCGCCGTTTTGTCCAGCTCGCCCTTGCGCTCCAGCGCGATCTGCGCGTCGATAAACTCCACCGCTTCCTTTAGGCTTAGCCTGGTTAAGTTTAGCCCGGTGCGGTATCTGGGCTTTCGCACGCAGAGGTTTTGTACGATCAGACGCGAGCGGATGGTGGGCAGCAGGGCGTTGATGAAAGGGGTGATCAGGAAAAACACCGTGTTTTTAGGCGGCTCCTCTAAAATTTTAAGCAGAGCGTTTTGCGCCTCCTCGCCGAATTTCGTAGCGGCGATGACGATGACCTTATCCTCGCGCTCGGCGACGTAGGCTTCGTCGATGATCTTTCGCGCCTCGTCGATCTTAAGCTCGACGCTTTCGAAAAACCTTAAATTTTTGCGCGGAATTTCGGCTAAAATTTTATCTTTAAAGCCCTCATAATCGTTTGTTAAAACGATCTGATTTATGATTTTCAAAGCACCACTTCGTCAAAAAGCACGGCGTCAATGCTTTTATCTAAAATTTTAAAAAGTTGGATCAGTTTGAGATCGAGGCTCGGATCGCTCTCGCTCATGTAAAAGCTATTTTGCAACCTCTCGTCGATGAGCCACAGATAGCTGTCCTCGTGGCTTTTGGCGATTTTGGCTAGCGGATGGTTGCCGTTGCCAATGTAAAAATATATAAAGCCGTTGGCAAACGCGAGGCTTAGCATATCGTTTAGCAGCAGCGCGTCCTCTAGGCTATTTACTCCGCCGCGATAGAGCGAGCGCAGCGAAAAAAACGGTAGCAGCGGGCGGGAGTTGGTAGAGGAGTTGATCTTTTTGATGATGTATTCGCTAAACCAGCTTCGCTCATCGTCGCAGATGACGATGAAAGCAAAGCCGTCGTGGAGGAATTTTAGCTTTGATGCTAAAAGCGGTGTCCAGTCCTCCTTGCGATCCTCGAGCCACTCAAGTCCGGGCTCGGAGCGCATCGCCGTGACGCTCCAAGTGTGCAGATCCTGCATTATTTATCCAAATCGTAGGCTTTATGCAGCGCGCGCACGGCGAGCTCGCCGTATTTGGCCTCTACGATCATCGAAATTTTAATCTCGCTCGTGGAGATCATCTGGATATTTATCCCTTCGTCCGCAAGCGTCTTAAACGCCTTACTGGCTATGCCGCTGTGGCTTTTCATACCAACGCCCACTAAAGAAACCTTTACGATGTCGGCGTCTGATTCGATGATGGAATTCGGATTTGGATTTACCTCTTTCATTACCGCATAAGCAGTCTGCAGCTCGTTTTGCGGCACGGTAAAGCCCAAATTCGTCTCGCCGTTTCGTCCGATATTTTGCACGATCATATCGACGTTGATCTCCTTGCTCGCGAGCGCAGAGAAAATTTCAGCCGCGACGCCAGGGCGATCCTCTACGTTTCTAATCGTGATTCTTGCTTGATTTTTATCCAGTGCAATGCCGCTAATTACCGCATCTTCCATCTTTTCTTCTCCTGTTATGAGTGTTCCTTCGTGATCGTTAAAACTGCTTCGCGTCACCAAATTTACGTTTAATTTCTTCGCAAGCTCGACGCTTCGATTTTGCAAAACTTTCGCTCCCAAGCTCGCAAGCTCAAGCATCTCGTCGTAGCTGATGCGATCAAGTTTCTTGGCTTTCGGCTCAATGCGCGGATCGGTCGTATATACGCCGTCCACGTCGGTGTAAATTTCGCACAGATCAGCATTCAGCGCTCCTGCGACGGCGACTGCGCTAAGATCGCTTCCGCCTCGCCCGAGCGTAGTTACTTCGCCTGCGGTGCTGATGCCTTGGAAGCCCGCGACGACGACGATTTTGCCCTGCTTTAGCGCCTCTTGCATGCTTTTTGGATCGATAGAGACGATGCGAGCTTTGGTGTGAAAATTATCCGTCACGATGCCCGCACCACGCCCGCTAAATGCGATCGCAGCATAGCCCTTGGCATTTAGCGCGATAGCTAAAAGTGCACTCGTGACGCGCTCGCCCGAGCTTAGCAGCACGTCCATCTCTCTGCCTACGGGAGTTTTAGTAAAAAATTCCGCCTGCTCGATGAGCTGATTGGTAACGCCGCTCATCGCAGATACGATTACTACGACGTTATGCCCTTCGTTTTTGGTTTTGATCACGCGCTGCGCGACCGCCTCGATCCGCTCTAGCGTACCGACGCTCGTACCGCCGTATTTTTGAACGATCAGCATTAAATGTAACCCTCCTCCTTAAAATATTTTAAAACCGTCGCGTAAATCGGCTTTTTGAAGTGATTTACGTACCTTAAAACCTCATTCGCGCCTACGAATTTAAATGCGTCGAACTCCGGAAGTTTAGTATTGATGTTTATATCGGCTAAGCTTCGCAATCTCACCAAAAAATACCTTTGAATTTGCCCGTCGTATGGGCGCATCTTTTGAGCTACCCCATCGGGAAAGTCGTAGCTAAGCCACTTCGGGCACTCAGCGATGATATCGACTTTGCTTGTTCCGATCTCCTCACCTAGCTCTCTGCGGATCGCCATCTTAGGCGTCTCACCATCGTCGATACCACCTTGAGGAAACTGCCAAGCGCCTTTGATGTCGCTTCGTTGCGCGATTAAAATTTCGCAATTAAACGGATACGAGGGCGAAAGTACGATTGCAGCGACATTCGGTCTGTAATTTTTCTCTTTTTCCATCTCGTTTTCTCACAAAAAATTTCTCAAAATTCTACCTAAAAATATTAAAATTTGCGTTAAGAGGCTTAAAATTTATATAAATTTTCAAATTAATTCGCTAAATTTTGCGACATAAATTTAGCCTATAGGACCGCCCTTGCACATCTACATCCACGTGCCGTTTTGCACCTCAAAATGCCCGTATTGCGCTTTTGGCTCCTTCAGCGACAAATTTAGCCTCGCAAAAAGCTACTTTCGCGCGCTAGAGCTTGAGGTGCGCGATTTTTTGGCGAAAAATCCGCACGCGCAAATTTCGACGCTTTTTATCGGAGGAGGTACGCCAAGCGCCGTGGATGCAGGGCTTTATGATGAAATTTTTGCGCTGCTTGCGCCGCATTTTACCACCAAAGCCGAAATCAGCTCTGAAGCCAACCCAAACTCCGCCAGCCTCGCTTGGCTTAGGGCGATGCAGGGGCTCGGCGTAAACCGCATCAGCTTCGGCGCGCAGAGTTTCAACGACGCCAAGCTAAAATTCCTCGGCCGCGCGCACAGTGCGGCGCAGATTTTTATGGCGGTGCAAAATGCCAAAGCAGCGGGCTTTGACAATATAAATTTAGATCTAATCTACGCGAGCAAATTTGACGATAAGAGGAATTTAAAATTTGAAATGGCTGAGCTTGCGCGCTGCGAGGTGCCACATCTAAGCGCCTATGCGCTAAGCCTTGAGGAAAACACGCCGTTTTTTGGGCGCGAAAGCTTTAAAAGAGAAAGCGCAGCTCTAGCTAAATTTCTCTTTGCCCTTGCGGCGGATAACGGCTTTAGCCAATATGAAATTTCAAATTTTGCCGCGCGCGGACTGCGCTGTAAGCACAATCTCGCCTACTGGCGCGGCGAGGATTACGCGGGATTTGGAGCATTTGCGGTCGGAACTAGCGCTCAGGTACGCCTTAGCTCGCCTAAAAATTTGCGAGATTACATTGCAGATCCGCTGCAAAAACAGTGCGAAGTTCTAAGCGCGCAGGATAAAAAGCTCGAGCGCATATTTCTTGGGCTGCGCTGCGTTTTGGGGCTTGAGGCGCAAATTTTAGACGCAGCGGAGCTAAGCAACGCGCAGCTGCTCGTACGCGAAAAAAAGCTAAAATTTACCGAGGGCAAATTTTATAATCCCAACTTTTTGCTTGCCGACGAGATCGCGCTTTTTATCACGCAAGAAAGCCGCAATGGGCGCTAAATTTAAGATTAATGAAATTTTAGTTACAATACGCCACTTTTTACGTTAGGAAATTTTATGTTTGGTATCAGTATGCCTGAAATTACGGTCATTTTAATCATCGCGATAATCGTGCTGGGGCCCGAAAAGCTTCCAAAAGTGCTAGTCGAGCTCGCGAAATACTTCAAAGTCATCAAAAAAACCATCAACGACGCAAAATCTAGCTTCGATCAGGAGCTTCGCATCGCCGAGCTCAAAGAGGACGCCAAAAAATACAAAGAAAGTATCACGCAAGCAAGCGAGGGCGTGCGCAAAAAGCTCACGTTTGAGGAGCTCGACGAGATAAAAGGCGGCATAGACTCGGTCAAAGAGACGCTAAATGCGGGGTTAAAAAATATAGAAGGCTCCGTAAAAGACACGCTAAATTCCGCAGAAGTCTCGGCACAAAAACAAAGCGAGACGGTAAATTTAAAGGCAAATTCGGGCGGAGAAAATTCCGCGCAAAGCTCTGCCCGCGCCGCAAACTCTACGCAAGACTCCGCCGACGGCGCAATGAATTCCGGAGTCGGAGACAAAAGCAAAAATTCTAACGTCGAAAACGAAAGCAAAAATTCCATGCCGAGCGCAAGCGGCAGTGCGGGAAATTCCGCACAAAATACGAATGCAAGCGGTGAAGCGAAAAGCGCTGCGCAAAATATGAATGCAAATTTAAACGGCGATGCGCAAAATTCTATGCAAAATTCCGCGCAAAATA
>ERZ772957.2105-NODE-2105-length-11865-cov-37.654022_pt1 | contig 11865 bp, 11 predicted proteins | sample MGYA00580682_ERZ772957 | MGnify/ENA primary metagenome ERZ772957 (study PRJEB29015, sample SAMEA2737921) | human oral metagenome | biome: human oral; feature: human-associated habitat; material: dental | place: China | collected 2025 ...
GGCGCCGAAGGCCAAGCGGGTGGTGGCGGGCAGGCCGCGGCGGGCTCCGCCGGAGGGGCCGCCGCGTCGTCGGACACCTCCATCCGCATCTCCGAGGCGATGAGCGCCTTCGTGGACCGCTACGAGATCGGCGTCTGGGCGACGACCTACGACACCTCCATCCGCTTCGCCTTCCCCGACGGCCCCCGCCAGGTGCGCACCCAGGCCGTCAGCACGGGCTATGGTCTGCTCCACCACACACAAGTGACCCAGGGGCGCTGGCTGCGCTCGGACGACGCCGATGACATGTCCCCATCGCTGGTCGTCTCCCAAGGGTTCCTCGACGCCATGGGGGTGGAGACCCTCACCGGCCCGCTCACGGTCACCTCCTACGAGCCGACGCGCACCACCTACACGATCGTGGGGGTGCTGGAGCCGGAGGACCTGTCCTACTGCACAACGACCGACGCCGAGGGCAATACGGTACCCTGTCCGCAGTCGTTGTCCGCGTTCGTCCTGAACTCCTCCTACGAGCAGCAGCTGCCCGTCCATGCCGTGCGCCCCGCCCCGTCCCTGGAGGTCTGGACCGGGACGGCGGGGGCCAGCGAGATCAAGCAGCGGGCCAAGGACAATCTTGACGCCCAGTTCGGGCAGGGTTCGACCCAGGTCACCGACAATCTGCAGTCCGCCAATGCGAACCTGAGCACGGGGGCCTTCACCACGGTGGTCTCCGGCGCGGGCGTCTTCGTCATGGTGCTCGGGGCGCTGGGGCTGGTCAATATCTCCCTGGTGACGGTGCGCCAACGCATCCACGAGATCGGGGTGCGCCGCTCCTTCGGCGCGACGAGCCGCCGGATCTTCTTCTCGATCATGCTGGAGTCAGTGGTGGCGACGATCGTGGCCGGCATCGTCGGCGTCGGCATCGCAGTGGTGGCCCTGCGGGTGGTGCCGCTGGGCGCCATCCTGTCGGACATCCCGGTGCCGGACAACCCGCCCTTCCCCATGTCCGCCGCGCTCATCGGACTGGTGGCGGCATCCGGGGTCGGAGCCCTGGCGGGGATCATCCCCGCAATCGTGGCGGTGCGGATCCGCCCGATCGATGCGATCCGCTTCTAGCCGGACGCCGTTCCCCCGTCCGGGCGCCGGGGCTGAGGCTGTGGCGGTCGAGCCATGTCCAGTAGTGATGTATGTCACTCCTGGCGAGGCGGCGCTACCACGACCCGACGAGCGGGCCCTAGGTCGGCAGTGAAGGCAACCGGGGTCTGGTAGAGTATGGGTTCGTTGGGATTCCAAGGATCCGCAAGTGTAAACCCCGCGCGAGCGGGGATGATCCCGATATCCTTCGGGGAATCCACTTCAATGTGCGGTAAACCCCGCGCGAGCGGGGATGATCCCATTGCCACTTCCGCGGCGATCACTAACCAGAGGTAAACCCCGCGCGAGCGGGGATGATCCGCATGTCCGCGACGAAGAAATAGCCGGTCCCCCGTAAACCCCGCGCGAGCGGGGATGATCCTCGAAGATGACGTTGCTGAAATCATTTCCAGAGGTAAACCCCGCGCGAGCGGGGATGATCCCACCATGGCCGCTCGATCTTGACAGAGCGCGAAGTAAACCCCGCGCGAGCGGGGATGATCCTGTGACGTCAATTTCCGCGAGACGTTGGGCGAAGTAAACCCCGCGCGAGCGGGGATGATCCGCGTCCGGAAATTATGGCACCATCACCGCGCCGGTAAACCCCGCGCGAGCGGGGATGATCCAATGACAAGCTCATCAGGCGACGCGAAAGTCGGCGTAAACCCCGCGCGAGCGGGGATGATCCTCCGGGCTGGACTCGCGCACGACGACGCGGGACGTAAACCCCGCGCGAGCGGGGATGATCCTATAACAGACGGCCCGCCAATAATATTGGCGGGGTAAACCCCGCGCGAGCGGGGATGATCCCAGGCGTGCGGGGCGTAAACTGGCGTCGATCGCGTAAACCCCGCGCGAGCGGGGATGATCCTTCATCCGCCGCCTGCGCACTAAAATGCGCGAAGTAAACCCCGCGCGAGCGGGGATGATCCTTGAGAACCAATTCCCCGTCCCGAATATAACACGTAAACCCCGCGCGAGCGGGGATGATCCCACGATTCTCGCCGCCATCCTGGGAATCGCGGCGTAAACCCCGCGCGAGCGGGGATGATCCCGGCAAACAATTAAATCGCCCTCCTTGATTTGTGTAAACCCCGCGCGAGCGGGGATGATCCGCCAGGCATCCTGCCCGAGATGGGCGACCGCTGGTAAACCCCGCGCGAGCGGGGATGATCCCCGTCCCAGATTCCTCTCAGGACGTCCACTGCCGTAAACCCCGCGCGAGCGGGGATGATCCGACCCGCGGCCGCGGGCACACGTACCTGATCTTGTAAACCCCGCGCGAGCGGGGATGATCCCCGATCGGTTAATTAGGTGCGTGACGGACACCAGTAAACCCCGCGCGAGCGGGGATGATCCTCCATATTACCGATATGTTCCTTCCGACGCCAGGTAAACCCCGCGCGAGCGGGGATGATCCTTGGCGTTAGCGGATTATCCGATTTGGGATGAGGTAAACCCCGCGCGAGCGGGGATGATCCCCGGCGCCTTCGGCGCAGTCGGGATCACGGTCGGTAAACCCCGCGCGAGCGGGGATGATCCGGATGATGCCATTAAGTGCATGACGGAAGAGGAGTAAACCCCGCGCGAGCGGGGATGATCCTGTTAATTCGGGGGAGGAGAAGCATGTGCGCGTGTAAACCCCGCGCGAGCGGGGATGATCCGCACAGTGTCATATCCCGCAGTGGCGCCGCCGACGTAAACCCCGCGCGAGCGGGGATGATCCCGATGTTGACGAGATCATCCGCGATGTTAACAGGTAAACCCCGCGCGAGCGGGGATGATCCGCGGCGAAGCGTCGCCTCTATTGTTCGTGAGGCGTAAACCCCGCGCGAGCGGGGATGATCCCCGACCGGCCGGTTAATTTCAGAAGTGCGAGTGGTAAACCCCGCGCGAGCGGGGATGATCCGGCGGTCCGCCGACGGATGGTTTGTGGATCGGAGTAAACCCCGCGCGAGCGGGGATGATCCTATTTTGTGGCCGGGCATTCGAAGCAAATCGACGTAAACCCCGCGCGAGCGGGGATGATCCTGGGCCGTAATAACCTTGGTCTTGAAGTCGTTAGTAAACCCCGCGCGAGCGGGGATGATCCTGTTGTGCGTCTCATCCTCGCCCGTGCTCGCGGGTAAACCCCGCGCGAGCGGGGATGATCCTTGCTGGACATGATTCAGTCTCCCTTCTGAGACGTAAACCCCGCGCGAGCGGGGATGATCCTCCGCCGCCACCAATGAGCCCGGCGGCGGGGTGGTAAACCCCGCGCGAGCGGGGATGATCCAGAAACCTGTCATAATTTTTCTGCGCAGTACGGGTAAACCCCGCGCGAGCGGGGATGATCCTCATCGCGCTGCGCTCAATACTCGCATTATTGAGTAAACCCCGCGCGAGCGGGGATGATCCGGGTCCGTTTATGATGTTAATTCACTGTACCCGGTAAACCCCGCGCGAGCGGGGATGATCCTCTGCCCACCTTCTCGGTGCTCAATAACGGGTAGTAAACCCCGCGCGAGCGGGGATGATCCGCGGGCGTGGGCGGCGATCACAGACGCGTTCCGGTAAACCCCGCGCGAGCGGGGATGATCCGGATCTCGCCGCGCTCACCGAGCTCGAGGCGCGGTAAACCCCGCGCGAGCGGGGATGATCCGTCGCTGGTCACGGAGAGCTTGTACGAGTAGGCGTAAACCCCGCGCGAGCGGGGATGATCCCTCATCGTCATCCACGGCGATGAAGTAGCGGACGTAAACCCCGCGCGAGCGGGGATGATCCCGAGATCATCAACAACTGAGCGCAGGAGAAAGGGTAAACCCCGCGCGAGCGGGGATGATCCATATTCCGGGCGAGCGTGCCGTCCACCGTCCACGTAAACCCCGCGCGAGCGGGGATGATCCATCCCCGGGATTATCCACGGGGTCGAATGCGGAGTAAACCCCGCGCGAGCGGGGATGATCCGTCGGCAGATTGGAAATCCCGACCGCCATATCCGTAAACCCCGCGCGAGCGGGGATGATCCAAACATGATCCTCGGATTCGGAGGAACCGCGTGGTAAACCCCGCGCGAGCGGGGATGATCCCTCATGGTCATGAAGAATGCCATTGAGAAGGGCGTAAACCCCGCGCGAGCGGGGATGATCCTAATGTCCAGCCCGTACTTCTTATTGATCTGGCGTAAACCCCGCGCGAGCGGGGATGATCCGTACCTTCCGATCTACAACGAGATCATCAACAAGTAAACCCCGCGCGAGCGGGGATGATCCTATTGAACCGTGCGGGAAGGAGTTCGTCACGCGGTAAACCCCGCGCGAGCGGGGATGATCCTGGGCAAGCATTCAATTCCCAAGTTCCGCCTCACGTAAACCCCGCGCGAGCGGGGATGATCCCCATTAGGCAGCATCTCCGCACTAGACCCCGTCGTAAACCCCGCGCGAGCGGGGATGATCCCCCTCACCGTGAAGCGACTGGACGGCACGGATGGTAAACCCCGCGCGAGCGGGGATGATCCTAAGATCTGGACGAACCCGCTCGCTATCTTCAAGTAAACCCCGCGCGAGCGGGGATGATCCTTTACGCCCCGCACGCCGATTCTCACGACGCACGTAAACCCCGCGCGAGCGGGGATGATCCTGGTGATGGCGCGCGGAGTATTTCCGCGTCCGCGTAAACCCCGCGCGAGCGGGGATGATCCCACGGCCAAGGCCGACGACCCGGCCGCGGTCCGGTAAACCCCGCGCGAGCGGGGATGATCCCCACCTACCCCGCCTACCCCGTCCCCGCCAACTGTAAACCCCGCGCGAGCGGGGATGATCCTAGGGGTAGGAGACGGATAGAAAGTAGTGAAAAGTAAACCCCGCGCGAGCGGGGATGATCCCATGCAATACCCCTCCTACATGATCTTCACCACGTAAACCCCGCGCGAGCGGGGATGATCCGGCGACGGTGCAGTGGCAGCACTCCCGCACATCGTAAACCCCGCGCGAGCGGGGATGATCCCCCCCGCCCCCGCGCATCACACCGGGGGCACCCGTAAACCCCGCGCGAGCGGGGATGATCCTGTGCCGTGATCACCTTGGACTTGAAATCATTGGTAAACCCCGCGCGAGCGGGGATGATCCTACTACGTCTGGCGTATCATCCCCGAGGAGGAGGTAAACCCCGCGCGAGCGGGGATGATCCGAAGGCCCCGTCATCGGCGACCCGCTCGGCGCGGTAAACCCCGCGCGAGCGGGGATGATCCCCGCCCGATCACCCTATGATCCGCATGATACCAGTAAACCCCGCGCGAGCGGGGATGATCCCGGGCTCGTCGGGGTCGTCCCACCCGTCCGAACGTAAACCCCGCGCGAGCGGGGATGATCCTCGCCGAAGCCGCCATTAACGAGAACGGGGACAGTAAACCCCGCGCGAGCGGGGATGATCCTGTGCCGCTGCCCTGTGCGACGACGTAACCCGTGTAAACCCCGCGCGAGCGGGGATGATCCATCATTAATGAAATCTTCAGTGGCCTTGTGAAGGTAAACCCCGCGCGAGCGGGGATGATCCGGGGTCGGTTTTCGACGTCAATTCGCTGTATCCGGTAAACCCCGCGCGAGCGGGGATGATCCTGTCTGGGTGGACGATAAGCCCGCCGGCGCCACGTAAACCCCGCGCGAGCGGGGATGATCCTTCCGCGTCGCGCCGCGACGTCATGATCACCATGTAAACCCCGCGCGAGCGGGGATGATCCTTGAAGTCGCGGACCGAGAACTTCCTCATGGGCGTAAACCCCGCGCGAGCGGGGATGATCCCGAAACGCCTCACCGAATCGTTGTGCGAATAGAGTAAACCCCGCGCGAGCGGGGATGATCCTAGGCCGCCGTGACCATGATGTTAAGGGTATGGGTAAACCCCGCGCGAGCGGGGATGATCCGTGCACGCCGCCGCCCGCTTCATTGGTGGCCGCGTAAACCCCGCGCGAGCGGGGATGATCCACCAATCGCACAGCGTCATCTTCGAGCACAGGAAGTAAACCCCGCGCGAGCGGGGATGATCCTTACCGCGCCCGATACGTTGTCACTCGGTATCGGTAAACCCCGCGCGAGCGGGGATGATCCCTTATTGCAATAATCAATGACTTCACTGACCGCGTAAACCCCGCGCGAGCGGGGATGATCCCCGCAGACGGCACTGATGGGCCCCTCGGGCGTTGTAAACCCCGCGCGAGCGGGGATGATCCCCCGCCCCTATACGCGCGCCGAATATCCGCGTCGTAAACCCCGCGCGAGCGGGGATGATCCCCGGTCGGGCTCATGGATCTGCTCATCGGCCGCGTAAACCCCGCGCGAGCGGGGATGATCCCCTAAATGTGTCCTACCTCACCCTCATCTAACCGTAAACCCCGCGCGAGCGGGGATGATCCGCGATCCCAGTCCCGGCCGAGGAACTGCCGCTGGTAAACCCCGCGCGAGCGGGGATGATCCGACAAGGCTGTGTCGAATCCCGCCATCCGGCGGGTAAACCCCGCGCGAGCGGGGATGATCCCAAGAGGATAGAACGTCGAGATGGTGTCCGTATGTAAACCCCGCGCGAGCGGGGATGATCCGTACCGTTATGACAATTTACTTAGCAGACTGTCGTAAACCCCGCGCGAGCGGGGATGATCCCCGGGCGAAGCAGTACTGCGAGCGTAAAAATAAGTAAACCCCGCGCGAGCGGGGATGATCCCCGCCACCGCCCCCACTGCCGACCCCGCCGTCCGTAAACCCCGCGCGAGCGGGGATGATCCCACAACAACCGAAAGGACCACCAAGATGGACACGTAAACCCCGCGCGAGCGGGGATGATCCTAAACGCTCATCCCCGAACACAGAACCCGGGCCGTAAACCCCGCGCGAGCGGGGATGATCCCCCGCTCACTACTGAAAGGAATCTTCCTCAAATGTAAACCCCGCGCGAGCGGGGATGATCCCTGCTCCCCATCACGGCCATCGCCGAGTGGTTCGTAAACCCCGCGCGAGCGGGGATGATCCTGAGTATCAATCCCAGCCGGCGCTCTACAGAAAGTAAACCCCGCGCGAGCGGGGATGATCCCGGCGGGATGGACGGCGCGTGGGGTAATTCTCTGTAAACCCCGCGCGAGCGGGGATGATCCGCGCCCGGTAGGCGGGTGCCGGGATGTGGTCCAGTAAACCCCGCGCGAGCGGGGATGATCCGCGGGTGCTGACCGCCCGCCACGACGCCCCGCCGTAAACCCCGCGCGAGCGGGGATGATCCGCGTCCGCTTTCGACTGAAGCGAGAGGGGTACTGTAAACCCCGCGCGAGCGGGGATGATCCCGGGATCCCAGTGGACCGGGCGCACGTCAACGTGTAAACCCCGCGCGAGCGGGGATGATCCCCGCACGGAGGCCCCGGGGTACCGGGGCGGCCAGTAAACCCCGCGCGAGCGGGGATGATCCTGCGGTCGATCTTCGACCACTGGTCGCCCGTGAGTAAACCCCGCGCGAGCGGGGATGATCCTCCGTCGATCCACTTACCGGGCAGGGCGGCCGCGTAAACCCCGCGCGAGCGGGGATGATCCCGATTCCCGACGGTGCCATGCGCATCATCGGCGGTAAACCCCGCGCGAGCGGGGATGATCCCTTGATCGTATTCTCCGTAGAATTTCACGGCTGGTAAACCCCGCGCGAGCGGGGATGATCCTTACCGTTCACGGTATGGCGGTCCCCGTAGGCCGTAAACCCCGCGCGAGCGGGGATGATCCCGTCAAAAACCGACCCGGGCCCGACCAGCGTGCGTAAACCCCGCGCGAGCGGGGATGATCCGCCCGCGGAGAAGACCGGGTCGGTCAAGGTCGAGTAAACCCCGCGCGAGCGGGGATGATCCCGGGATATGAATCTCGAGCTCGCGAACGCGACGGTAAACCCCGCGCGAGCGGGGATGATCCGACACGCTGAAAACCGTCGGCTCGGTAATCTCAGTAAACCCCGCGCGAGCGGGGATGATCCGTTCAGCTCCTTCGGCCAGCGGGCGTAGACGCTGTAAACCCCGCGCGAGCGGGGATGATCCCCGCGCCACGTTCAACATGTATGTGAACGACGCGTAAACCCCGCGCGAGCGGGGATGATCCCGTCTTCTCGACGTCGCGGGCGATCTGCTTCAGGTAAACCCCGCGCGAGCGGGGATGATCCGGATGGCCGCCTGGCAGATCTCCTGCTATATCGGTAAACCCCGCGCGAGCGGGGATGATCCGGCGGCGCTCGCCGGTGACCTCCGTGATGGCCTGTAAACCCCGCGCGAGCGGGGATGATCCTTATCTATAGATAACGGCTTGCCGAAATTATCAGTAAACCCCGCGCGAGCGGGGATGATCCTTAGCTGATGACGTAAACCCGCCGCCGCCGATCGTAAACCCCGCGCGAGCGGGGATGATCCATGTTCCAGCGTGTGTCCTGGCCGTATCCGAGGGTAAACCCCGCGCGAGCGGGGATGATCCTATTTGGGCGTTGATATCGACCCCAATGGGACCGTAAACCCCGCGCGAGCGGGGATGATCCGTCGCCGTCGATCAGGATCTGGCGGTTCTGGTCGTAAACCCCGCGCGAGCGGGGATGATCCCCCTGAACGCGAGCCGGAACTTGCCATTATCGTGGTAAACCCCGCGCGAGCGGGGATGATCCCCGGTCCCGGGGTTATTCACATCCTCTCCTACCGTAAACCCCGCGCGAGCGGGGATGATCCGTTCTGGGCAGCCATCTCAGCCGCTCGGCTCAGGTAAACCCCGCGCGAGCGGGGATGATCCCGGGAGTGGCGCCGGCGGGCTTTTTATCTATCCGTAAACCCCGCGCGAGCGGGGATGATCCCACCCTTATCGCTCTGGAAATACGCGACGTCGCGTAAACCCCGCGCGAGCGGGGATGATCCTTCACATAGCCGGAAACGCCCTGCGTGACGGCAGTAAACCCCGCGCGAGCGGGGATGATCCTCCTCCAATTTGCGTTCACATCATAGTACTCCCGTAAACCCCGCGCGAGCGGGGATGATCCCCGCGTCGCTGTAGAGGGCAACGAGATAGCACGGTAAACCCCGCGCGAGCGGGGATGATCCTCGGCCAGCTCGAACTTGGAGGAAACCTCCTCCGTAAACCCCGCGCGAGCGGGGATGATCCCTGTGGTGCGGGAGTCTGAAGAGCGCCAAGCGAGTAAACCCCGCGCGAGCGGGGATGATCCGGCACGGTGAACTGGATGGGGGTGGTGGCGTCGGTAAACCCCGCGCGAGCGGGGATGATCCCGGCTAAGGTCAAAACTCCATGGTCGGGGTTTGGTAAACCCCGCGCGAGCGGGGATGATCCTTGCCGATGACGGTCGCTCAGATGGCTAAAGCTGTAAACCCCGCGCGAGCGGGGATGATCCTTGTCCCAGCAAAACGCGAGCGCGATTAACGCGGTAAACCCCGCGCGAGCGGGGATGATCCGCGCCTTGACGTGCGCTCCGCTTTTCATACTGTGTAAACCCCGCGCGAGCGGGGATGATCCGACCGCAGCCACACACCCGACTTGCTCTGGAAAGTAAACCCCGCGCGAGCGGGGATGATCCGCGTCCGTAAATGAAGTGGGGATGCGCACGGGTGTAAACCCCGCGCGAGCGGGGATGATCCTCCGACCTGACCGGCGATTATATTCCTCGGTGCGTAAACCCCGCGCGAGCGGGGATGATCCGTCGGTCCAAACGGCGCATTCCGCCACGGCCCGGTAAACCCCGCGCGAGCGGGGATGATCCCCCAGAAGAACACCGGTACCGGCGATAATCGCAGTAAACCCCGCGCGAGCGGGGATGATCCGGCCTACCGGGACTCGATCCAGTTCGGGGCGATGTAAACCCCGCGCGAGCGGGGATGATCCTTCAACGCGGCGGTGATGGACCTCGGCATGACGGTAAACCCCGCGCGAGCGGGGATGATCCGTGATGGAGGCGGTACACGAATCCGCATATGACGTAAACCCCGCGCGAGCGGGGATGATCCGGACCTCATGACGGGCTACCCGATCCACCGATCGTAAACCCCGCGCGAGCGGGGATGATCCCGAAAAGTCCGAACTCAAGATTATGTGAAAAGAGTAAACCCCGCGCGAGCGGGGATGATCCTCCTCCGTGCTCTAGCTCACACTGCCAAGGTCTGTAAACCCCGCGCGAGCGGGGATGATCCCACACGAGGTGCATAATTATTCATTACCTACGTGTAAACCCCGCGCGAGCGGGGATGATCCCCAACCGACCAAGCCGGCGCCTGTCGACCTTGCGTAAACCCCGCGCGAGCGGGGATGATCCCCGATTCAACTCAACATGAGCTCCGTCACACTAGGTAAACCCCGCGCGAGCGGGGATGATCCCTCGAATTGGCCGAGGACGTGAATCCGCCGCCGGTAAACCCCGCGCGAGCGGGGATGATCCATGTTCGCCTGAGTTGCCGCCGGAATGCGCCGAGTAAACCCCGCGCGAGCGGGGATGATCCTGTCTTCCGCTTTTGATCCCGTGGATAATCCGGGTAAACCCCGCGCGAGCGGGGATGATCCCTCCCTATCCACGATGACCCCATCCGGGCGCACCGTAAACCCCGCGCGAGCGGGGATGATCCTGCGACCTCGGCTACGGCCAGGACACGCGCTGGGTAAACCCCGCGCGAGCGGGGATGATCCTTGAATGTCCCTCCCACGCCGGCGGCTCCAGTGGTAAACCCCGCGCGAGCGGGGATGATCCGGCTGGTGACACGGGCCTCCTCGGGGAGGTCGGGTAAACCCCGCGCGAGCGGGGATGATCCTTCGCCGCATGGATGATGGGCATCAATCCGCTGGTAAACCCCGCGCGAGCGGGGATGATCCCGTAAGGAAAGTTAGTAGTTGGGGGTTCTAGTGGTAAACCCCGCGCGAGCGGGGATGATCCCTCTTCGGCGGTGATCTCGCCCTTCTCCATGGCGTAAACCCCGCGCGAGCGGGGATGATCCTCGTTGGAGGTTGGATGGTGGTGATGCGGGGAGGTAAACCCCGCGCGAGCGGGGATGATCCGCGGTCGGCGAGGTCGCCGGCGCCATGATCCCCGTAAACCCCGCGCGAGCGGGGATGATCCCCGGCCCCGACAGGGCCGAGGCGGTCATCGACCGTAAACCCCGCGCGAGCGGGGATGATCCCGAATTGGTGACAGGCAGCACAAGAGGTTGCGTGTAAACCCCGCGCGAGCGGGGATGATCCCTCCTGCAGCCTCGCGCGCTCCCGCGTCTCCTGGTAAACCCCGCGCGAGCGGGGATGATCCGTTGTGCGACTCCAACCCATACGGATGTTGCATGTAAACCCCGCGCGAGCGGGGATGATCCCCATGGATGACACCTACAACGACGACTACCGGCGTAAACCCCGCGCGAGCGGGGATGATCCCCGACCGTGCGTGCCCGGCGAGGAGTAATCGGGGTAAACCCCGCGCGAGCGGGGATGATCCCCATGATCATGTCCTCTCACTGCGGAGTATGTGGTAAACCCCGCGCGAGCGGGGATGATCCTATCCATCTCCTTGTGCGGGAGATTCAGTTCGAGTAAACCCCGCGCGAGCGGGGATGATCCGCAGGCGCTCGCGACGCTGCTCTTCTACGCCTCGTAAACCCCGCGCGAGCGGGGATGATCCTTTCGTCCCAAAAAAGATGGTTTGTGATCCGTGTGTAAACCCCGCGCGAGCGGGGATGATCCCCAGGGGGTCGGCAAAGTCGGTGGGGGGTGGTCTGATGTCCGGGGTTGTCGG
>ERZ772957.2107-NODE-2107-length-11863-cov-23.793953_pt1 | contig 11863 bp, 10 predicted proteins | sample MGYA00580682_ERZ772957 | MGnify/ENA primary metagenome ERZ772957 (study PRJEB29015, sample SAMEA2737921) | human oral metagenome | biome: human oral; feature: human-associated habitat; material: dental | place: China | collected 2025 ...
TTCGTTTAGCCGGCTATAAAGTGATCAGTTACTAAACATACTTTACTATTCTATCGGATTCTCTCCTGTTTGTCAATAGTATTGGACGAATTGTTTCTTTTTGGAAACGAAATCATTCAAATCGTGTCGCTTCATAGAAGGGAATCAAGGCTGTCATAGCCTGCTCAAGCTCCGACAGAACTTCCTGCTTACTTTTAGCCTCGGAAAGATTGACATCATATTTGATCAAAACCTTGCGGACTAGCCCAGCAGCCACCTGCTGGCTTAGATACTGTCTATTTACCTCCGTAGCTTCGAAGCGTTGACTCACACCATCTATCTGGGCAAAATAGTAAGCTGGCGGTTGAATAGGCAGATTCAGTACCCGATTTTGCTTGCTGAGACTGTGCTCGTCTTTCTTGCGCTCCATGAAGCTCACCTCTAGCGAGACCCCAAAATCTTCTGCAGTCCCATACAAGCGCAGGGCGAACATAGGCTCTGTGATGTCCCCATAGCCTTTTAGATAATTCCAAAAATGTGGGCGTAAAATCTGAGCCTGATTCAGCCAATTGCTGGTCCGCTCCAGACTCAGCTTGGGATAGAGAGCCTGAAAGTCTCGGACCAAGTTCGCAAACTCTTGCCGAGCAGCCTGACCTCTAGCTTTCAAATCCAACATTGTCTCTCGCAGTTCCCCTGCCTTATCTGGTGAAATGTATTTACTTCCTTGAACAGTCAAAAACGACTCAATAGCTGGAAAAAGTGACATAGAATTTTCTCCTTTCTTCTATTAGTAGTCTCGCGAGTAGGAGGAAATATCCTTCCAAGTTAAAGTTGCTAGGTCTAAGGGAGTTTTTGAACTCAGACCAAAAACAGAATCTGCACTGCGTTCATCATTCGACTCTACCCCAAGGATATGAAATTCTCCCTCTTTTTCTATATCGAAGCCTGTATTATCACTTCTTAATCTATACATATAACCCTCAGCCTCTGGGCGCAATGCATGCCAACGGGCGTAGAATACTGTTCCATCTGTGTATATAGTAGCGCCTTCTCTACTTCCACCCACCTGAGCAACCTTCGATTGCGCTAAATAAGTCGAAACTCCTTGATTCAAGTAATAAATAGCCGCCAAATAATAATCTCCATTCGTAGACATATGCCCTGTCAACAATTCTGGTGTCCCATTCTGATCAATATCATAAAATGCATATAATTTAGCATGTCCTTCAGACTGATCAGCCTGTAATTTCTCAAGGGTTGAAGAATATGAAAGCTCATCTTTCCTCAGCTTGTCTGCCGTCTCCATCGACGAGTTTGTCTCTTGATTAGAAGAACTTGATACGCTTTCTTTACTTTCCGAAGTCTTTTCCCTCTTGGCCGACGCCTCTGTCCTCTCTATAGTTGATGAAGAAACACCCGACTGATTATTAATCCCTTGACTGCAGCCTACCAGCATAAAGAAAGTAAGCAACACAAGAATAGCTCGTTTTTTCATAAATATCTCCTGTCATTTATATAGTATAAAAAACCAGCTGAGCAGCTGGTTAAGATTTATTCCGAATCAATATCTACAACAACGTAGCGGTTAGGCTCATCGCCTTCTGAATAGCTAGTCACACCATCAATTCTTGAGATAATTCGGTGGATGATTTTACGCTCACTATTGGACATAGGATCCGTATGCTGGCTACGACGGTCCTCTAGAGCACGCTGAGCCAATTTTTGCGCATAGCTTTGCAAAACTTCTGCCCGATGCTCCACATAGTCATTTACATTGATAGAAATGTAGAAACTCTTAGAATATTGATTGTAAAGATAATTCTGAGCCAACAGCTGCAAGGCTTTCAAGACTTTACCGTGGTAACCAATCACGCGCCCTGGCTCATTCGTATCAATTTGCATATTGATTGTTCGGCGATTGTGGCTACTAGAAAGAGTCGCTTCAACATCCATTTCATCCACAATCTTTTGCACATATGTGGTCACACTTGCGACAACTTCTTCAATATCACAATCATCCTCAACCTGGATACCCAAGTCAAAGAAGGACGACTCAGCTGGCTCTTGCTGACTAGGTGCCACTTCTGCTAAAGAGCTATCTTCCTCTGAGTCTTTCTGAGTCTGTGCTTCATCAACCGCTTGACTGGTCTTTAAGAAATCAATTGCACCTGTTTCTTCCAGAATGGTACTGGCGTCTTTATCGTTTTTAAGAATTTCAGCCTTGATTTTTTCTGAAACAGCTTCACCTTCGCCTTCGGCCTTTTTGATAGCTGTCACCACTCGCCCTAAGTCGACTGTTGCTTCACTAACACTCTGTACCGGCTCGTTTTGTGCATTGATTTCCTCAGGAACTCCTTTTACCGCCTGTTGGTTGGCCTTGGCCACAGTCGTTTCAGCAATCGGCTCCACATCTACCTGCGCAGGCTTTTGGCCAAATAAACCGAGAAAACCTTTCTTTTCACGCGAAACAACGGTAATATGTGCTCTCATTCGTGGAATATCCAGCGTTTTTAGTCCATTTTGAATCGCTTCTTCAACACTTGCTCCTGTAAAAATAACCATCTGCAAGAGTCCTCCTTTTTACTTTTTCTTTTTCTGTGCTTTTTGAAGGGCACGTTTTTTCTTCATTTCCAATTGGCGCTCTGCCTTTGCTTTCGCTTCACGTTCAGCAATAATCTTAAAAGGATTGCTCAAAAGCAGGGTCTGACCGACTTGATAGGCGTTAGAAACTGTCCAGTAAAGAGCAACCCCACTGGCTGCATACACCGCAAAGAAGAAAATCAATACCGGCATCAGGTAGGTCATCACTGCCGTCCCACCATTTTTCTCTGGCAAAGCCTTATTAGATAGCCAAGTGCTAAAGAAAGTAAAGAGAGCAGCGAGAATAGGTAGGATAAAGGTCGGATCTGTTGTTCCTAGATTAAGCCAGAGGAAGTGACCTGTTTTTAGAAATTCAACTCGTGTCAGAGCTTGGAAAAGTGCCACAAGCACTGGCATTTGGATAAAGAGCGGAAGGAATGCAGCATAGGGATTGACTCCCATTTCTTTATAAAGCTTGCTGGTTTCCTCTGCCAAAGCTGCTCTACTATCCATATCCTTGCCCGGATATTTTTCCTGAAGCTTCTTGATATGAGGCTGAACTTCCTGCATCTTTCTGGATGAGGTCGTCTGAAATTGAAAGACTGGCAACAAGACTGTCCGAATAATCAACGTAAAGAGAATAATCCCGATCCCTGTACTTCCATTAAAGGACAAGAATTGAATCATCTCCGCAAAGAAATAAACTAATTTCTCCCAAAAATCACTTGAATTAGCAGTCACTTCGCTAGTGCCACAAGCCGTCAAAATAAGCAGCGAAGCCGCTAAAAGAAAACCTATCTTACTCTTCTTTTTCACAAACAAATCCTTCCTGATAAATTTTTGCAACTTTTAAGACATGCAATAAATTTTGTTCCACTTGATGGTAGTCTAGAGTTTCAACTCCCTTGCGAGCAATAACAACGAAATCATCCTTGGTCAAATCTGCCCGATGCTGAATCAAGACATGACGAATCTTTCTTTTGATACTATTGCGGACAACTGCATTGCCCAGCTTTTTACTGACTGAAATCCCCACTCGAAAATGGCGCTGTTCTTTTTCTAATTTATAAACGACAAACTTTCGATTGGCAAAATTCTGCCCATCTTTAAAAATCGCCTTGAAATCTTTTTCGCTCTTGACGCGATAGTTTTTTCTCAAAACTCAACTCCATCCACCAAAATTAACTCTATTATACCATATTTTCCCAAAAAGCCAATAAGGGCTAGGTGCGAGACGAGCCCTCTTTTTGAATAGTTTTACCGAATGAAAGAAGTAGTTTGGAGAGAAGAAACCAACCGCTCAGCTCCAAAAAAGAGTCTGGGACAAAAGTCCTAGCCTCTCAATTGTATTTGGATTGTCGAGCAAGACGCAGTGGTTGAGTGGGCTCTACTACGCTGATTTCATCAGCTTTTACAGCCCTACTCAACTGTGCGGAGGTGGGACGACGAAATCGAATTCTAACGAATTACCGATTTCTGTCCCACTCTCATTTTACACGGTAAAAAACGTCTGGGTGCTCTGAGATACCTTGGGCAATGATGAAGCGATCTCGACTGCTGTCAGTCGGATCCTGCCCGCTAACAGTCTCTCCTGCTGGCAGCTTTTTCCCTGCTGGAATAATAGACAGGGCAGCACCTGTACGATTATGCCAACGAATATTTGTGCGATAAATTCCATTTTCATCCAGACCAGCGTAAACCAGCTCCAACTTGGCAACATCTGATACAAGTCCCTTGGCATCAAATGTATAAGTGACGCCATTGGCATCCCGCCAAGTACCAGCCATGCTAGAAAAGTCCCCAGAAGCAATGGCCTGCATATCTAAACTAGAGGTAGCGGCAGGTTCTCTTTCCTCCTTGCTTTCTGACTTGGCAGAAGACTCCTTAGTTGCTGGCTCCGAAGGTTCTTGACTGTTTTCCTGACTGCTAGAAATAGAAGTGTCCGAACTGCTTGCTTCGGTAGAAAGCTCTGTCGAACTTTTGCGCATCTCAGACTTTTTGGAAGAAGCTGAGCTGGTCGAGGTCGAGCTAACTTTGGAACTGCTAGAAGGCGAAGTCGGCTGGTCTTTCTTTTGACCGCAGGCCACTAACACAGATGATGCCACCAGAGTTCCAGCCAAGAGAATCATCCATTTTTTCATCTTTAGCACCTCGCAATATTTTTCTGTTCTTGTAACATTATTGTAACATAAATACAGCTTTTTAGAAAGCAAAAACCAGCTCGAAAGCTGGTTTATCTTATTGAATTTTTTTCAACATATTGTCGATATGCTGGATGGATTTTTCGCGACCTAATAGGTAGATGGTATCTGGTAATTCTGGACCATGCATTTCACCAGAAACAGCGATACGGATTGGCATAAAGAGGTTTTTACCCTTGATACCTGTTTCTTTTTGGACTGCTTTAATTTGTGGGAAGATGTTTTCTGTCACAAATTCTTCATCTGTCATTGCTTCCAGTTTTGCTTTGAAAGCTTCTAACACCACAGGAACAGTTTCACCAGCCATCACTTCTTTCTCAGCTTCCGTCAACTCTGGGAAATCTGAGAAGAAAAGGTCTGTCAATGGAACGATTTCATCCACTGATTTCATTTGTGGTTTGTAGAGTTCAACCATTTTCTCAGCCTTGTCGGTCAAGCGTCCTGCTTCTTCCAAGAATGGTTTTGCCATTTCAAAGATTGTCTCAAAATCCGCATTCTTGATGTACTCATTGCTCATCCAGTCCATCTTTTTCTGGTCAAAGGCTGCTGGAGACTTGCTGAGGCGATTTTCATCGAAGAGTTTGATGAGTTCTTCACGAGAGAAGATCTCGTCTTCCCCACCAGGATTCCAACCGAGAAGTGCGATAAAGTTAAAGACTGCTTCTGGCAAATAACCTTTCTTACGGTAGTCTTCGATAAACTGTAGAGTGTTGGTATCGCGTTTTGACAACTTTTTACCAGTTTCAGAGTTGATAATCAGGGTCATGTGACCGAACTCTGGCGCTTCCCAACCAAGCGCTTCATAAACCATAAGCTGTTTTGGTGTATTGGCAATATGGTCGTCACCACGGATAACGTGAGAGATTTGCATATCGTGATCATCGATGACAACGGCAAAGTTGTAAGTTGGGTAACCGTCTTTCTTTTGGATCACCCAGTCACCACCGATATTGCCACCTTCAAACTCAATATCACCCTTAACCATGTCTGTCCACTTGTAGATACCAGCTTCATTGACAGCCAGACGAACCGTTGGAATGATACCTGCTGCTTCGCGTTCTGCGATGTAAGCTGCTTTTTCTTCTTCGCTCATACCAAGGTATTCATTGATGTAGCGAGGTGTTTCACCAGCTGCTTCTTGGAGCTCGCGCTCAGCAGCCAATTCTTCTTCTGTAACGTAAGATTTGTAGGCCTTGCCTTCGGCTAGCAATTGGTCGATGTATTTTTGATAGAGTTCCAAACGTTCTGATTGGCGGTAGTTTTCATGTGTTTCAGGACTTTCATCCCAGTCCATACCCAACCAACGAAGGTTTTCAAGCTGTGAACGTTCACCATCTTCGACATGGCGCTTGCGGTCTGTATCTTCAATACGGATGATAAAAGTTCCGCCATGATGACGAGCATAGAGGTAGTTAAAGAGCGCCGTACGCGCATTTCCGATGTGTAAAAGTCCTGTTGGACTTGGTGCATAACGCACTCGAATATCTTTTGTCAATTTTCGATCTCCTATTTGGGAATAGCAGGGATATCTCGCTCCTGCTTTCGTATTCAAACGTTATTATTATATCACATTCTCGACCCAGAATCCGCTGAATCGCATGATTTTTTAAGACAGTCTTTCTTCGAGGACAAAGTCAATTGGCAGCCAAGCTAAAACCTGCTCCAGCTGCTTTTCCCAGTAGTACCATTCATGCGTACCTGGACTATGGCTGTAGGTGATATCCAAGCCCAAGTCTTGCAGATTTTTCACAGCCACCTGATTGGCCTCGTAGAGAAAATCCCCTTCACCGCACCATGCCCAAAGCTTGGTCTTTTTATCAGATTGCTTGGCTATGCTTTCCAGCGAATGAGGACTGCTGGTCCAGTCTTTAAAGTCTCCAAAAATCCCTCGCCAGTAGGCTGGTGTTGCTATTTCAACATCATCTGGATGACTATCAAGAAAACTCAAAGCCCCTGAAAGACTAGCCGCGTATGAAAAACGGTTAGACTTGAGAGCCAGCTTAAAGGATCCGTAGCCGCCCATGGAAAGGCCAGCGATAAAATTCTTCTCTCGCTTGTCAGACATATTGGGGAAAAAGCGCTTGAGAACCCGTGGCAGCTCTTCAGCGATAGCCTCGTAATAGTTAAAGCCGTATTGAGTATCGGTGTACCAGCCATTGCTGGTATTCGGCATGACAACAATCAGGTTAGTCGAGCGAACTAGACGTTCAATATTCGAGCGCTTGAGCCAGCTATTGTGATTACCGTTCATACCATGAAGCAGATACAAAACAGGAATATCCTTATCATCTGGCTTGTCCACGCGCGACGCATCTGGATAGAGAACATTAACTCCCCACTCCATCTCCAAGGCTTCTGAATAATATTCTATCTGCATCACTGCCATCTTTTTCTCCTCTCGTAAAAACTACTATTCTTGACTAGGCAGCACAGCCAGCCCCACTCTGAAAGCAAAGCCTGTTCTGCAACCGCCCAAAGATAAGAAAAAGCCGATATTCGACTTTCTCTCTGCAAAATACTGGGAAAGTTGCTCCCCCGAGTGACTCTAGCGAACTTCCATGACAACCGGAAGAATAGCTGGCCGGCGCTTGGTTTGCTCAAAGAGGAACTTGGCCAAACTATCACGAACCGCTCCCTTGAGCTCACCCCAGTCAAAGCTTTCCTGAGCTAGATAGTCTTCCACTGTCTTATTGATCAGGTCAGTGCTCTCCCGCAGGATGTCACGGCTCTTCTTGACATAGACGAATCCACGAGTGTGAACCTTGGCTTTGGAAATGATTTTCTTCTCCTTACGGTTGACCGTAAGGGCCACGATGAAGATGCCGTCTTCAGACAGAACCTTGCGGTCACGCAGGACAATATTGCCCACATCACCAATGGCATTTCCATCAATCATGACATCGCCTGCTGACACTGCTCCAGCTGGCACAAAGTCGCCATTTTCGTAGGCCATGATGCTACCACGCTTAGGTATCAAGATATTTTCTGGTAAAATCCCGACTTCCATGGCTGCCTTGGCATGGGCGTCCAGTCCGCGGTACTCTCCTTGAATCGGGAAGAGATACTTGGGTTGCAGTAAGTTGAGCATGAGCTGCAGGTCACGTGCATTGGCATGACCGGATACACGCAAGTTTTGGGTAATCAGCTTGACCACGCCACCAGCTTGGTAAATCATGTTTTCCACACGCGCCACAACTGCTTCCTTGGCAATAGATGGCGTTGTAACGATGTAAACCAAGTCTCCGTCTTTGATTTCTACATAACGGTGACGACCAATGGACATCTTGCGCAGACCATTGATAGGCTCACCCATCCGACCCGTCTCCAAGATAATCAGCTCATGGTCTTCAAACTTAGACATTTCCTTAGGCTTGATCAAAAGGCGCTCATCCGCCAAGGATAATTTCTTGAGGCGGATAGCCGTACGGACGATATTTTCAATATCAAAACCTGTCAAAACGACGCGACGACCTGTTTCTGCCGCAGCTTCAAAGACCTGCTGGATCCGAGACAGGTTGCTGGCAACCGCTGCTACGATGACACGGCCACCCCAATCAGAAATCGTGTCCGTAATCTCACGGCCAACCTCGCTCTCACTAGCCACTTGCACGGTGCTGTCAGCGTTGGCTGAATCACTTAAGAGAGCTAAAACGCCCTCACGACCGATCTCAGCCAAACGTCCGAAATCGGTCGCATAAGATTCGCTGGCAGACTGGTCAAACTTGAAATCTCCCGTATAAACAATATTGCCTTCACGCGTCTTGACAACGATTCCCAGGCTCTCTGGAATCGAGTGCGTCGTCCGGAAGAAAGAGACAACCGTTTCGCCAAATTCAATTTCTGTATTTTCATCGATAACATGAAAATCATTGAATTTCTTAACAGCGTCATTGTTTTTGACAAAGAGCTTGGCTAGCTCAATCGTCAACTCCGAACCAAAAACCGGTACCTTGGCTTCTGTCAAAAGATAAGGCAGTGCACCGATGGCATCCGCATGACCGTGAGTCAGAAAGACACCTGCAATTCGGTCTTTATTTTCAAACAAATAATCCATGTTGGGAATGACGACATCTACTCCCAACTGCTCATTTTCTGGGTATTTGAGCCCAGCATCCAATACAAAAATGGAATCATCCACTTCGGCGACGTAGAGATTTTTCCCATTCTCACGGACGCCGCCCAAAGTAATCAGCTTAATAGTGCTTTTACTCATTTTTACTCCTATTCGATTTTAGAATCTCATGTATCAAAGATTCCTTGATTTTATTACTAACGGTCCTTGGCAAGCCAAGTCGAATTACAGTTTTGCAAACAAAGTTTGCACATCTTAGTCATTATAGCATTTTTTCACGCTTTTTTCAAAACAAAGGAAATTCATAGAGCAAGCTAGAAATCTAAGAATAGGTATTTGATACAACAAGTCTCTGGTCACTTCTTCCTTCCTAATTCAAAATGCGAAGAAAGGCACCTCCCAGTTTCATTTTAGAAGCTGGTTCTACTCACAAGATAAAAAATAATAGAGGCTGAGACAAAAGTCCTAGCCTCTCAATTATCTTTGGTTTATCGAGCAAGACGCAGTGGCTGAGTGGGCTCTACTAGGCTGATTTCATCAGCGTTTACAGCCCTACTCAACTGTGCTGAGATGGGACAACGAAATCGAATTCTAACGAATCACCGATTGATGTTCCACTCTCTACTATTCGAGCGGGATATCCTAAGCTCAATTAAAAGATTAGTTAGGAAGCCGCCCTATCTTATATAGGCTGAATTGGTAGACAGGCTTATTCAAAGCCATTGTTTTGGCTTAATTCTTTGAACCAGTACCCTGATTTTTTGATAGTCCGTTCTTGGGTTTCCAGATTGAGCTCAATCAAGCCATAGCGGTTCTTATAGCTATTGAGCCAAGACCAACAATCGATAAAGGTCCACATGAGGTAACCTGTACAGTTGGCCCCGTCCTGAATGGCACGATGGAGCTGGCGCAGATGGCCTTTAACAAAGTCAATTCGATAATCGTCTTGGATCATGCCATTTTCACGGAATTTCTCTTCACCCTCGACTCCCATGCCATTTTCCGTCAGCATCCATTCAATATTGCCATAGTTTTCCTTGATATTTTGTGCAATATCGTAAATTCCTTGCTCATAGATTTCCCAGCCACGGTGGGGGTTAATCTTGCGACCAAGCATGACATAAGGCTCATAGAAATGATCTGGCAGAAGCGGCGACTCTGGATGCTTCAAATACTTAGGCGCCGCAACCCGTAGAGGCTGATAATAATTGACACCCAAAAAGTCTACTGTATTTTCCCGAATAGTCTGCAACTGCTCCTCAGTCGTCGTCGGCAAAAGATCATGCTCGCGCAAAAGATCGACCAGCTCTGCTGGATAATGTCCCAAAACAGATGGATCCAAGAAAGACTTGGCTTGGAAGAGCTCGGCGATGCGAGCCGCCTTCAAATCCGCTGGATGCTGACTCCGTGGATAAGCAGGTGTTAAATTTAGAATAATGCCGATTTTGTAGTCTGCTCCAACCTCATGGCAGGCTTTCACTGCTAAAGAGCTAGCTAGCTGGGTATGATAAGCCACCTTGACCGCAGCCTGAGCGTCCACTTTATTAGGATAATGTCCATCGTAGAAATAGCCAAACTCAACTGGTACGATAGGCTCGTTAAAGGTCACCCACTGGTCCACCAAATCACCGTAGCTTTCAAAACAGCAACGGGCATAGTCTACATAAGCATAAACTGTATCCAAGCTTTCCCAGCCTTCTTGCGCTTCCTGCAAGACAAAGGGCAGGTCAAAATGATAAAGATTGACAATCAAGCGAATGCCCTTGGACTTGATTCTTTCAAAAACCTTGCGGTAGAAGTCAACACCAACCTGATTAACCGGACCACGACCATCTGGAAAAATCCGTGACCATTGGATAGACGTCCGAAAGGCTGTGTGGCCTGTTTCGACTAAAAGGTCGATATCTTGCTCCCAATTTTCATAAAAAGTAGATGACTTGTCAGGACCAATTTCGTTATAGAAACGATGGGGTTCTTGGCTAAACCAGTAGTCCCAAAGGTTGTCTCCCTTTCCATCTCCTGAAATCTGCCCCTCCGTTTGCGGACCCGATGTAGAAGATCCCCAGACGAAACCTTTTGGAAATTGAATCATATTTTATTTACCTCTCGATTTATCTTTACACCTCATTATATAAAGACCTTCTGCAAAAAGAAAGCAACAGTCTATTCAAATTTCTCCACTGATTAAAGACATTTGTGATTGCGAAAACTAAAAGTTCATTCAAAAAGAGAGTGGGACAGAAATCGGTAATTCGTTAGAATTCGATTTCGTCGTCCCACCTCCGCACAGTTGAGTAGGGCTGTAAAAGCTGATGAAATCAGCCTAGTAGAGCCCACTCAACCACTGCGTCTTGCTCGATAATCCAAAAACAATTGAGAGGCTAGGACTTTTGTCCCAGCCTCTTCATCATTTTCACTGATTAATAAACTGTTTTCTCTGTTTCGAAATCAAAGAAATGTGCCTTGTTCAGGTCAAAACCAAGGTCAATTCCAGCACCTGTTTCTGAGTAGTCACGAGCATCTACACGCGCAATAAACTCACTGTCGCCAACTTGACAGTAAAGGTGAGACTCAGAACCCAAAAGCTCAGAGACAGAAATGGTCGCATGAACCACAGAATCTGGGAAGGTCTCTAAGAAAGCAGGTTCTGTATTAATGTCTTCTGGACGAATACCAAAGATCAACTTCTTGCCGTCATAACCCTTCTCACGCAACACCTTCAGTGTTCCTTCTGGCACAGTCAAACGCAAGCCAGAAGCAACGATTTCATTCCCCTCAAGTGTCACAGTGATAAAGTTCATCGCTGGGCTACCGATGAAGCCTGCCACAAATTTGTTAACTGGGTGGTTGTAGACTTCTTGTGGGCTACCGATTTGCTCTACTCGACCAATGGTTCCAGTTCCAGCAGGGTTCTTGGTTGCTGACATGATAACAATCCGGTCTGCAAGCGTCATGGCTTCTGTTTGGTCGTGGGTTACGTAGATGGTTGTTGCTCCGATACGGCGGTGGATTTTGGCAATCTCAGCACGCA
>ERZ772957.2109-NODE-2109-length-11850-cov-4.431539_pt1 | contig 11850 bp, 12 predicted proteins | sample MGYA00580682_ERZ772957 | MGnify/ENA primary metagenome ERZ772957 (study PRJEB29015, sample SAMEA2737921) | human oral metagenome | biome: human oral; feature: human-associated habitat; material: dental | place: China | collected 2025 ...
ATTATTTTTATAAAAAATTTCTAAATTTTCACAAACTAAAATTTTCTCTTTCATTAATTAAGTCCTTCTTTTAACGCCTCAACATTTTGTTTCATAAGATCTATATAAGTTACACCCTTATCAAAATCTTCTTTAGTTACAGTATGGATTGAATGTAAAAGTTTAACTTTAGCTCCGGAATTTTTAGCAACAGTTTCAGCAAGTTCACCTTTTCCCATTTCTATATGATAAACTACCGGAATTTTATTTTCTTTTACATAGTCAACCATTTTTTTAATTTGTCCTGCACTTGCAGTTGATTCGACACTACAACCTGAAAACAAAGCACGATACTCTAAGCCTAAATCTTTAAATAAATACCTGAACGGAAATCTATCCGCAATAACAACTTTTTTAATTTTCGCGTTATCAACAACATCATGTAATTCTTTATCTACACCTTCAAGTTGTTTAATGTAATTCTTAGCATTTTCTTTATAAAATTCTGCATTATCAGGATCTTTTTCAACCAATGCATTAGTTATAGTTTTAACCATTTGAATAGCATTTTTAGGTGATGTCCAATAATGTGGATCTAATTCTTTATCTGACTCATTTTCATGGTCATGATTATGTTTATCTTTTTTTTCGTGTTTATGATCATGATTATGTTCATCTTTTTTCTCATCATCATTATGATGTTCATGTTTCATACCATCAACTGATTCTTCTTCAAGTTGTTGAATACCATCAACTAATTTAACTACTTTTTTATTTTTCATATCTATACTTTTAGTCAAATTTTCAACCCATTTATCATGTTCTGTTCCACCATACACAAAAATATCCGAATTTTGAACTGTTTTTATGTCTTGTGGAGTAGGAGTAAATGAATGAACATCAACTCCCGGTTTTATCATTAATTCCAAATCAACCTTATCCTTTGCAATTGCTCTTGTTATATCATATTCAGGAAAAATTGTAGTTACAACCTTTAATTTACCCTTAGTATTATCTCCTTTATCTTTTTTTTCAGTTTTTGCAGTACAGCCTGTAATCAATACTACTCCTGCCAATATTAAACCAAAAATCTTTTTTGAAATATTTTTCATATTGTACCCCCTTCTTAAGAAATTTTAAAAATTAAAATTTCGAGAATAATTCTAATTCTTTTATATTGTATCACAAAAATATAAAATAATCCATATAAATAAGAATAATTTTTATTTACATTTATTGATACAACATAATATAAATATATTGCAATATAATATTTAAATTGCTTAATAATAAATTTATGTAGGAATAGAAAAAATTTATTAAAAGTGTTATAATAGACGTTGATATAGTAAATTTATATTTTAGGAGGATTTATGAAAACTATATTTGAAAAGCAACATATGAAATTTACTCGTAAAGACGGAAGTGTTTTAACAGTAAAAAAAGATGGAGTATCTTATGAAGATGTAAAGAAAGCCAAGAAAAGTTTTGATATTTCATTTGATGAAATTTCTTATATAATAGCTCTTAGCTATTGTAATTCTAATTCAAACTATAACTTGTTATTTGAAAAAAAAGATAAGTCAACACCAATAGACTTTATATCTGACACTACAATTATAAATGATTGTCACAACATTTTAGAAACAAAATCTATACTTCTAGCTCATGCTGCATATAAACTTACAAAAGATTTTCCAAATAATCTTGATACTTTGGACATTGATTTAGCTCGTAGTTTCAAAGAAAAAGCTATTCGTATTTCTAATGGGGTTATATCGGGAGCAAAGCATAGCATAAATATTGATGAAATTCGAAGAGTACAATGTGCATCAAATGGTACAATTTCATACCTTTTTATATACAAAAGTGAAAAAAAGAAATTTTGGAATATTCCTGATATGAGAATACCTTGTAACGAAATTACTTTACCTTTAATTGAAGCGATTGTTACAAGAAATACCGGAAACGGAATTGATTTTTCTCATGGAAATGGCTTCGATCAAAAAAATAGTAACTATATAATAATGAGATATATGGATTCTAACTTTTTTATAAATAATGACGGTACTTTTGATACAGAGTGGCAAAAACAAATATATAATAGAATTCGTATATTTGATCATGATCTTGAATACTTATTAAATAAATAAATTTCTATGGAGGTGTTTTGTGAACAGAGATTTTAATGAATTCAATATTTCAATTCTTTCAGATTTTTATGAATATACTATGGCTCAAGGATATTTTAACGAAAATTTGAATAACAAAATTACTTATTTTGATATTTTTTATAGAGAAAATCCGGATAGTGCAAGTTATGCAATTTTTTCCGGATTGGAACATTTAACTCAAATTCTTAATTCAATGAGATTTAATGATGAAGATATAGAATATTTTAAATCTTTAAATACTTTTGATGATAAATTTTTAAATTTTTTAAAAAATTTTAAATTTGAATGTGATATATGGTCCGTTCCTGAAGGAAGTGTAATCTTTCCTTATGAACCTATAATGACTGTTAGAGGTCCTGCAGTTCAAGCTCAATTAATAGAAACAATAGCTTTATTAATAATAAATCATGAAAGTTTAATAGCAACTAAATCCAATAGAATAAAAAGAGCTGCGAAAGGTAGAGCAGTTATGGAATTTGGTGCGAGACGTGCACAGGGAATTGACGCATCCGTATATGGAGCAAAAGCCTCATATATTGCAGGTATAGATGGTACTTCTAATGTCTTGACTGGAAAATTATTTAATATTCCTGTACTTGGAACAATGGCTCACTCTTGGGTACAAATGTTTGATACTGAATTGGAAGCTTTTAAAGCATTTGCAAAATCTTTTCCAAATAATTGTGTATTACTTGTTGACACTTACAATACCTTACAATCAGGTATTCCAAATGCAATAAAGACTTTTGATGAAATTCTTAAGCCTATGGGAATAAGACCAAAAGGAATTAGACTTGATAGTGGTGATTTAGCTTATCTTTCTAAACAAGCAAGAAAAATGTTGGATAATGCAGGATATGAAGATGCACAAATTGTAGTTTCAAACTCGCTTGACGAATATACTATTAGAGATTTATTACACCAAGGAGCTCAAATTGATTCATTCGGTATTGGTGAAAGACTTATAACTTCAAAAACTCATCCGGTTTTTGGTGGAGTTTATAAATTAGTTGCCATTGAAGAAAACGGAAAAATTATTCCAAAGATAAAAGTATCAGAAAATGTCGATAAAATAACAACACCAGGGGTTAAAAATCTATATAGAATATATGATAGAAAGACAAAAAAAGCTGAAGCTGATTTAATTACTCTATTCGATGAAAAAATTGATGAAAATAAACCAATTTCCATTTTCCATCCAATTTATACTTGGAAAACTACTACTTATGAAGATTATATCTTAAGACCAATGCTAAAACAAATTTTCAAAAATGGAGAATTAATCTACAAACTTCCAGATATAAAAGAAATCAGAGAATATTGTGCAAATGAAATTGAAAGTCTTTGGGATGAGTTTAAAAGATTTGATAATCCTCACATCTATAAAGTCGATCTCTCAAAAGACTTATGGGAATTAAAAAATAATTTATTAAAAGAAACAATACAAAAATCTAAAAAAGCAAAAAAACAGAGTGAATAAATCACTCTGTTTTTCATTGTAAAAAACAAATTTAAAATTCTTAATTGATGTAACACATCATTGAAATTATAATCTCCTTAATAATCTCTTAAATAATTTTCTGTCTATTAAATAAGATATTACAGCAGTTATTAAAATTATAATTAAATCTGCCAAAACAACATAAGGTATATTATAATTCCATTTAATCATTTTGACAGTCACAAATATAATTAATCCATATAATCCATAATTAATTAAAATTGAAATAAATATATTTATACCACCTGAACCACCATTTAAAGCTTCTTTTGGCGTTTTCCAGTCAAAATATGGATTAATAAGTCCTAAAATCATATTTAAACTTCCACTTGTAAATAAAGTTAAAGCCATTCCAAGTATAACCGCAACATATACAAGAGGATTAAAAACATATAGAACCATTGATAATGCCACAACTATTATCGCCGAAATAAAATGTAATACTTGACAGGCAAAAATTTTTGAAATTATATGTGTATTGATTCCTATCGGTGCAGTAGCTATTACCCAAAATGATTTTCCTTCCCTTGAAACGGAACTTGTAGTAAGTGAAGATAGACCACAGAAAAGTCCCAAACAGGCTCCTACTCCAAATGCAGAAACAAATAAATATCCTAATGATGTAGAAGAAACTAAAACATTTAGAGCAAATACCAGTTGTGACTTAAATTTTAGTCCATAGTATACCGCAATACTAGCTATAATAAGTACCATTATATCAATCATAATTACCTGCATAAAGTATGTTGGAGTTGTTATAATTTCATTAAATTCTTTTTTGAATAATACAACAAGTTTGTACTGTTTTGAATGTGCAACTCCTTGTCTTTTTCTTTTTTCAATAACAGCTTTACTTTCTCTTGAAACAACATTTACACTTCTCAAAATTTCAAGATAATTTCTCTCTGCAAAGAATTTCAATAATAATGAAAGAACTATACAAATAATTAAACCCATTCCCAAATTTGCAATTGATGTAATAAGATTATCAGAAATCAATATTTTTTTCATCCAAACCACAAAGAAAAATATTGATGAAAGCTTTCCTTCCAAATCTACAATAACTTTTCCTATATCAATTCCTAAAGCCGGATTGGATGCGGCTTGAGTAAATATCATATATAATGCAAATAATCCTATTGTAAATAAACCATAAATTAATTTTAAAAATCTATTGAATATTTTACTTGTTCTAAGTAGTTTTCCAAAAATAAGTATTATAACTCCGGTTAGCAAAATTGCCTCCAAGTTAAGTAATATTAGTCCTAAAAAAGTAAAGATATAAAAGTCTATTCCTTTTTTTAGTGTATATCCTGTTATTCCAAATGCAATAACAAAAATTAAAAAGAATGATATGAAAAATGTTATTGCTAAAGAATAAATTCTGGATAAAAATATATCACTACCTGATATCGGTAAAGATAATAATATTTCAGTTTCATTATTCTTTTCAATAAAAACAAAAGCCGTTGCCAATGACAAAAATAATGTTACAACAAATATCCCTACAGAAAAAGTAGTTAAACTTGCTCTACCAATTGTAGTTTGAAAATTGTTAGCAAGAAAACGTCCAAGTTTAGGTGCTCCCCAAACAAACATTATAACAAAAAACAATATCCCCGCTACGCCTTGAAAACTTGCTGACCTTTTTCCCTTTGTTTTTAAATTTTGCCTTATAGATAAGATTGCAAAAAAATCAATCGAAACAAAATATTTTATTAAAGTCCATAGTTTAGATTTTTTCATTGTCTGTCAACTCCAAGAATATTTTTTCTAAATCTTCATTTGAATGTTCCTCAGTTTTCAATTCAGATAATTTACCACAAAAAGCAATTTTTCCTTTGTTTATTATAACCAATTTATCACAAATTTTTTCTGCAACTTCCATAACATGTGTTGAAAATATTACAGTATTTCCAGCATCAGCAAACTCTCTTAAAATGTTTTTTAAATTAAAAGAAGTTTTAACATCTAATCCAACCATTGGTTCATCAAGAATTAAAACCTTAGGAGAAGTAATCAACGCTCCAATCAATACTAATTTTTGACGCATACCATGTGAATAACTATCTATTGTACTGTAAATTGCATCTCCTAACTCTAATTTCTTATTATACTCTTCAATTTTTTCTTTTCTTACTTTTTCATCTATTCCATAAATATCAGCAATAAAATTCAAATATTTTATCCCTGTCATCTTTGTATAAATATCAGGATTATCAGGAACATAACTAATCATTTCTTTTACTTCTATAGAATTTTCAAGAGTATCAACTCCATTAACTGTGATTTTCCCTTCTGTCTGTTCTAAAATTCCAACCATCATTTTTAAACTTGTACTCTTGCCGGCTCCATTAGGACCTAAAAAGCCAAAAATTTCTCCTTCTTCAATAGTAAAACTGATATTATCAACAGCTTTAACTCCTTTTGAAAAAACTTTTGATACGTTTTTAAACTCAATCATTTATAATACCTCCTTATCAAATATTAAAAAGTTTTAATTGTATCAAGTAAAAACTTTTGTCAGTTAATTTTATCACATTTTTAGACAAAAAATCAACATTAATCATTTAGCCAACTTATATTTTTTAGCTTATTTGTAAATTATTTTCTCCAAGAATTTCCGGTTTTATAATCTATTTCTATATTCGGTTGAATATTAAAACAATATACGTTAAACTTAATTGCTTTGCCATTGTCCTCAACAGAAATCGCTTCAATTTGAACACCCCTAGCGACAAGTTCGTTACCTACAAAAATAGGTGTTACTCTATATCTTACATGGTTATTTGTTTCTTTTACATAATCTGCTACCATATTTTCAAAAGGTAACATTCCTTTTGTATTCAAATATCTAGTTCCTGTTATTAAATTTCTTTTATTTGCATTTTCTCCTGCAAGTTGAAAACCAATCAGATGGCAACGATTATATAAACTTCCTCCTTCAATTCCATTATATTTTACAGATTTCCATCCTGTTGGTTTTACAGAGGAAATATTTTCTCTTTTTGAAGTTGGCATTAAATCTTGACCAATTATTGAATCAGCAACTCCACATCTTTTTAAGGAGTCGAGTTCAGAATATTTTTCAAAAGATTTTGATACTAATTCACTTTTATCAAAGTTCGGCTCATTATTATTTATGACTACATAGGGCTTCTCATTATATTCCGGAAGTTTGTTTATATCAAGTCCAACGATATTAGTATTACTGGTACTTTTATTTTCAATATACCTATATGTAAAAAAAGCAACAAATAATGTAATAATAATAAGTAATAGAGTCCCAAAAATCTTAATATTTTTCTTATCAATTCTAGTCTTATTATTCATCTTTGTTCTCCTTTACAAATATTTTTCTTGTAATCTTTTCGTGACTCTTTCCTTTAAATTCAAAGGTTTCTATTTCTTTCCAACAATCTTGTAAAAACTCATCAAAAGTTTCATCAAAAGGATAATCTCTATTCCAAAAATAAACTATTATTTCATCAACAGATGGCAAAAATTTCTCTAAAAAATCTCCTTCATATAAAAATACTGAATTTTTTATAATTTCAGTATTTTCATTGATAATTTCAAAATTAAATTCAATATCCTTATATAAGTCATAGCTATATTCTGTTAAAAAAAGTTTTAAATTTCCAATTAATTCAAAAAGATTTTTTCTCTGTAACTCATCTTGACTTTGTCTTTTACCAAAAAATTTAATGCCGTTATTTTCATCTAAGCAAACAACTAATTTCATTTATTTTTCTTTTCACTCCTCAAATTTTTAAAAAAATCTTGTAAAATATCTAAACATTTTTGTTCTAAGACGCCTGTCTTTATAATTGACCTATGATTGAGTTCCTGTCTATCCAATACATTTTCGATTGATCCACAAAAACCTCTTTTTACATCCATTGCTCCAATTATAACTCTTTTTATTCTGCTATTTACAATTGCTCCTGCACACATGCAACAGGGTTCAAGAGTTACAAAAAGTTCTGTATCTTCAAGTCTAAAATCTCCCAGTTTTTGCCCTGCTTTATTAATTGCTATAATTTCAGCGTGATTAACTCCGCTTTTTTTACTCAAAACCTGATTATGCCCTCTTGAAACTATTTTATCATCTTTAACAATAACACAACCAATAGGCACTTCTCCCTTATCATAAGCCTTTTTTGCCTCTTTCAAAGCAAGATTCATAAAATACTCATCTCTATTCATAAAACTTATCCAAATCAAAAATCACAAAATTTTCCAATTTATCCAAATTTTCAACTATTGGATTTCCACCTTTCTTCAATACTGCAAAAATTCTATTCTCCTCAAAAAGAGATAACAACTTTTCACAATATTCTTTTAAATGTAATTCCTTATTTCCAATCTCGTCAAAGATTAAAATATCATTATTTTTAAAATCATCCATAAACTCATAACTCTTTTTCAAGAAAACTTCGTCAAAAAATTTCATTTCGCTTTCTCTTTCTCCAATGGTAAATTTTTCTTCAGTTCCATATCTAAAAAGTTCAATTCTAAATTTATCAGTGATAACAAGTTCAGTCATAATTCCATCAATTTTAGAATTTTTGTAATATTTTTTTATAAAAGCTTTTAAAAGGGTACTTTTCCCAACTTTTATATTTCCAGTTATCAAAATATGATTTTTACCTGTATCAACTTTTCGCAGACTTTCAACTAAAAAATCTAAATCTTTAAAATTTGTCATATAAAATCTCCATTAAATAAAGACCATTTGGGCTTAAAGTTACTCCTGCCCTAGTTCTGTCTTCACTATCTAAAATTCTTTCGAGCTCATCTTCTTCAATCAATCCTCTACCAATATCGACAAGAGTTCCAACCATTATTCTAACTTGATTTCTAATAAAACTTTGTCCCTTAATCAAAAAAATTAAGTCATTATTTTCTTTATATATTTCAAAAGAATTAATTTCTCTAATAGGATTGGTATTACCTGTTCTCGGACCCATAAAAGCCTTAAAACTCTTTCTTCCAATAAAATATTCTTTTGCTCTTTTCATCTTTTCAATATCCAAAGGATATGGAAAATTAGCCTTATAATTATAGTAAATAGGATCCATAACTTCGTCTAAATTTAAAATATATTTATATGTCTTCATCTTTGCATCAAATCTAGAATGAAAATTTTCAGAAACCTCTTTAGAATCTAAAACTCTAACTCCAATAGGTAAAAAATGATTTAAAGCAGTTTTAAAATTCAAAACTCCTACATTACTTTCAGTATGAAAATTAATTATATGCCTTAAAGAATGAACTCCTCTATCCGTTCTTCCGGCTGAAATAATATTAATATTTTCTCCGGTAATTTTCTTTAAAGCATCTTCTATCTCTCCTTGAACAGTTACAATATTTTTTTGCTTTTGAAATCCAAAAAACAAACTTCCATCATAACTAATAGTGAGCATAATATTTCTCATAAATTATCTCCATTTTTAAAATATTCTAGATTATTATTCTATCACAATATTATCAATAAGTACATCCTTATAAATTAGATAAAAACTAAATTAATTATAAAAAAATAAACAAAACCATATAAAAAAAGGAACTTTTACTAATTAGCAAAATTTCCTTTTTACATTAGTGGTGCAAATAATTTTAATAATGATTGCAATATTCTCGTAATTAATTTTCTTGATTTTATCCATTCAGGTGTTATTTCCATAGAATCTTTTAAAGTATTTTCAAAATCTTCCTTAACATCACTTACTATAGGAGTTCCAAATGTCCAAACAGCACATTCAAAGTGAAGATAAAGACTTCTATAATCTAAATTTATACTTCCAATTACGACAAATCCGTCATCACAAAGAAAATTTTTCGCATGTATAAAGCCCTTTTTAAATTCATAGATTTTCACTCCATTTTCTACAAGATTTTTATAAAAAGACCTGGTAAGTAAGTGAACATATTTTTTATCTGGAATATGTGGTGTTATAATTCTAACATCAACGCCTGTTTTTGCAGCGCTTATTAAAGCCTTTTCCATTTCCCAAGTTATTATTAAATAAGGTGTTGTTATATAAATATATCTATTTGCTCGTCTAATCATATTAAGATACATATTTTCACTTGTAGATTCCATAACTGGTGTTTCAGAAAAAGGAATTACTACGCCAAGATCGTCCCTAATATTTGATTTTTTCTCAAGATCGCTTTTATCATACAAACCCAAAATATCAGTATTTTCTCCGGTTGAATAGTCCCAAAGGGAAATAAACATATTTATAAAAGAAGCGACAGCATGACCTTCAAGCTTCAAAACAGAATCTTTCCAATAACCATATTTTTCGTACAAATTTATATACTCGTCAGCTATATTTATTCCTCCGGTATAAGCAATTTTCCCATCAATAATTGTCATTTTTCTATGTGTTCTATTATTATGTTTCGGTAAAACAATCCCTTTTACTTGATTAAATTCTACAACTTTTATTCCTAAATTTCTAATTTTCTCAAGTTTTTTATTGGATAATGTCAAAATACTACCTATATCATCTATGATAATTTTTACATCTACTCCATTTTTTACCTTTTGCTTTAGTATATTTAAAACTGAATCTAAAAAAAATCCCTCTGAAATAATAAAATATTCCATAAAAATAAATTTTTCTGCAGTTTTCAAATCATTTAAATATTCTTCAAAACTATCTTCTCCTGACGCAAAATATTTAGTTTCAGTATTAAAAAATACAGGACTACCTGTTGCACTATTTATGTATTTTGCTTGTCTATACACATTCACATCAGAATCATTTAGATTTTCTATATCATAATCTTTTGAAAGATCCATAGAATCTTTAAATTTTATAGAAAAATTAAAAAGTCTTTTTTTAACTGATTTTAAAAGTCTCTTTTCTCCAAAAGTCAGATAAATTATACCTCCTAAAAACGGAAGTGCAATTGAAATCAATATCCAAGTTATTTTAAATGCCGGATTTATATTATCATTTATAATTATAAATGTAAAAATCAAACCGACAATCAAATTTATTCCATACAAATAAATAAAATATCTATTAAAATATATTAAAAATACTGTTAAAAACATTAGTTGAATTAAAACCATACAAATTATGAAAAAAATTCTACTAAAAATAAAATTAAAAAAATTTTTCATTTTTTTCTCCTACGTAAAAACAGTGAATTTTTCGTTTTTACATAACTCTTTATGTTATGTTGATATTTGTTAATTCACAATAAACAAAAAGTACATTATTAAATGTACTTCATTGGCGTTCTTGGCGGGAATCGAACCCACAACGGTCCCTTAGGAGGGGACTGTTATATCCGTTTAACTACAAGAACATAAGAAAAGAAGGCTATGAGCTCTCCTTCAATTTTTTAAATTCTTCTCTTTCCATTTTAGAAAATATACAACCACAGTAATCTTGTCTATACATTCCAAACATTAAGGAAAGTTCAACACTCCTTTTATATCCATTTCTCTTTTTAAAATCTGATGGAAGATGTTTTACGCCTATTTCTTTAGCAACTTTTTGCCCAATTTCATTTAAAACTTGTGAATTTTTATAAGGACTTATTGTAAGTGTCGTAGTAAAATAGTCGAAATTTTCGGCTTTTGCCAATAAAGCTGCCTCTCTTAATCTTAATTCATAACAACTATGACAACGAATAGAACCTTCTCTCATCTTTTCCATTCCTTTTACAGTTTTATAAAATCTATCAACATCATATTTCCCAACTACCATATTTATCGGATATTTTCCATTCATCTTTTCAATCAATTTTCTCTGTTCTTCAACTCTAAAAAAATACTCTTCTTTAGGATAAATATTAGGATTATAATAAAAAATTGTAATTCTAAAATAATTAGACAAATACTCAAGGCAATAACTGCTACAAGGCCCACAACATGAATGTAGTAGAAGAGTCGGAACATAGTTGTTTTTTTCGTTTTCTTTAATTATATTGTCTAACAGCAATTGATAATTCTCTTTCATATTTGCCTCCTTACCGTTTTATTTTAACATAAATAGTATTTAAAATCAAATTTTAATCTATTTATAAATTTTCACATTCTTACAGTAAAATCTATCCAATAATATTATCATTCATTTCACAAAAAAAGAATAATCTTGCGATTATTCTTATGGTTGCGGGAGCAGGATTTGAACCTACGACCTTCGGGTTATGAGCCCGACGAGCTAC
>ERZ772957.2110-NODE-2110-length-11847-cov-5.056818_pt1 | contig 11847 bp, 8 predicted proteins | sample MGYA00580682_ERZ772957 | MGnify/ENA primary metagenome ERZ772957 (study PRJEB29015, sample SAMEA2737921) | human oral metagenome | biome: human oral; feature: human-associated habitat; material: dental | place: China | collected 2025 ...
TAAAGTATCTACACGTAGAAGCATCCTGAACCACTGCTGGGACTGCCTACAACGCTCCGTGCTTGCCATTGCTGTGTCGCATACGGTATTCGGATAATTTTGCAGCATGGACAGTGTTTCCTTTAAAGGGCGGCAATGCGCAAGCTGCACAGTAACGCCGGGATGTTTTTTTATGAACGGTTCAAAAAGCCGCGGACTATCGCATGGATCATCGCCGCAATGGATCAGGATGCGTTGAGCATACCGCTCTGCATAAGCAAACACTGCCTCCGCAAGAGCCGCTGTGCACGCATCCTGTACATCCCAGTTTTGCGCACGTGGGTGGATTTTAAAACCTTCATACGGTGTTTCCCTCATTGCCAGCTCAATGCTTATATCCGCAGTTTGCAAAAAATGGATGTCCGGTACAACCCAGTACAGTGCATGTGCCTGTATACCAAGTTCCGCTGCAGCCTCCAGCGCATGCTGTACTTCGGAACGGATACTCTGGTACAGCTCCGCAGCAGCGGGTGCGTTATTATAAATCGTTGTGTCGGCACGGGCAGCAGCACTTTCTTTGCAGTACATACAGCTCGTGGTAGAAGAAAACCACAGCTCATCGGTACCGCAGGCTTTTAGCGCAGCAAAAACACGGTCAGCGTAATAATACGCCCTGCAGTATTGCCCAATATGCACGTGATAATCGCAGTTCATTGGCTGCTGCATTGGATTTGCAAGATTACACACCTTCAAGAGTCCTGCGCCATTCCTAAGATTTTATCCCGCCTTTCAATACAATTCTTTTTTAGACGGATATATGTGCAGAAATTCGCATCAACTTTATAAAGTTCTCCGTTGTGTGCAGTAAGATGGGCAGTCGGACAAAATGAGCAGTACGAAAGAAGATCGCACTGTTTGCACTCTGGAATGTCATTAATCATAATGCTGCGAATTTTTTTCAGCAATGGATGATGCAGAAAAATATCCCGAATGCTGTCCTGCCGAATGGAACCGAGCGGTGTATACCAGCCAATCATAGGATAGATGGTGCCGTCACCTGAAATACACAAGGATGAACACGCTCCTCCATAAAACCGCGTCGTAACAGGATTAACCGGTGCTTTGCTTCCCCAGATATAGGCAAGCTGTCCATCGTTTTCAAGTGTATGAGTAAAAAATACTTCCAAATCGTCCATAGATAACCTATGGGAAAGATTTTGCGCAGTATAATCCGATGTCCCGAATATAAAAAGATCAACACAGGACGGAATACCTTCTGTATCCGTCCAGCGCATCAGATTTGGAAAAGACTCTTTGTTTTCCTGCATGGCAGGGCAGGCAATAAAAACCGGTACTTGCCGTTCTCGCAATAACTCAATCGCCCGCATTGTTTTTTTATGCGAACCTTTCATTTTAGTAATGGAATCATGAATGGTACCCTCCAACGCATAGAGGGAAAATTGCACTTCCTTTAATTGCGCCCTTGTAAATTGCGCTAAAAAATTTGCAGCACGTTCATCCAGCAACGTGCCGTTGGTAAATAGCGTAACGCGGAATCCTTTTTGCACGCATATTGCAACAATTTCCTGCCATTCGGGATTCAGGAGACTTTCGCCACCTGTAATTAAAATTTCTTTACACTGTGCACTCATCAACAGACTGACTTCTTCAAGAATATGTACGACATCTTGCTGCGATAAAAATCCGCGAACGGTATGCCCGCAGGTGCGGTAACAATGGACGCACCGCTCATTGCAGGGATTGGAGATTTCAAGTTCAAGGTTTGTCATAATAGGATTGGAAGACAGCTCATTGCTTGATAGGTTCATTGTATCGTTATACCTCACCTGATACCGGCTACCGCACTGAGTTCCTTGAGTTTTGCTTTCCGCCAGTTCAGCACAATCCGCTTGTTTTTATCGGCGACAGCGCAGAAGTGGCGGTTTATCTCCAACGGATTACCGGTTGGCGATTCGTTTGCGTTGCGCACCATACACGGGGAGCAGAACGCAGCTTTGTCGCACTTGCAGCACTCTCCTTCGCCCATGTCTTTGAGTTTTAGGGTGCGGAGCCATTTTATTTTTTCCGAATTGTCCCAAATCTCTTTGAGCGGCGTTTGATTGACGTTTCCGAGTACCATTTCCTGCCAGCCTGCACATGGATAGACGTTTCCGTTTGCCACCATACAGCAGGTGGAAACACCAACACCACATAACCGCCGTTCAGGATTTAACTGCAGGTTATTGATTTTTTCTTCAAAGTCCGGCGCAAGAATAGACTCTTTGTAAGCTTCATCCGCTTCCATAATGCTGGTAATGACCCGACCTGCTTCTTCAACGGAAAGGCGGTGTGCAAGGTTTTCGGTTTCGTGATTATATTCCGCCATCATAATATAGTCAGTTTGCGCGCGGATTTTATGCTCGTTGCACCACTGCAGTACACCGAGGTAGTCGTCTTTGTTTGCCTTCATCGTGGGACAACTGACATGGAGCGGCAGATCGTTTTCGATGAGTTTAAGGATTGCCGCCTTTGTTTTTTCAAAACTGCCGGGCAGCTTGGTAATAGCGTCGTGATGAGCAGGATTCATAGAATACAAACTGACCTGTACGGAGGAAACGTTCCCTTCTTTCATCGCAGCTATAATGTCATCGTTTAAGAGCGTAAGATTACTTAAAATATTGACATAAAAATCATACTTTTTTGCTGCCCGTAAGAATTCCACAAAATGAGGATTCATCATCGGCTCCCCACCGCTCAAGGTAACAGAAAGTACACCCATTGCACTGAGCTGTTCAAGGACACTGTAGTACAGTTCCGGCTGAATGTCGTAGAGCTTGTATTTATGCGGGATGTAACAGTGTACACAACGTTCGTTGCAGCGGCTGGTCAGCTCAATCTGAAATGAGGTGAGGCGTGGCTTGTGCTTAAAATGCTCCTCAAAAAAACTTTGCGTGTCTTGCGAAGCACGCTGAATAGGCGGGGTAAAATCTTCCCGAACCGTTTTAGGCAAAATAGCATCGTAGGTAAAGCCCGTATCCTGCGCGTCAAGCTCTGCCGCCGAATTTCCTTTGATAATAAAACCGTCTTGGATGAGTGCTTCGTAAAACTCCTCTGCATCTTTGAGAATCGTCTTTTTATCGACACCGACAAAGGATTGCAGGATATTATCCGCAAGTTCATCAAGCGTTTGCGGTGTACGGCTGAGCGCCGTTAAAAAAACGGTACCGCTTTTATTGACCAGCCGGTCGTTAAAAATACCGGTTGATGTGATATAGCCAACTCCGTCGTAATTGCGGATGTATGTGTCTTTTTTTTGTCTGTAGAACATTGTCGATCCTTTTGGGTATTATCTACTATTTCAATAAATCTTTATGCCGGTAAATATTTTTTATCATATAATATTGGTAGGATTAAAAGGTCTAAAAATCGATGACGCTTCAATGGGATATTCTCCTTGACGCAATAAAGTGTTCTTAAAATCCTCTTCGGTAAATCGTTCGGTAAGAAAGGCATATTTGAGCATTGTTATGATGCTCATTCTGTTTAACCCCTTGTTTTCCCAATCCGCTTCAATTTCGTAAAATGTTTTATATGTGTTTGTCTCTGAAAATGTATCGATATACTCATAGAACGGTTGCTGTATATCCGATTTTATGGAAAAGTATTGCTCATATTTTTTGAAACTGTCATGAAAAAAAGGATAACAATCATTGTATAGGGCATAGGCTAAGGCGCTATCATTTTCCGTCCCATTTATAAAATTATTGATAATATTCTTTTTTTCTAATTCAAATATGTGCTGCGCGTTTGTCATTTTATGCCTCTGTATTCATTAAAATTGGGGCAGCACAATGCCCTGCCCCGCGGCATGTGCAGTATACTTACCCGACGGGCAACCGTATTGCACAGAGCTTACACATACGTACTATTCAGTCCTTTCACATTCTTTGCATACACTGGAAGTCCAAGTGGTATTAGCAGGGCAGCCTGCTGCATACGAACCGGCAGCTGCATTCTGTGCAATTACCTCAGGTTTTTCGTAGGTCATATTTTTCACCTCCTTTCAATTTATCTGTTTTACCCGCACCTGTACTGCCAAGCAGCATAAGAGCAGGTAGTAAATTGCAAAACTAACATAGTGTCATTATTATTTTTCTTTTTTTTCCCTTTTCTTGTGCTTGTTCTTTCCCAAGTTTCCACAGGTAATTATCAATCTGCCGGTATGTAAAATCATTCAATGCAAAGAACTGTATGAATGCATCGTAAATAATTCCGCATAGTTTTTTAGATCTACATTCGCAAACCGTGCGAAATGAGTCTGCTTGCGGAAATACCGTAACATCTCACCGACAAAGCGGTCATAGATCGGGAACAGATCAGGTTGATGCATAGCGCAGTATTTTGTCGCAAACGAATAAAAGTGTTTTTCTTTTCCGTTTAGTTCGATGTGCGCAATGTCAGTAACAAGCGATGCATCGCCGCTTTTCTCTTCTTTTGACGGGGTAGGAATGTTCTTCATAGTGTTACTCCTTCTAGTCGTGCGGCGAGTTTATGCTCACAAACCGCACCCGGGGTGTTGATTGAGATATAATGCATATAAGTATAGGTAAGCGACAGCAAAAATGTGATGAAAAAAGTATAAAAAATACAACGAAAAGACTTAAAACAGCAGCAGTAATGCCGCCATAGAGAATAGGCCTATTCGATAACTGCGTTTTCGAATAGGTCGACGAGTTCTAAATCGCGCAAATAGCACGATTTAGAACATTGCATTTCAAGGTAACCTGTTCAGAAACGGAAGTTTCCGAACAGGTTTAATAAACACTTTTGAAAAATTGCACCGCTGCCGATTTTACAGGCGCTTGATGCACTGCAAACACATTAAGCCATACATTACCAAAACGCGGATTGGAAAAAAATAACTGTGATGCGGCAGTAGAATTTCTTACCATCATAACGAATATGCTAACGGGAAATAGGCGATGCGGATAGCCTGATTTTGTGGCCATTTTGCATCGCGTGCTATATATAAGGGGTGGAGGTTAGATCATGAAACTTAAACGATTGTTATTTCCGTTCTTTGCTTGTATTGCCGTAGGTGTTTTCTTTCTGCAATGTACGCGGTGTACTCCTCTTATTACGGATACCCAGTTCAAGGAGCCTGTTACGCTTGTTACATATAACACGCAGACATTCTTTGATGCCGTAGAGGACGGTACCGAGTTTAAAGAGTACAAAGGGAGTAAATCCCGATGGACGGATCAGAAGTATCGGGCGCGTCTCGGACGGCTTAAAGACACGATATTCGCAGCGGGAGAAAAGCTGACCGGAAAAAAAGACCGGCTGCCCGATATCGCCGTTTTGCAGGAAGTTGAAAATGACCGTGTAATTGAAGACTTCTGTAAACAACTGCCGAGCGGAGAAAATTATCCTTATGCAGTGTGTCCGCCGCGTTCGGAGAAAGGCGCCTTTACTACCGTAATCTTGAGTAAGTATCCTATTGAACAATATTTTGTACACCGTCTTTATACCGGGCAAAAAGGATCACTGCGTCCTCTTACGGAGGCGGTATTGAATACGGGGGATAAAGACAATCCTCAATTATTAACCGTCTTTGCAGCACATTGGAAGTCAAAAACCGGCAGTTCCGACAGTGCGTCGATCCGCGCTTTGCAGGAAGCACAGTTGATACAAAAAATTCGAGAGCACAGAGAAAAAAATCCGCATATCCCTTTTATTGTATGCGGAGACTTTAATCAGACTCTTGAAGAATTTAATCAGCTGAATAATTTTCCGGTGTGTTGGGATATGGAAGGGTATAGAGCCGAGTGCGAAGAAGGCACGCAGCCGGACGGCAGTTATTACTTTAAGAATTCGTGGGAGAAAATCGACCATATTTTCTACGAGAGCGATACGGACGGCTCCGGCGCTTCGGAAACTTCTTATGCAGGAACCGCTTATATCGAACCGCTGTTGTTTTTTGTACTGTATGAACCGCCGCTCGTTGCGGACGGTAAACCGGTCAGGTACAATGTACTGACCGGCGAAGGATATTCGGATCATTTACCGCTTGGGTTCCGGTTTGAAATACACGATTAGAAAAAGCTGCCGGTAAATGGGACTCGATACAGGGAATGTCCCTAAAGTAACCGACTTTTGGGACACCCTTATGATCACGCTTATTACGCATGACGTATGGAATGCAGCAGTTCCTGCTTCATCGTAAAGAGCGTTTTTGTAAGTGAAACCTTGTAGATGTGCGGGTTGAGCAGGCGGCGGGAAGTCGGATGTAAACATTCCAGCTGCCGGCTTGCCCGCTGATGCATTTCTTGAAGCGTTTCCTTTTTACCAGTGTATATGCCGTCGGTAATTTTTCGGTGGAGTAGTTCTTCCGCCTTTGCCGCTTTAAACGAAAAACTTTGGTAGTCGTTCAGCGGGTGATAGTAGGTGTTCATTGCTTCGGCATCGAGTGTTTCATCATACAAACCGATAATATCGGCTTTAAAAAAACCGTCGCTGTCGTAGAGCCGCCACACCTGCTTAATACCCGGATTGGTAATCTTTGCAGGATTATCCGAAAGCTTCATAACCGGCAGCCATGTTCCGTCGTCGGATTGACGCGCGGCAAGTTTGTATACACCGGTAAATGAAGATTCTTGCCCGCCGGTTACCATGTGAGTGCCGACACCCCACGAGTCAATCGGCGCTTTATTCAAAATAAGCGATTCGATGATCTCTTCGGTCAGTTCGTTGGAAATGGATATTTTCGCATCGGGTAAACCGGCGGCATCGAGCCGTTTCCGTACTTCGGTGCTTAAATACTGCATATCCCCCGAATCGAGCCTGACACCGAAGTTTTTTCCTTGCGCTTGCAGCTTTTTCCCTACTTTTATCGCCGCCTCGATGCCGGAGCCGAGCGTATTGTAAGTGTCGATGAGGAATACCGATTTATCGGGATAGATGGAAGCGTATTGTTCAAACGCCTCTTCTTCGCTGGGGAAAGACATCACCCATGCGTGAGCCATGGTACCCATCACCGGTACACCGTAAAGCTTTCCGCCGAGCGTATTGCTGGTACCGGCCGCTCCGCCGATAATAGCGGCACGAGTCGCGCTCATTGCACCGTCCGCCCCCTGTGCGCGCCGCAAGCCGAATTCCATAATAGAAGATTTCCTCGACGCAAGCCAAATACGGGCGGTCTTTGTTGCAATCAAGCTCTGAAAGTTGATAGTGTTGAGGATAAGTCCTTCGAGAAGTAATGCTTCGATGATCGGCGCTTCAATGCGCAGTACCGGCTCGCTTGGAAATATAAGACTTCCTTCATCCATTGCCCATACCGAACCTGAAAAGCGAAAATCCTTGAGATAGCTGAGAAAGTCATCGTCAAAAAGATGTAAGGTCGCAAGATAGGCTATATCGGACTCCTCAAAATGAAAGGCTTGAATTGCTTCGAGCAACGGCTCAAGTCCTGCGAGAACCGCGTATCCTCCTTTAAAGGGATTTCGCCTAAAAAACATGTCAAAGACACACGGCCGATTGTTTTGGCGTTTAAAATAACCTTGAGCCATTGTCAGCTCATAAAGATCCGAAAAAAGCGCATTGGTAATCATCGTTACTCCTTTTTTTGCCGGATGGAAGAACCCATTCCGGTTTTTATCACTTCAATCTTTTGCGGGATGCGGCTTTGCAGTTCGCCGACATGCGAGATGATGCCGACCATCCGGTTCCCGCGTATTTCGTCTAAGATGCCGACGGCATTTTCAAGGGCTTTTTCGTCGAGCGAGCCGAATCCTTCGTCGATAAACATCGAATCTATCCTAATACCGCCTGCCCGTGCCTGAATGGAATCGGCAAGGCCGAGCGCAAGGCTGATTGAAGCCATAAAGGTTTCTCCGCCGGAGAGGGTGGCGGAGGGGCGGCATTTACCGGTGTAGGCGTCGGCAATTTCCAAGTCGAGGCCGCGGTATGCGTTTCCCGTGCCGTGGTCTTCGCTGACGGCCAGCCGGTAACGTCCTTCGCTCATCCGCTCCAGCCGCTTATTTGCAAACACGGTTACTTCGTGTAAAAAGGCGGAAAGAATCCACGTGTCGAATTGGAGCTTCCGCGGATTGCTGCCGCACAGGTCTTTTGCAAGGGCTACCCAGTTTTGAGTCTCCGCCGTTTTGACTGCGAGGGCTTTTGTCAGTTCCGTATGCTGGGTATGCAGCTCCTCCAGCTTTGCCTTTTCCGTATTGAGGACTTCGAGCCGCGCCTGTATTTCGTCATACCGTTGGCGCAGGGCTTCGACGGCTGTTTCCAGCTCGTCAAGGTCGCGCGGCTCCGTTGCGGAAACGTCTTTTTCAAGTCCGGCAGCCGCCTGTTTGTATGCTGCATACTGCTCATAAAAAGTATCGATCTCCGTTTTCCACTGCGCAATTTCCGGTTCGCTGCAAACGGCTTGCTGTAAATCCTCCAAATCGGCAAAACCTTCCTTTATATAGGCGGCTTCGAGCAATGCCGTTTTTTCGCTGCGCTGCTGCGCGCGTTCCCGGCCGTGTGTTTCCGCCGTAGACAGTTCTCCGCGGATTCGTTCAAGGTTTTGCGCCGCTTCGGCACTGTCGGTTTGATAGGCGTTGATGGTCAGTTTGAGTTCCTGCAGCAGCGCTTCGCATTGCTCCAGCGCGGTTTCGGCATCGGGGATCTCAGCGCCGGGGGCTTTCGTATCTGCGCTCAACCGGACGGTGCGTATGTCTTCCGGCAGCTGCAAAAATGCTTGGCCAAACTGGCGGCGCTTTTCCTGCAGCGCGGCGGAAACCCCGCTTAACTGCTGTTCCGCGCTGTGCTGCCGCTGGGCATAGTCTTGCCGTTCTTGCTGCAGATTGCGGGCTTCCGCTTCCAGTGTTTTGTGTTCCGCAAAGGCTTTGCGGGAAGCATTATACGCCTGCAGCATCTCGTTTATCCGCTGCGCGGTTTCTTTAATGCGGCTTTCCGCCGCATCCTTTCCGTCCGGAAAGGCATCCGCGCTGCATTCTTTATACCGCAGCCGTAATTCTTCCGCAGCTGCCGCGCGTTCGTCTATTTGCTTTTGATAGTTTGTATAAGAAGCTTCCGCACCGGCGAGCGCCGCCTGCGCTTTTTCTTTTTCGTGCTGCAGCTTGGCGGCGCTCCGTTTTGCCGTTTCTATCCGCTCGTCAAAGCTGAATGCACTTTGTGCAGCTTCTTGAGCCGGTGCGGGGTGATGTACCGAACCGCAGACGGGGCAGGGTGTTCCTTCTTCAAGCTGTTCTGCGAGAGCTGCCGCCGCCCGCTGCCGTTCCGCAGCTTTTTTTTCTTCTTCTATTCTACTAATCTGTTCCGTTTGAATGTCGTAGTCGCGGACAATCTCCGCAAGCTGCGACCGCGCATGAGCGGCTGCCTGTTCATAGCTGTGCAAAAAGATGTTAAGCTGCTCCTGTTTGCATAATATGTCGTGCAGCTGTTTTTCCATATCGAGCCGGCTTTGCAGGTCGCGGTAAGCGTGCTCCCGCTCGTCGAGCGCATCGACGGCAGGTGTAAGGGCGGCGGTTTTTTCCGTTACGGCGGCGAGCTGCGCTTCGATGCGCTGCAGTTGCGCTTGAGCGGCAGCGGCGGCTCGTTTCAGTGTATCCTCTTCCGCTTGGGCCGCGCCGATTTCCTGTTCCAGCACGGCGGCCTTCCGCAGTGAATCGATGACGGCATAGAGGCTGTCCCGCTGCCGCTCCTTAGCTGCTATGTCGCTCTGCCGATCCTGCAGGGCGTTCATGCGGGCGGTCAGTTCTTCCATGCGTTCCCGCTTTTCCCGTATCTGTCGTTCATCCGCAGCGCAGGCCGCTTCCAGCTCAAGGAGCTGATTTACGTGAACGGCCAGCGGAGCCGCCCGCTGCGCTTTTTCAATCTTCGCTTTTAAATTGAGGATATCCTCTTCGCGGACACGGCACGCTTCAAGTTCTTCGTTAATCTGCTCCAACTCTTTCCGCTTTTCCGCAAGTATTTTTTCCTGTTCAAGCTCGGTGTTCTTTGTCTGCAAGGCGGTAAGGACGCCGCCGTGCTCGCCTCTGATACGGTCTATCTCGTTCAACAGCTCCGCGCGGTCGCTTTCGTAGCGGTGATACACAAAGCGGGAGTGTAGGGTTTCGAGGTTTGCTTCTATTGTTTGCGCTTCCTGCTGCAGCATATCTGCGCGGAGCTTCGCTTCCTGCATCAAATCCGAGTAGCGTTTGATAGGAAACAAGTGCATCAGCGTCTCTTTTTTATCGCTCGACTGCGCCCGCAAAAACTGAGCAAATTCTCCCTGCGGCAAAAGGACGATACGGCTGAACTCTTTGTCGGAAAGTTTAATCAGATTTTGGATTGAAGCATCGGTTTCCCGCTTGTTCGTCGATGAGCGGTTTTCCCAGCTGCCGTTTTCGTAGCATTCGAGGGAGACTTCTTCCGGTGTTTCCAGCTTTCGGCCTTCTTTGGTATACGGCAGCTGCCGTCTGATTCGGTACAGCTGTGGGCCGATAAAAAAGGTGAGTATGACATCGGAGACTGCATAGTCGTCTGCAAAATGGCTCCGCAAATTCCGCATAACGCCCGATCTTCCGCCGAGCGGTTTTCCGTAGAAAGCGTAGGAAATGGCGTCGAAGAGCGTGGTCTTTCCGGCGCCGGTTTGTCCGTAAATTAAAAAGAGGGAGCCGAGGGTGTCAAAGTCAACCTGATGTTCGCCGGTAAACGGGCCGATGTTGTGCAGTATCAGTTCTTTAGGTCTCATCAATAGCCTCTTTGCAGAGCTGTTCAAAAAGCTCCTGCTTCATTCGGTTCGGTTCGCCGTTGATGAGGCTTTCAAACCGGTTAAAATTTTCAGCTAAGGTGAGCGGATCCTCCGCCGTCCGTTCGCGGATCGTCAGCTGTTCTTCCTCCTGCTGTTCCTGATTCATAAAGCTCTTTTGCCGGATGCTCAACAAAAACGGAAATTTTTGCCGCAGCAGCTGCATCGGGTGCGCAATAACCTCCGCATCGTTCAGCGTAATTTCCAGATAGCAGCCGCTCCATTCATCATAGAGGTGTTCGGTAAAGAAGTCCGCGAAAGAGCCTTCAAGCCGTTTAAGAGGGCGTTCGGAGATGATGGGTATCCGCTCGATAGTGAGCGGAGCTTTTGCGCCGTTTATATCGGGCTGTTTCGGTGTACAGTCGATATCTATCGAAAGGACGCACTTGGCATCGTCGGATTCGTCAAAGGAGTATGGGAGGGGCGAACCCGAATAATACATTCTGTCCGTTACCCGTTGGCAGCGGTGCAGGTGTCCGAGCGCAACATAATCGAAGAATGAGAAAAGATCGGGATTGACATATTCGGCGGTACCGATAAAGGTGCGTTCGCTGGCGGAGCTTTGCCCGCCGATCGTAAAGAGGTGCGCCGCTAACAGTGCGGGTATATCCGGCCGTACCGCTTGTTTCAGTATGTGCGACGCAACTGCCGCCATTTCCGCCTGAGAATCCCCTGCCGTGTGATACGCTTCTTTTGTTTCTTCCGAAAAAGCACCGAAGTTTAAAAACGGGAGCAGGTATACCGCAAGTTTTTCCGCGCCCTTGGTAAGAATCACCGGATCGGTAAGCCTGCTTGTATCCTGCGCAATATAGATACGCTGGTTTTGCAGTATCTCGCGAGCAAAGGCAAGCCGCTGCGCGGAGTCGTGATTGCCGGGAATGATAAATACCGCCGTATCGGGACAATCCTCCCGTATCCGTGCAAGGAACCGGCTGAAAAGCGAAACCGCCTCCGCCGAAGGAATAGCACGGTCATACACATCGCCTGCGATAATCAGCGCTGCATAGTCGGTCTGAGTAAGAATATCATGAATGTCGTTCAGCATTTTTTCCTGCACACCG
>ERZ772957.2111-NODE-2111-length-11845-cov-6.582612_pt1 | contig 11845 bp, 12 predicted proteins | sample MGYA00580682_ERZ772957 | MGnify/ENA primary metagenome ERZ772957 (study PRJEB29015, sample SAMEA2737921) | human oral metagenome | biome: human oral; feature: human-associated habitat; material: dental | place: China | collected 2025 ...
TGTCGTATTCCTCCATCAGGCGGTCACGCGTCACCTTCGCCAGGATGGATGCCGCTGCTATCGACGCAGACTTCGCGTCGCCCTTGATGATGGCGGTCGAGGGGACAGATAGCTTTGGAAGTTCCACTGCATCGATCAGCACCTCCTCGGGTGCGGGAGAGAGCGCCGCAATCGCCTCGTACATCCCCATCCGCGTTGCCTGCAATATATTCATGTGGTCAATCGTCTCTGCATCAATCAGAATGACATGATAGGAAATCGCAGCGCTGACAATCTGGTCGTACAGCGCCTCACGCACAGCAACAGAGAGCTTCTTTGAGTCGTTGAGGCGCGGCAGATGGAATTCCTGCGGCAAAATAACCGCAGCGACCGCGACAGGACCCGCGAGAGGTCCGCGCCCCGCCTCATCCACACCCGCGACAATCGTGCGCCCCGCCTTTGCGGCAGCGCGCTCATATGCGTACATCGCATGCAAGCGCTCACGCTCCTTCTGTGCCCTTTCGTAGCGGCGCAGAATCGTCTGAACCGATTTTCTGGAATCCGTCCGACAGCGCTCAATGAACTCTGCTGTTGCTGCTCCTTGGAGAAATACGGTCTCTATTTCTTTTATCGTCATTTTCTCCATTTCCTTTACCGTGCCGTGCCATCGTCCGAGAAAGCCGGTACGGCATCCAACGTGACCCGCCCGAGGCGTCCGCTGCGAAAATCCGTCAGCACGATCTGTTCCGCCTTTTCGTAGTCGATCTTTCCGCCCGCCCGCAGACAGCCGCGTCTGCGTCCGATCTCCTCAAGCAGCTCTGTGCCGGACGGCAGGTCTCCTTCCAGTCGATAACGTGCTACCAAATCGGCGGGGTATTCTTCCCGCAGCGTATTGAGCAGCAGGAGGACAACGCTCGCCACATCGTAGACATTGTCGTTGATTGCTCCCGTAAATGCAAGGTGAAGCGCCGCCTGCTGGTCCTCGAATTTCGGCCAGAGAATCCCCGGCATATCGAGCAGTTCCAACTGCGCCCCAAGACGAATCCACTGCTTTGCACGCGTTACGCCGGGGCGGTTCTCCACCTTCGTCTTCGTCCCGCCCGACAGGCGATTGATGAGGGATGACTTACCCACATTCGGAATGCCGAGAATCATGCAGCGTGCTGCCCGCGCCTTCGCCCCATGTTGAACGAGCTTGTCCGTTTTCGGTTTCGCACATTTTGCGATCGCCTGTACGAGTTCCTTGATGCCACGTCCCTTCACTGCATCCACAGGCACAGCAACAAGCTCTTGCTCCGCAAAATACTTTACCCATGCACGTGTCGCCGCCTCATCCGCAAGATCTGCCTTGTTGAGCACAATAACGCGCGGTTTATCACCGACAATTTCGCGCAGCACGGGATTTGCCGAGCTCAGCGGAATCCGTGCGTCCAGCAGCTCGACGACTACATCTACTAGCTTCAGATTCTCTTTGACCAGCCGCTCTGCTTTTCGCATATGCCCCGGGTACCACTGGAGACTTGGGATGTCGATTACGTTGTCATTATCAATCATTATGCGTATTCCTCTCAGACGTTGATTTTACTGGAGTTTATCATCATACGGATGTGTATAGAGCGAGAAATTCATAATCCGTCATTATCAATACTATATCATATTTTAGGATAAAAACCCATAAACGGGAGACTAAGGAAAATATGTCGGCGAATGTCTCCGCCATGCCCTTGATTTGCAACGGTATCGGCGACTCCGTGACGTAGTGTGTCCAGTCGGGGCGCTTCTGCGTTACCGTACCACACGTTATCTTTGCGTACAGGGTAGAGCGAGCGATTCTAATCTCTTTGGTCTGTTTGCGCTGAAAGGCGTATAAGTGTTTGAATGTACGGCGTTTTGTGGTAGAATATACTTGGGATATATAAGGCCTTCTGCCAGTGTTTTGGCAAAGATATTTTACCAGATTAATTCTATACGTTCTAACCTTTTTGTGTCTGATTTTATTTTACAATGAAACCAATTAGTTAATTTCTTTTACTGTGCAACTTATTCTTGCAATCTACTGGCATTGATTGTAGAATTATGTGTCAAATCGTAATATGTGGTGGAGAGGAAATCATCCTTGACTTTAACAAATCCAAAACTTCGAGATAATATATATGGGAAGGCAGACTGGTATCCATATTATGCAGGGTATGCTCAAGGGTTCGTTTCTGATGTACTAGATTTATTAAAGATAGAGCCAGGTCAAACGATTCTGGATCCGTGGAATGGAAGCGGCACCACTACTCAAGTTGCCATGCATAAAGGAATTCAGGCTTATGGTTATGATATTAATCCGGTAATGGTGACAGTTGCAAATGCGAAGGCACTGTCAAATATTACTTATGATGCTCTGATTGATTTGGCCAACAACATTTTAGAGGAATCTTCTCCATCCAAAATGCGTATAAAAACCGTTGGAGATCCTTTAAATTACTGGTTTCAGGATGACTCGATCTACTATATTCGAAAACTCGATTTTTATCTAGTAAAGCACACGACTCGTCCGCCTTACAGTGTCAACGGTTCAACACTTCGAGACTTTTTTCATGTGATTTTATTTCGAACCGTAAAAAGCCTTTTGCCTTCATTTCGCTCTACTAATCCAACCTGGATCAAGAAGGCAACGTCCCCCGAAGAACGCATTCACATCACACGAAAAAAAATTTATAAGATTTTCCTTCAAGAAACTATGTTGATGGCTGCATATTTTAAAAATCAAGATCAATTTCAGCAGGTTGCTCCGATTATTGCTTTTGGCGATTCTAGAAAGCTAAACCTAGCCACTGCATCTGTAGATCATGTAATCACATCGCCGCCTTACTGTACACGAATAGATTATGTTATTGCTACACTGCCGGAATTAGCATTGTTAAAGCTTGATCATATAGACTTTAATGACCTGCGCAGCAAGATGCTAGGGACAAATAAGATACAAAAAACAAAGGATGTTGGATACTCCCCTGCATGGGGGGGAGTTTGCAAAGACTTTCTAAAGAGTGTCGCAGCTCATGGTTCAAAGGCTTCCAAGGAGTACTATTTAAAGGTATTTTTACAGTACTTCCATTCATTCTATAATTCCATGATTGAGCTACATAGAGTGCTAAAGCAAAATGGCACGTGTACACTTGTAGTTCAGTCATCATATTACAAAGATGTCTATTTGGATCTTCCAAGCATCATAGAAGAGATGTCTCTCCTGTTTTGCTGGAAATTGGAGGAGCGTTGTGATTTCAACAGTAAGGCAACACTATCCAATCTAAATAAAGGATCTAGGTTATACAGAGGAACCTCAGCGGTTCAAGAAACAGTTCTTTCTTTTAAAAAAGGATGATTAGTCATGTCGAAAAGTATAGATTTAATCAGTGAAATCGAGGATAAAATCAACACAGTACGAACAAGAAGTTTAGATTTATCCTTTAATGAGTTGCTTGATATGTACAAAGATGGTGAATTAATTATTGATCCTGAATATCAACGCCTTTTTCGATGGAGCGAAGTTCAGCAATCTCGGTTTATTGAATCGTTATTGCTGGAAATGCCGATCCCTCCTATTTTTGTTATTGAACAAGAAGAAGGAAAATATGAGCTGATTGACGGTCTCCAGCGCGTATCTTCTTACATACACTTTCGCGGTGAACATCCTGACTATCAAGAAGAGGAGGAAGATAGTGAAAAGCCACGTTTCCTAAAGCTCGATGGTTGTGATATATGTGAAAGTCTGAATGGCCTGATTTACAAAACTTTACCAACTACTTTGCAAATACGATTAAAGCGCAATTTCATACGTGTTGAAGTCCTGCGAAAAGAGAGCGATCCCCGCCTTAGATATCACATGTTTAAACGATTGAATACAGGCGGTTCGAAATTAAGTGATCAAGAAGTTCGAAACTGTACAATTCGTCTGCTTTCTCCTAAGTTCAACGATTTCCTGATAGAATGCAGTAAATTCCCTCAGTTTGAAAATTGTATTTCAAGTTTAAACGATGATAAGCGTGAACAAAAATATGATCAAGAGTTAGTTCTTCGCTTCTTTGCTTTAAAAAATATGCGCGAGCAATATGTTCATGATGTTGGTTCATATCTAACAGAGTGCATGGAATACTTTTCAATTAGTCCTGATAATTTTAATTATGAAAAAGAAAAAAATATTTTTGAGACTACGTTTGACATCTTAAATAAAACCTTGGGAAAAAAATCGTTTTCTCCAGCAACTGCAACTAAAAAAAATTTATCATCTAGATTTGCTATATATCATTATGAGGCAATAACACTCTGTATAGCCTTAAATTTGGATGGTCTAAATAAACTTACAGAAACTAATATTTCCAATTTAAAAGCCATCTTAACAGATATAAAAAAGGATCAAGGATTTATTGACATAACGACTGGTGGAGGGAAAAATTATGCTTCTCCTTTAAAAAAGCGAGTTGAATTTGCAGAGGAAAGGATTCGTGAATTTTGCAATGGACTATGACGAAATAGCTGCGGAAATCGAGAGGGAGCGTTCATGGAGATTTGAGGAGTTGAATTTCCTACAGAATCTTGAAACCAATATAGAGGATGAAGAATTGCGTAGAAAATACCGAAAAGCCTTGATTGTTATGTTGTATTCTCATTTTGAGGGATTTTGTCATTTCGTATTTTCGTACTATATAACTCGTATAAACAACCAGGAGTGTATCAGATCTAGTTTGAAACCACCACTTATTGCGGCTAGCATGAATAAAGAATTCACTGACTATGATAATCTTGATATTAAATGTAATATTTTCAAGCGAAGTTTACCTGATGATTCCAAACTGCATCGTTTTTCAAGACGTCATGATTTTGTATGTGCCTTCGATGATTTTTTGAAAATGATTGCAGAAATTCCAGAAAATGTAGTTGACACCGAATCAAACTTAAACCCTATTGTTCTTAAAAAGATTCTATTTCGTTTAGGTTTTAACACTTCTATTGCTGATGACTACAAAGATCAGATCAATCGATTATTAAACCACCGTAATAAAATAGCTCACGGTAAAGCTTATGACGGCATAGACGAAAAAGATTACTTGGACATCAAAGAGAGTACTGTTTCTGTGATTGAAAGGATAAAACAAATAGTAGTTCATGCACTTCGAGACGAGGATTATTTAGCTATCCCCCATCATAATCAAGCTACATAAATATTCGCTTCTTGACGCTAGAAAAGAGCCGCACAATGCCATACCCATCGGACTATCTCAGTGATCTCATGGTACGGATGGCGCATCATTCGACGGCGATTGAGGGGAATACGCTGACGCAGGGCGAGGCAAAGAGCATCCTCGTTGACGGCTATGTCCCACGCGCGATGGATATGCGCGAGCTGAATGAGGTGCTGAACTATAAGGCGTTCATGACATTTCTGGTAGAGCAGACGGCATCCGGCATGCAGCTCTCCCTATCGGTGATCCGTGACATTCACGCAATCCTGTGCAAGGATGCAATCGAGAGTGTGCCCGGACAGTTCAAGCAGCGACCTAATCTGATCATCGGGGCGGCCTTCACACCGACACCACCTTACCTCGTTTCGTCAGCGCTGACGGACTGAACCCTCGATCTCGTTGCACAGATGGATGCTTCTGTGTCCAATTCGGACAAGGTGCTCACCATCTGCCGGCAGCATATCGCGTTCGAGCACATCCACCCCTTCCCTGACGGCAACGGACGTGTTGGTCGTGCGCTCATGGTGTATAGTTGCTTCCTCGCTGGTTTGACTCCGATCGTGATTCCAGTGGATCGACGCAAGGAGTATATCAACTATCTCAATACGGAGGATTTGCATGGATTCGCCGCCTTTGCTGAGAGGCTGCAGACGGAGGAACGAGAACGCATAGAAATGTTTGCAAAATAAAAAACCGCCTGGAGTACTGGACAGTCAAGTACAAATGAGAGACTTTATTATGTCAAAAATCGAATATCCAGCTCGATCATGTTCGCGTGAAACGTCGTGGTCGTACTATTTCGAGAAGGCAAAAGAGTTCGCCACGCTAAGCCATCTTCAGCCGCACCAGCGCATTGAGGACAGTGAGCTTGCGTTGATATTCCATCGGCATCCGTTCGGTACAACCTTTCACGCACTACTTTTCGCAGCTGTCGCTCCGAATAACACCGGGGCGTGTGCCAGATACACGGACTATGACACGACGCTCCGCTACATTGCGAATCTCCTAGAGATGCAGGACGTTCTAGTGCAGATCATCTCCGGCAAAGTGAAGAATGTGCTGTAAAATACATACCTCCCGTTCGTCTCCCCCGAAAATGGGGAAATAAACGGGAGGTATTTTAGTAAAATGGGAGACAAGAAAAAATCAACTCCCTTGAAAATCAATTATCTGTGAAATAATCCGAATCTATACGTTTAATGCGATAGGATTTTTGCGTTGAGACGCCTAATTCGTGTTCTATCATCAATTCAGTCAATTTTCTTCCGTCAACCAATATGATATGCTGTGCGTTTGCATAATCCTTTGCGCCCTGTGAAAATTTTGCTGTAGTTATAAACAGGGCCTTTTCAACCTTGGGAGGTCCCATCATCGCACCGGCAAATTTTTGAATTTCTGGCTTTCCAATGGTAGTGTCCGGATTCCATCTCTTTGCCTGTATATAGATCAGGTTGAACCCCAATTTGTCCTCATGTATGATGCCGTCGATCCCATCGTCTCCGCTTAGTTTCGTAACGAATCCATCCCCATAATTCATTGCTTTCATAAGGTCTACAACGAGAATCTCAAAAAACTTGGCGCTTTGCCCCATGATCTCTATGAGCAGATCATCCGCTAACTGTTCATTGATCGTTCCATACACACGATCCAGTACTTCCTGCGGTGTTTCTTCTGCGAGAACGGTATCTGTTACGTCGATTACTTTATCGGATGACTTCTTTCCGCAGAATTCTGCAAACTCAGGATATTTTTCCTCAAGAAGCGCATTTGTAATAGTCTCGCCACTGGACAGCAAGGCTTTTCCGCGATCTGTAATCATGATCTGAGCACGTTTTGGAGATACAACAACGCCCGCCTTTTGCAGATATGTTTTTGCCCAACCAATTCGATTGTCATAGACTGACTGTCTGCCGCTCGCCAGCCGTTCTAAAAGAGCATCCTCGGGCAAATGAAGATTCTCCGCAATTCGTTTCTTCACCTCCTTCATCGTATAGGTGTTTCCATCTTTAAGGACATGAAGGAGCGGTGCATAAAATTCGTCATATCTTGGCAGCATAGAAATATCTTCCTCTCATAATGTCCATTTAAACAGATTTTCGCATAAGAAGAGCTATGTTCTCGACATGCGAAGTCTGCGGAAATAAATCCACAGGCTGAACTTCCTGCGCAAGATAACCGAGGTCTTTCAGAATAGCGAGGTCGCGCGCAAGTGTGGCAGGGTTGCAGGAGACATAGACGATGCGTTGCGGCTTCATATTTGCGAAGGTGCGAAGGACGGTTTCGGTGCAGCCGGCACGCGGCGGATCGACGACAACGACATCGGGACGGATACCCTGCTTGTAGAGTGCCGGCATAACGGCAGTGGCATCGCCCACAATGAATTCGGCGTTCTTCACATGATTGTCGCGCGCATTTTTCCGCGCATCGAGGATGGCGGGCTGCACGATCTCGATGCCGTAGACCTTGCGCGCCTTCTGTGCAAGGAAGAGGGTGATCGTGCCCGTTCCACAGTAGGCGTCGATGACGGTCTCTGTGCCGTGCAGATCGGCATAGGTGAGTGCCTGCTCGTAGAGACGCTCCGCCTGCCTCGTATTGACCTGAAAAAAGGAGCGCGGGGAGATGTGAAAGTTCAGCCGTCCCAAGGTATCCAAAATGGTTGGTCTGCCCCACAGCAACTCGGTATCACGCCCCATAATGACGTTGTTCCGATAGGTCTGGATGTTCTGATGCACGCTGACGAGATGCGGCAGCCGTTCGCGCAGCAGACGGACAAAATCTTTAGCACGCGGCAGCTGCTTGGTCGCTGTGACAATGACTGCCATCAGCTCGCCCCTGCGTCCGACGCGTCCGACGATGTGGCGCAGGATACCCTTGTGCGTGTCCTCGTTGTAGACGGGGATGTGCAGTTTTTCGGCAACCTCGCGCACGGTGTTTGCGAGTTCGTTGTTCGCACTGCGCTGGATGTGGCAGTTCTCCGTGTTGATGATACGATGGCTGCCCTGCGCGAAGCAGCCGACGACGAGCCGCCCCTTATGCAGGCCGATGGGAAACTGCATCTTGTTCCGATAGTTCCATGGGTCGTCTGCGCGCAGAGTTTCGTTCACGAGAATCTGCGGCAGTTTGCCGATATGCGTCAACGCGTCCACTACCTGCGCGCGCTTGGCGTGCAGCTGCTCCTCATAGGAAAGGTGCTGAAGCTGACAGCCGCCGCATTCGTCGTAGATTTCACAGAGCGGTGTGACGCGTGCAGGGCTCTCTTGCAGGATTTTCTGGATGCGTCCACGTGCATAGGTCTTTTTAACCTCTTCGATTACAGTAAGAACACGTTCATTCGGCAATGCCTGCGGGATAAATACGGTGAAGTTTTCGTATCGCCCGACGCCCTCACCACTCGTTCCCAATCGCTCAATGCGGATTTCATAGACCTGCCCCCTGCGGACGGGAATCATCTCTGCGGGTCGCTTCGTCTTCTCTTTCGCTTTCATCGCTCTGCAAATGTCACCTTTTCAAATAATTCCATCGGATGTGCCAAAAGCACATCCGCTCCATGCTCTGTGAGTTCCTGTGCAGGTCGAAATCCCCAGAGGACGCCGACAGCAAATGCCCCGGCATTGCATGCCGTATCCATATCCACGCTTGTGTCGCCAAAATACAGCGTCTTATCCCCCGTAACGCCCATATGCTTCATGATATGAAGCACCTTGCTCGGGTCGGGTTTGCGCGGCAGACCGTCCTGATCGCCGATGATTTCGCAGAAAATATCATGCGGAAACAACGCCTCCATGATTGCCTCTGCCGCAGACTGATGCTTATTGGTACAGACTGCCATCGGGATGCTGCGCCGACGCAGTTCAGCCAACATCTCCATAATGCCGTCGTACGGCTTCGTTTTATCAAGCAAATGCGCGGCATAGTGCGCCTTATATTCCGCCATAAAGTCACGCACGAATACTGCATCTGCTGCGCGATCTGTTGGAAGAATCCGCTCGATGAGCTTGCGCGATCCATTACCGACAAAGTAGCAGTATTCCTCCACGTCATGCACGGGAAATCCATGCCTGCGGAGGACGGCATTCGCACTGTCCGCAAGATCGTCCAGAGAGTTGACCAATGTGCCGTCCAGATCAAATATGGCAGCTTCATAGTGCATTGAAATTCCCCCATTATGAAATCACTGATTCCTGAGAAAAAACAGCCTTTCCCCTGCGGAAAAGGCTGTTTTGATATTCCTCAGCCGAGTTTTTTTGCCAAGAGTTCGTTGACCATCTGCGGGTTCGCCTTGCCCTTGGACTGTTTCATGACCTGTCCGACAAGTGCGCCGATTGCCTTCTTATTGCCGCCCTTGTAGTCCTCGACCGCCTTTGCGTTTGCAGCGATGACCTGATCGACAATATCCTCGATTTCCTTTGTATCTGTGATCTGGACAAGCCCCTTGTCCTTCACAATTTTTTCTGGCGCATCGGGCGATGTCCACATCTCCTTGAACACGGTCTTGCCAATTTTCGACGAGATTGTGCCCTTCGATATGAGCAGGATCATCTCGCCGAGGCGCTTTGCATCGACAGGAGATTCCTCGATGGTCTTGCCCTCTGCGTTGAGGTTTTTCGCGAGGTCACCCATCAGCCAGTTTGCCGCGAGCTTTGCGTCCGCGCCTGTCTCCGTAATGGCATCGTAGTACTCTGCCATCGCGCGCGAACTCGTAATGATCCCGGCGTCATATGCCGACAGCCCCGCCTCGTCCATCAGACGTGCGCGGCGTGCATCGGGCAGCTCGGGCAGCTCCTTGCGGATTGACTCGATCTCCTCATTGCTCGTCACAATGGGCGGCAGGTCGGGCTCCGGCATATAGCGGTAGTCGTGCGCCTCCTCCTTGCTGCGCATGGAGAGGGTGATGCCGCGCTCGGGATCCCATGTGCGGGTCTCCTGTATGATATGACCGCCGTCCTCGAGCACCTCGGTCTGGCGCTCGATCTCGTAGTTGATAGCATCCTCGAGTGCCTTGAAAGAGTTGATGTTCTTCATCTCCGTGCGCGTGCCGAGTACGTCCGAGCCGACGGGACGCAGGGAGACATTGATGTCTGCGCGGAGGTTGCCCTCCTCCATACGGCAGTTGGAGACGTCGATGTACTCCATGATCGTCTTGATCTTCTCCATGTAGGCGCGCGCCTCTTCCGCCGAGGACATATCCGGCTCGGAGACAATCTCGAGCAGGGGCACGCCCGTGCGGTTGTAGTCCACATTGGACGAGGCGGAGTCCTTGATCGTCGTGCCAGAGTGGACGAGCTTGCCCGCGTCCTCCTCCATGTGAATGCGCGTCAGGCGGATGCGCTTCTTTCCCGCCTCCGTGTCGATATCCACCCAGCCGTGTTCGGCAATCGGCAGGTCGAACTGTGAGGTCTGAAAATTCTTCGGCAGATCGGGATAGTAGTAATTCTTCCGGTCAAACTTGCTGTATCCGTTGATCGTGCAGTTCGTCGCAAGCCCCGCCTTGATGGCATAGTTGACGACCTGACGGTTGACGACAGGCAGGACGCCGGGAAGTCCGAGGCAGACGGGACAGACATGCGTATTCTGATCTGCGCCGAATCCCGTGGCACAGCCGCAGAAGATCTTGGTCTTGGTCTTGAGCTCGCAGTGAATCTCAAGGCCGATGACGGTTTCGTATTTCATGCCCTTCCTCCAATCGGCGCCATTTTCGTATGAAAGTCATGTCCCTGCTCATAGGCATATGCCGCGCGCAGGATCGTCTCCTCGGCGAGCGGGCGTCCCTCGGGCGCACGGTCTATCCGCGCGCGGCCGCGCTCGCCGAATACGCCCTGTGGGGGCCCGCCCGCCAGGCGGGAGTCGACTGGATGCTGACGGGATGGGATCGAGAGGACCTCGGCGTGCTCCTGCCGATGCCCGTCCCCTCCCCGCAGGCCGGTCGGATGTTCTGGATCGAATGGTCCAAGGACAGCAAGGGCCCCTACGAAGGAGTCCAGTTCGCGCGGCTGAGCACGAGCGTGAGGTGCCGCGCCCTGCTGACGGACGCCTGGGTCTACGACCGCGAGAAGAAGCCCTTTCGCAAGACCGTCATCACGCCGATCCCCTGGGAGCGTGCCGCCTTCACGGCGGAGACCACCCCCCTGGGGTCGATCAAGATCCTCCTCAACGGCCGCAAGGTGGGGCTGATACCCGAACCCGCCTACGACATGATCGGAGAGCCCAGAGACCGCTTCCTGTCCGTCAGCCCCAAGGAAGGCGAGGCCTTCCTGGCGCCATACCTCGAGCGCCTGAACGGCGTCCTGGCCGAACTCGGCACGCGGGTCCGCCGGTTCTCCGAGGAGCACTCCGAGGACGGCGGTCGCCGAGACGGCCGCGCGTGAGACGCGTCGGAGCCGCCCGCGGTAGGCTGGTCGCATGACGATCACCGTGGGCGACGTCGCGGCGGCGATGGACCGGATCTTCCCTCCCGCGACGGCGCAGGCCTGGGACCGCGTCGGCCTGGCGGTCGGCGACGTGCACGCGCCCGTGCGCAGGATCGGCTTCGCCGTCGACCCCTGCGAGGCGAGCGTCGAAGAGGCCATCGAACGCGGCGCCGACATGCTCATCACCCACCATCCGCTGTACCTGCGGGGCACCCACGCGGTCACGAGCCG
>ERZ772957.2112-NODE-2112-length-11845-cov-4.251060_pt1 | contig 11845 bp, 8 predicted proteins | sample MGYA00580682_ERZ772957 | MGnify/ENA primary metagenome ERZ772957 (study PRJEB29015, sample SAMEA2737921) | human oral metagenome | biome: human oral; feature: human-associated habitat; material: dental | place: China | collected 2025 ...
CTCCGATAGTCTTTGCTCTTGTAAATCTTTCCTTATATTTATACTTAAAAGCGATGTGCTTACCGTATTTGATTTCATAGACAAGCTTAGCCATCTTCTTTAGGAATTCATCCCAATCCTTAGACTGCTTTATCATTCTGTCGATGTCAAATTGGAGTATGCTCTTCCAAGAAGCACCTCTATTTGCTTGTTCATACCAAGACTTACTGTTGGTCTTGTGCTTTTCTATAAATTTCGTAAAATTCATCAATCACAGAAAGATTATTTTCCTTATAAAGCTTATCGCTCTGATAACGGATTTTATGGTAACTTTTCTTATTCGACTGATCGCATTTGCCGGTAATTATATTTACATTATTAAATATGATATGATTATAAATATGTTCTTTATCTATACGCGTAGATAAAACAAACTCATACTCATCTCCCAGTATTTTTTACATAATTCAAGACCGATTTGGTGTGCCATTTTAGGCTTTGCTTCTCATGGTAGAAAGGATTGAATAAGATGTATTGCAAGAACAATTCCTTTTGTTCCTGCATTTTCTCGTGTCCTTAAAAACTGAGTATGAGTAGTTGGCTCATGGCATTTATGAGTGTTGACTAAAAGCTGTTCATCTGTTTTTTCTCCATTAACAATATAGTCAGTGGCAAGATTAAGGGGTGGTTTTATCAGATGTATTTTTGTAATCGCCATAAAAATTAATCATCTCCCGAAGTCCTGTTAAGAAGCAGTGAATGGATTGCCATAGCTCTTTTGAGAAATGTTCAATCTCTTTTTTCATATCGCCTATGTCCTCTTTATAGATAACACCAATCGAATTTACCCGCTTTGCAATCTGGTTGATGTTATTTGTAGCATTGGAAAGTAAACCCTGAAAATTTCTAAACGGCTCTAAATCCCCCTGATAAATTTCTTTTTCCAAAACGCATTTGCGGATAAAAAGGTTCATATTTCTGCATTCTGCAAGTTTTCCTTTCTCTTCAAAAAGAGCCTCTTATTTCTTCGTTAGTTTAATTTCCAATCTTTCATTTCGCATTTTATTTACCATAGGTCATTCTCCCTTTAGATATATTTGGGGTCTTAAGGCTCACCCTAACAAGCTGAAAATTGGTTTAAGAATTACCTGTGGTTTCTTGGAAAGAAGGAAATACTCTCAGTATGGAAAAACGGCTCGTGCTGATTAAGGAAGACTCAGGAAAAGACGATAGTGCGGTTGTTGATTGATACAGCCTTCCGTGGTGAAGGGTTTTAAGGGGGGCAGATATGGTAAACTACACATAAGATATGATGAAATCGGTAAATTTCCTATAAAAGGTTGAGGATATTCATGAATAAAAGTACAGTCTTAACAGATAAACAAGGCCGCATAGACTGGATTGACTGGGCAAAAGGATGGACTATCCTTTTTGTAGTTATCTATCATGCCTTTAAAAGTGTGCATGATGCTAATGTGTTCGCCCGGGGAGAGCAGCAAATAGGAGAATGGACGATATTTTTATTGGCTACTTTCATTATGCCTGTATTTTTTGCGTTATCCGGTCTTGTTTATAAAGAAGTTAAGAACCGGGATGAATATGGGAAAAATATGCTCAAACGAATTGTAAGCCTGGCTGTTCCTTATATTATATTTTCAGCAGCGTATGTGTTTATGCAAAATCTTTCTCCGGAAAGTTCAACACATGCTGTTCATCCGTGGTCTGATTTATTAGGCATCTTTGCTCACCCAATCAGCTATTTGTGGTATATATATGCTTTGGTCTTAATTTATATACTGAGCGGCTTTTTGGATCTGTGTAAGTTCAATGTGCAAGTTCAATTCGGTATCAGTTTGATTCTCTTTGTCGCGGCTTCCTTAATTGAATTTCCCACTTTTTTGCATTTGATGTTTACATGGGCGGTAACTTTTAATTTCGGCCGCTTGATAAAGGGACATAAAACTTTTTCCTATAACAGAAGTTTTATCGCGGCACTCACGATTATGTTAATATCCTGGCTCATACAAATTCAAGTCGGTGGGGAAAACTGGTATGATACAAACGGCTTAACTTTTGTTACATTTGTTTCGAAAATGGCCAGCATTCCTGTGTTTTTCTACATCTATTCTAATTTCGGGGAGAATCGTATACATAATTATTTTAGAAAGTATGGCCGTGATTCTCTAATCATTTACCTGGTGCATGCTCCCGCCGTATCTGTTATAAGGGTAGTATTTGTCAAAGCGGGGATTGCCGATTATTTCTTGATGATAGTCGGTGTCACTCTTCTTGCCTGGTTGATTTCAGTTATTGCCTGTTATCTCACGAAGAAAATAGCCGTAATAGAATTGATTTTTTATCCGACCAGATGTATTCGCTGGCTGAAGTAAGTATTGATAAAACAGAACGACCGCAGTTCAATAAATGGAAACAAAGTAAAGTCCCCGGTGTAACATATGCATCGTGATCCTGCAATTGTAATCCTACATTTTGCCTAACACCCATATACTCATAACATACTGGACATTTTGAACACTTTCTGCGGCGGCCGTTCGTCATGGTTACGCTTTTCTCACTTGCGCAGACAGGAAGTATTTTGCTGATAAGGTTTATTGTCTGAATCGTAAAACGAAACATGATAGCGGTTACCCGCGTAGAAAAAAGTTTTCGGTTGGCTTTTGAAATTGCTCGTCATATTTCTTCTGCGTTTTCTCGGAATCACCGGAATATGCACTTTGCTGTAATTATTTATTAAATTTATCAGGATAATTCTTCTATGTTATGAGGAATACGGTCTAAAAGATGAGAAAAGGGGAATGACATGACGTTTCATGAATACGGCAAGCAAAATAATCGAAACATAGTGTTGATTCATCCTTCTGTAGTCACATGGGATTATTTTTCTCGCGTCTGCCCGCGTCTTTGCGAAGATTTTCACCTGATTATTCCGGCGCTTCCCGGCTACGACAGGGAGGCGCCCAATGAAGATTTTACAAGTGTTGAGGATATTTCCGCCCGGATATCGGACTATCTTGTATTAAAAGGAATAGAGGATATTGATATACTGTATGGCTGCTCTATGGGAGGCAGCGTAGCACTCAGGATGCTGGCGGATCACAAAGTCCACGTTAAGAATGCGATTGCAGATGGAGCCATCACGCCTTACCAGCTGCCATGGCTCATCACCCGTCTTATCGCCGTCAGAGATTTTATGATGGTATCCGTGGTTAAAGCGGGCGGGCTGAAGATTCTGGAAAAGGTGTTCTCCACAGATGAGTACAGTAAAGAAGACTTGGAGTACTTGTCCGGGGTGCTTCATTTTATGAGCTATAAGACAATCTGGCGTACTTTTGAATCCTGCAATAATTACAAGATGCCGGATCCGGTGCCGGAAATTTCCGGTCATCTGGAATATTGGTACGGGGATAAAGAAGAGAAAGACCGCGCATGGGATATCCAATACGTAAAAAGGCATTTTCCCGGTACAAAATTAGTAAAGATAAGGAATTGCGGACATGGCAGTATGGTGCCGCTGTATCCGCAGGAATTGGCTGTCAGGTTCAAAATGCTGACACATAGGTAAGACAGAGACAAAATTGAACTGCCTGACATTGCGAATGTATGTTACCGAATGGATTACATAGAGAGATAGGGGCGTGGAAATCAGAAGATTTGCGATGAGTGTGGCGCACTTGGGACGGACTTGCCTGGCTATGAGGTTTTGGGAAATGGCATCCACTTGTGTTTTAAGGCACTTAAAAGTGCGCTAATTGATAAGCCCGATGCACCGAAGCACTGATAATGACAGTGCTTTGGAACGTACAATGGTGCTTAGGCTTATAGAAATATTAAGAGAAGAACCGGATATTTTACAGGAAGGCTTGGGACAATACGGGGAATTGTTCAGAAATATATCAATACGCTGAAGGACTCCGGTCGTATAGTCCGTATTGGAGGAAAACGTTACGGCTGCCGGCAGATCAACGAGTGATCCTGCCGGGTTGAGAGATGGGAATTCGGCCTTATTTCCTCTAAGCGCCGGCTCAAGCATGGAGGTGCCCGACTTGAAGTTTATGAGATGTTTGATAGATACGGGAAAACGAATATGGAATGGCGCGGATAAAAGTAAACGAAGGTACTGGGTATCAAGAGGGTTGGATACGTTTCTTATTTTAACCTTTGTCATAGGCGTTTCACTGGGAATGGGAAGTGTGAAAATCGGCTTTTATATGATTTCATTTGTATTCATCTGTGGCTTGCCTATAGCGACAGTCGGCATGATATTAAAACTTATGGTCCTTGCTTCAACCTTTCGTAAAGATAAAAAATTGTTTCTAAAGACATTATCCTCTCTGACAGGGCTGTTGATTACAGTCGGCATCATAGGAGGCATTTACTACATCGGCAGGGTCATGAGTTCGGTAGGGTGAGTCGCCTGCCTTGCCGGTAGAAGCGAAGCAACTGAGGTGACAACGGGACTGCTCATGTCAGGATAGCCTGTAAACCTGCTTTTTCCTTTCCAAATAAAAAGTGCGGAATCCGCAAAAATTATTTGACCATACTTGCAATACAATTATTCACTTGATATGATTAACTCGAAAAATAAATGCGGAATCCGCAAAAAAAGTTCGAGGTAATATAAAATGGAATTTAACCGAAATCAATATATGCAAAAATTACTTACCAAAATGCATAATGGCAGGGTAAAAATTATCACGGGAATACGGCGAAGCGGAAAATCGTACCTTTTGTTTGAATTATTCACCAAATATCTTCGTAAAAACGGAATTGACGATGCTCAGATTATAAGCCTTGCCCTTGATGACTTGGCGAATGCAAGGTATAGAAATCCGTTGGAGCTCGACAAGTATGTCCGGGGAAAAATTACTGATAAGTCTAAGCAGTATTATGTGTTGATGGATGAGATACAGTTTGTTACGGAAATTCAAAATCCGTATGTGCCGAATGATGACGCGAAATTGACTTTTATTGATGTTATTCTCGGTTTAATGAAAATAAAAAATGCGGATATTTATGTTACGGGCAGCAATTCGAAAATGCTCTCTTCGGATATTCTCACGCAATTTCGGGATCGGGGCGATGAGATCAGAGTGTATCCCCTTTCGTTTGCTGAATTTTATGAGGTGTATGAAGGTGAGCAGAGGAATGCGTGGATTGATTATTATACGTATGGAGGAATGCCTGTTGTTCCGACTCTTCCTTCCCATGAAGAGAAGAGCAGGTATTTGAAAGATTTGTTTACGCGCACCTATCTGAAAGATGTGGTTGAACGGCACAATATTCAAAACGGTACGGGTATCCTCGAAGACCTTTTGCATATCATTGCTTCAAATGTCGGGTCCCTTACGAATCCGACGAAACTTTCTCGTACATTTCTAAGTGAAAAGCAGATTCGTATCAGTCCCGCGACGATTGAATTGTATCTTAACTATTTCACACAGGCGTTTTTAATTAGCGAAGCCCACCGATACGACGTAAAGGGAAAAAGGTACATGCAGACGCCGCTGAAGTATTACTATACGGATGTAGGACTGAGGAATGCCAGACTCGGTTTTCGACAGCAGGAAGAATCGCATATTATGGAGAATATTCTTTACTGTGATTTGATTCGTCGCGGTTATGATGTGGATGTGGGAGTTGTCGAGCAGAACATAAAAACAGAAGAAGGTAAAAAGGTTCGAAAACATCTTGAAGTCGACTTCGTTGTAAACCGCGGTAATCAGCGGTTTTATATTCAGTCGGCGCTGTCTGTTTCGGAACCTGAAAAGCGAATGCAGGAGATAGCTTCCCTCATTCGTATACCTGATTCTTTCGGTAAGATCGTTGCGGTCCGTGACTATATCAAACCGTGGAAGGATGAAAACGGCATATTGTATATAGGGGTGGAACAGTTTTTGCTGGATGAAGAGTCTATATACATATGAGTTGCCTGCCTTGCCGGTAGAAGCAAAGCGACAGACTCGGTAGTCGGTTATCGGTAAATAAAGTGTGTTTTTCGGCACTAAATGCGGTTATGAGATCGTGAGCTTTTATGATTGATGAGCGTATATTATAGTTGCAGTGTAAGGGGAAGCATCATGACGTATAAAGAAAAAGATTATCGCGTGTTTGCAATGTTTGAAAAGGACTGGGCTCTGGTTACGGCCGGTACGATAGAGCGGTTTAATTCTTGTACCGTCGGTTGGGGGAGTTTGGGCAATATATGGGGAGACGGCAGGTCGACGGTGACTGTATACGTGCATCCGGCCCGGTATACAAGTGAATTTCTCAAAGAAAATGAAGAATTTACGGTCAGCTTTTTCCCTAAGTCGCAAAAAAGCGCCTTGGCCTATATGGGGACCCATTCGGGACGGACGGAAAATAAGGCGGAAGCGGCAGGCCTTACGCCCGTTGCCGTAAGAAATTCAGTGACCTATGAAGAAGCGGAGTTAACCTTTGTTTGCAGAAAGTTATATCAGCATCAATTTACAAAAGAAGATATTGTATCCGACGTTCAAGCATATTATGCGTCCGGCGCCGCCGTCTATCCGGACGGAGAAGGCGGCTGGCAGCCGCATATCGTCTTTATCGGCGAAATATTGGACGTTATTGATAAAAGATAGGAGTGTTGCCGGGTCAGGAACGGCTATGTTGCAATAGAGTTTGCAATGGGAAAAGTGAAAATTAGAAAACTTGTGGGAAAATTTTTGTATGTTTGACAGAAATCCTGCGTGTGTTGCACGCAGTAAAGCAGAGCATGATCGGTATACTATAGATAGAAAAACGGAAACGGCAGACTGTTTTAGATAAACCTTCAATGAAGGTGATATGCGAAGTATCTATCATAATTGCGCAAGGTGAATCTAATTTTCTTTGGACTATAGTCAATTATGTTGCACGATAAAAAGAAATTGAGAGAGAGTTACAAGGAATGAAACGTGAGGGTGATGTTCTACCCTCACAGTTTTTTATTGATAATAATGTCCCGGCAACGGTTATTAAAGGCTTGAAATTCCGAAAATTTTAATTCGTGAGAAAAGGGTAAAGAAGAACCTGCTTTTCGAGGGGGAAAGTGGGGTCTTCTTTTTAAAATTCAGCGGGTTTTCTAATGAAAATAATTTAAAGTGGATTTTTTTAGAATAAAATGGTATGGTAATAGAAATATTCGAAATTTAAAAATGAAGAAAGAAGAGTGGCTAATGTACAGAAACTTGATGATTGAACTGACACGAAGAGGGATGAGTTTAAAGGAATTGTCTCAAATTATGGAAATAGATTATGCAATATTACGATTAAAAATAGATAACCGCGATGAACTAAGGTTTACAGAAGCAGTGAGAATAAAAGGAATATTGGGGACAGAAACGCCCTTAGATGAACTTTTTCTATGGGATTTGATTTGATATTTAAAAATGATAATAAGGAGGGAGATAATTAACTGTCTGAATCTATGAGTAATTTATATCTGAAATAAATCGGTATATTCAATTCAAGTTATAGACTGGTTAAAGTAAAACGCTTGGAAAAATTAAAGGAAATTATGTCTAAAATGTGAGGGAGTGGGGAAAAGGAATGAACAGAATTTTCAAGGTTATTTACAATCGAACGTGTAATATGTATCAAGTCGTTTCAGAATTAACAAAAAATCACGGAAGAACAGCTTCTTAGTAACGGGAATCAAAATATTGTCATCAAAATCAGATAATTATGGGGAACTTACTCTATGGGTATGAAAATAAAACAAATATTACGGACAGTTATATTCCTGAACAAATCTTTTGTTGAGAGGTGAGTTGATTAATTGTAATAAAAGTAGGTTGGCAATTATTTATAATAATATAAAATGAAGAATAATATGACTTAATATATTGATGTTTATATAAAGAATACTTAATATAGAGACTTGATGTTTTGATAGCTAAGATTAAATAATTCTTATTATGCAAGAAGAATATATACATATTATGCATAAATGTGTATAATTGAAGACAATGTTTTGCGAAAATTATAACTTGAATTTTTGGATCATAATTAAACGGAAAATACGGGGTGAATTTAATATCACAGCAATAAGACCCGGTTTAATATATTTGATATATGAGTTGCGGTAAAGGGCTGTCCGGAATGAAGTCAAGTTATAAGCAGTAGCGTGAAACATTAAATGATGTAAGGTATTTTGGCTGAAATTTATCGCTGATAGAGATAGTATAAAAGCGATAAAAGCAGTCGTAATTTTGTGGATTCGAAGGGAATTACTAATTTTACAAACAAGAAAGGATGAAATTTACGTGAATCAAGTGTATAAGGTTATATGGAGCAGAGTGAAAAACTGCTACGTAGTCGTTTCAGAGCTCACGAAGAGAGTTGGCAGAGGCAGCGAAGATACCGGCATTAAGAGTTACTCTTTCCGTGCATTTTTGTGTGCCTTAATCATTGCAGGCTGTATGCTCCCTGCCGATGCGGATGCGGCGCAAGGACTGACCCATGCAGGAACCAGTGCGACGGCTTCCGGTGATTCCAGCATTGCTTACGGGTATAACGCGAAAGCGATGAAGAAGCATTCAATCGCTCAGGGTACAGGGGCAGACGCAGAGGAAGAATATGCTTTGGCTATGGGGTATAAAGCCATAGCCAAGGGAGTACAGAGCCTTGCTATTGGCAAACAGGCAAATGCGATAGGCAACAACAGTGTCGCGGCTGGCGCGGGAGCCAAAGGATATGCGAAAGACGGCGTGGCTATCGGCAACAATGCGGAATCGGGAACAGCAGACAATAAGGATCCCCGTATACCGACTATTGACTCCAATAACGGTGTGGCTGTAGGCAATTCGGCCAAAGCCAGCGGCGGTTCTTCCGTTTCCGTAGGGAATGACAGTATCGGCAGCGGGCCGTCTTCTGTTGCCATAGGTAATGCGGCAACGGCCAATGATGTGAGGACTACGGCCGTCGGCAACAATGCCCATGCGGAAGGCGCTGGTTCTTTGTCCATCGGCCGTGAAGCCAGCGCGTTGACGTTGGAAAATGCCGGGAGTACAAATCCGCTTGTGACAGGGACTGATGAGCAGCTGGATAAAAAAGGCGTTATGGCCATTGGCGATGATGCCATGGCAAGCGGCAATAATTCCATTGCTCTCGGTACTTCTGCCAAAGCCGGTGATTTGGAAAGAACCCGGAATACAGATTCTGTCAGCCTGACCGGCAGTGCGAAACGGATTACCAAGCTGACGGCGAAGCGGTCCGTCAATAACGCGGTTGCCATCGGGACGGAATCCAGCGTACAGTCTGATGAAGACATCGCTGTCGGCTACAGGGCGGCAACAGTCAAGTCTAAATACCATCAGTTGCCCGGTTCGGGACAGGTGGCTATCGGCAGCAACAGCAATACCTACGGAACCCGGGGCGATGTGGCCATCGGTTCCGGTGCAGAGACGAATATAAGGGTCAAAAATGTGGATCATACCACAGGCGCGGTGGAAAAACCTGACGGACAGAGCGTGGCTATCGGCAGCGTGGCAAAGGCTTACGGATCGCAGGCGGTGGCTGTCGGCGCGGACACAAGGGCGATCGGAAACTCTTCCGTGGCGATCGGCACCGATGATATCCAGCTGGATCGTACAAAGCTGGAAACTCTTCTGCCAGGACTGGCGAATAATGAAAATCTGAATAATAAGGCGCCCAATGATGTGACGCTTGGTTCGGCGGCTTTGGGCGACAAGCCTTATTATGTCAAGACCGCTTCCATCGGGACGGCATCCGTGGCACTCGGCGCGATGAGCCAGGCAGCCGGTGACGCTTCTATGGCCATGGGCCTCAATGCTTTGGCGGAAGGCGATGCCAGCACGGCTATCGGGCCTTTGGCACGGAGCAAAGGGAAAAATGCTGTTGCCATGGGTGTGAGTGCCCAGGCAGCCGGCGGAAAGAATAATACAGCCATCGGTCATGAAGCAAAGGTTGAAAGCGCTGCCGGAGATGATAATGTCGCTTTCGGCAGCAGTGCATCCGTCACAAGCGGCGCCGGCCATGTAGTCATCGGTAAAAATGCTTCCGCAAATACAGTCAACGGTTCCGGCATTGCTATCGGTAACAGCGCGTCCATCGGTATCGGTGCGGCTGCCGATGCGGCGGCCATCGGTACGGGAAGCCGTGTGGAAGGCAGCGGTATTGCTTTCGGGCAGAAAGCACAGGTAACGGCCTCGTCTACAGAGAGCGGTATTGCCCTCGGCACGGAAAGTTCCGTAGACGGTGCCCAGAAAGGTACCGCCATCGGCTATAAGGCCAAGGTATTAAGATCCGGTGATGACAGCGGACTGGCGATCGGTACGGAAAGCAGCGCGGGCGGCAGTGAAGGCAGCATCGCTTTGGGCAAGAAAGCAAGCGTGGATTCTTCCACGAATGCCGGCGGCGTGGCTATCGGCCTGAATGCTTCCGCCAAGGGCGTATCCGCCATCGTAATCGGTAAGGATGCGAAAGCGGATAACGGCAATCAGGCCAATACCATTGCCATCGGTGTCGGGGCGACGGCAACGGGCACGAGCCAGTATTCTTCTGTAATGGGTTCCGGAGCGAAAGCTTCCAGAGAATATTCCACCGTCCTGGGCTCCAATGCCAATTCCGAAGTGGACGGTGGCGTGGCTCTCGGGGCAAACAGCATTTCCAACCGCCATGCCGGCGGCTCTGCAACAGGGGATACGAAAACAACCAATCCGTATATCCCTGCCGGTGCCAGCACGGCGCAGGTAAATGCCATTAATGCGACAAAGGGGACGACTGGCGCCGTAAGTGTCGGCTCGGACACGGTAAAACGCCAGATCATCAATGTGGCAGCCGGTACGGATGATTCCGATGCCGTCAACGTGGCGCAGCTGAAAGCGGCGGCGGCCAATGCGGCAGGCAATGTTTCCTGGACGGCACAGGGGAACGGCAACGATGTGAATGCGGTGAAAAACGGCAGTAAAGTCAACTTTGCCGATGGGACAAATACAACCGCTTCCGTGGCAAAAGATGCGTCCGGAAAGGTAACGACCGTAAAATACAACTTGAAGAAAGATGTGGATCTCGGTCCGGACGGCAGTCTGACTATCAACGGAAATACCTATATCAACAAAGACGGTATCAACGCAGGAAATAAACAGATCACGAATGTGGCCAGCGGCGGCAATGTAACAACGAACGCAGCCAATATCGGCGATATCAACCGTATTGTGACTGCAAAGGATAAGTATGTAACAGGCGGCACCGCAACTTACCAGGCGAACGGCGACGGCACGGCAAATCTGACCGGTACGAACGGCCTGACCGCGAATGTGACGGGACTCAAAAACAACTATGTCACAAGCGGCAGCGTTTCCAACGACGGCAAGACCCTGACACTGGAACGGAACGACACGGGCAAAGTCAATGTAGACCTGAGCAAAATATTCACCGAGGTGGCAAAAGAAGATTATCACCTGGTAGAAAATCCGGAAGCAGGAAGCCAGGGCAAGTACAAAGCGGACAGCGACGGAAACATGGTGTTGACTGTAGCGAATGAAAACGGCGATAAGAAACAGGTTACGCTGACAGATATCGCATCCAAGGCGCAGCAGGATATCAACACGACAAATATCACGAACATCAATACGACAATTGACAAAGGCTTGAACTTCGGCGGTGATTCCGGCGCGGCAATCAATAAGAAACTGGGAGAAAAGCTGGAAATCAAGGGCGGCGCCACGGCAGATCTGACAGAGAACAATATCGGCGTCGTATCTGACGGGACGAAGCTCAATGTGAAGTTGAAGAAAGATGTCAACCTGGGAACTGACGGCAGCCTGACCATCAACGGAAAGACCTATGTCAACAAAGACGGTCTGAATGCGAACAGCCA
>ERZ772957.2113-NODE-2113-length-11839-cov-5.642566_pt1 | contig 11839 bp, 10 predicted proteins | sample MGYA00580682_ERZ772957 | MGnify/ENA primary metagenome ERZ772957 (study PRJEB29015, sample SAMEA2737921) | human oral metagenome | biome: human oral; feature: human-associated habitat; material: dental | place: China | collected 2025 ...
CTCGAACCGCTCACCTCGACACTGCCAGTGTCGCGCTCTAGCCAGATGAGCTAATGCCCCTTCGGTTAAGACGGCGCAAATATAGATCTTTCCTTCAGACGCCCTAATTTTGATCCAAAATTCATTCGAATAGATATGCTTGTTTTCTACACCACGTTCCATTTCTCAAACCAGACCTATGAGGATGGACTGAACTATTTGCGAACAACCCTTTTGCCTGCCATCGGGCAGCACCCAGAGTTCCACACGCTGCGTTTGCAGCGCATCCTGCACGAAGTCGAGGACAGCAACGGCCGATCCGTGTCCATGCAGTTTTGTGTCCCAGACGAAGCCGCGTTGCATCGTTGGTTAGAGGCCTCCGGCGACGAACTGCTGCAGGCCGTCGCAAAGCGATATGGCACAGAGGTAGCCTATTTCTCCACCCTCTTGGAGGAGTTGGCGCTGCAATGAAACTTCCGGAACAGACCGCGGAGCGCGTCATCATCGGCATCGACCCTGGCACAGTCGTGATGGGCTACGGCGTGCTCATCGTCCGGGGACGCACGACGGCCTTAGTGACGATGGGGGTGCTGAAGCTCGACCGCTACGAGAATCATTACCTCCGCCTGCACCGCATCTATCAGAAAGTGCTTGCCCTGATGGACGAGTATCACCCCGACGAGATGGCGATCGAGGCCCCCTTCTTCGGGAAGAACGTGCAGAGTATGCTCAAGCTCGGACGTGCGCAGGGTGCGGCCATCGCGGCAGCCCTGAATCGCGAGATCCCCATCTTTGAATATGCCCCGCTGAAGATCAAAATGGCCATCACCGGCAATGGTCAGGCGTCCAAAGAGCAAGTGGCAGGCATGCTGCAGCGCATCTTACACATTCCCGAGGCCGACATGCTTCCCCAGCTGGACGCTACGGATGGCCTCGCCGCCGCCTATTGCCACTATATGCAAACCACCCGGCCCATGCCTGAAAAAGCATACGCCGGGTGGAAAGATTTCATCGCCAAGAATCCGGGTAAAGTCCGCGGATTATAGGCGGGAGACTGACAGGCTTAGACAATACCTTGCGCCATCATTGCGCGGGCTACCTTCATGAAGCCGGCGATGTTGGCACCCTTTACATAGTTGATGTATTTGCCTTCACGTCCGTGAACAACGCACTGTTCGTGGATGCTGCTCATGATCTGGTGCAGACGTTCGTCTACTTCAGCAGCCGTCCAAGAGAGGTGCATAGCGTTCTGTGTCATTTCGAGGCCAGAGGTAGCTACGCCACCGGCATTGACAGCCTTACCCGGCGCAAACAGCTGCTGGTTCTCCAGGAACAGGTCGACAGCCTCAGCGGTGCATCCCATGTTAGAGATCTCGGCTACGCAGAGCGTCTTGTTGTTGATCAAGGCGCGAGCGTCGTCAGCGTTGAGCTCGTTCTGGGTGGCGCAAGGCAGCGCGATGTCTACCTTCTGCTCCCACGGACGTTTGCCTGCGGTGAAGGTAGCTTCCTTGAACTTGTCAGCGTACGGAGCCACGATGTCGTTACCTGATGCGCGGAGCTCCAGCATATAGTTGATCTTCTCACCCGAAACGCCAGCCGGATCGTAGATATATCCGTCAGGACCGGAGATGGTGACCACCTTCGCACCCAGCTCAGTAGCCTTTGTTACGGCACCCCAAGCCACGTTACCAAAGCCTGAAACGGCTACGGTCTTGCCCTTGATGTCGTGTCCGTGCTCGCGGAGCATCTGGTTGACGAAATAGAGACCGCCGAAGCCCGTAGCTTCCGGACGGAGGATCGATCCGCCGAACTCCATGCCCTTACCGGTGAGAGTTCCGGTGTGTTCGCGGGCGAGCTTCTTATACATGCCGTAGAGATAGCCTACTTCACGTGCGCCAACGCCGATGTCACCAGCGGGGACGTCGGTGTCGGGGCCAATATTACGCCAGAGCTCGAGCATGAACGACTGACAGAATCGCATGACTTCAGCGTCGCTACGTCCGCGGAATACGAAGTCTGCACCGCCCTTGCCGCCGCCCATGGGGAGGGTGGTAAGAGCGTTTTTGAAGGTCTGCTCGAAGCCGAGGAACTTGAGGATAGAGAGATTCACGGATGGATGGAAGCGGAGGCCACCTTTGTACGGGCCGATCGCGTTGTTGAATTGGACACGGTAACCCAGGTTTACGTGCACTTCGCCTTGGTCGTCGACCCAGGGCACACGGAAAGTGAAGATGCGATCGGGCTCGACAAGGCGCTCGATGATTTTCGCTTTCTCAAACTCTGGATGCTCGTTGTAAACGCCCTCAATAGAGGTGAGTACTTCTTTCACGGCCTGCAGGTATTCCTTTTCACCAGGATGCTTGGCCTCTAATGATGACAGAATTTCTTCGGTTTTCATGTTTATATGTTTTTTAAACGTGCACAAATGTAAGCCCTTTCCAACAACGCCAAAATCTTTCTCGAGAAATGTGTCGAAAGCGCTGTCGTTGTGTTTTTGGGGGTGAGTTAGAGTGCTGAGATGAAGGCCTTTGTGTTTGTCATGTTTTTTCGGGATGCATGGCCTGATTCGTGGGTGAATGCCTGAATCAGGGCCGTGATGTGGCCTTTCGAGGCCTATGTCGGGGGGTAGGGAGGGGAAGCGATGACTAAAGACGTACCATCCATGAGGCGCGCTCGTGTGATAAAATCGCTCGAGGAGGCTTTGAGGCGGCCTTAGCGGGTAAGGAGGACTACACCGGACATGATCAGGAGGACGCCCAACCAACGGATGGGGGGGACAGGCTCGTGAAGGATGAGGATGGAGGCGAGGAGGCCGAAGATGTAGCTGATGCTGAGTAGCGGGTAGGCCAGGGAGAGGTTGTGGTGGCGAAGGATGTAGAACCAAAGCAGGGAGGCGGAGCCCATGGCAATCCCCGAGGCAGAGAATTGCCAGTTGAATAGGGCGCTGCGGAAAAAGGCCCACGTCCAGGAGAAAGGGAGCATTTTGGTGAGGGCAAACTTGAGGAAGGTCTGTCCGGAGACGAGGAGGATGGACTGGAGAGTGGAAAGGATGAGTAGTCTTAGCATGCGGAAAGAAGGGTGAGGGTGTGGGTTTTATTCATCGAGTGATTGTGGATGAGGATGCGGCGGACGGGGAGGGACGCGGCGGCGGAGTCGAGGCGGAGGTGCGACGGGATGTGGCCACGGCGCAGGCTGGTGGCGGCGACGTAGTGGGCAAGGGCGGAGGCGGAGAAGGATTCGCCGAAGAGGTGTTTGTAGCGGATGAGGGGCGTCGCGGGGTAGAGCTGGGCGGCGGTGTCGAGGTAGACCGTGTCGTTGTCGGGGTTGGTGTTGAGGCCGATGAGGACGGCGTCGATGTCACCTAACGAGCAAGCGTTGGCGGTGAGGAGATCGTGGAGGGCGTCGCGGAGGGTGTCGGACGTGGGGCGATAGAGGAGGCGGAGGTCGTCGAGGCGGCAGAGGGTGTTGGCGTGCTGTTGGCCGCCGAGGAGGAAGCTGACGGCGGCCTCGCCGGCGAAACCGTCGGGGGTGAAGTGCCAGCGGCCGGTGCGACGGAAGAACTGAAGATAGTCGTCGGTGAGTTCGTCGAAGCCGCCCACGAGCGCGTTGCGGATGCTGCCCGAACGGAGCCGCAGGAGGGTGTCGAGGAGGGCGTTCTCGAAGGAGGTGCCGCGGTGGACGTAGGTCGTGTTGTAGGCGTGGCACTTGAGGTCGATGGCGATGGTGGAGCTGATGATGTTGTGCGTGGACTGCATGAAGGCCGTGGGCTGGAGGCATTGCTCGCCCTCCTGGCGAATGGCGTGGAGGAAACGCTCGGTGTTTTGGATGCACCCAAGGCCGGTGCCGCTGATGATGGCGTCGGGTAGCTCGAGGCCGGCCTCGCGGAGGGTAAGGCGAGAGAGGACGACGGCACGGCGCAGCAGGGTGCAGAGGCGGCGGGCGACGAGCGGCGGGATGTGTTCCGAAAAGTTGGGGTCAAGGCTGCGGACGGCTGCGACGTCGCGGTGCAGGATGGGGCTGTCGAACCAGTCGTCGGTGAGGGGCGTCTGGGCGGAGATCTGTCGGGCGGAGCGTATATATATAGGTATAGGCATATAGAGGGTAGAGAGTAGAGGGTAGTTATTAGACGGCGGAGAGGACGAGCGCGGAATCGTTGCCGCCGAAGCCAAACGAGTTGGAGAGGATGTGGCGAACGGGGCGCGTGGGCTGCGGGTCCGTGAGGGGCCGGAAGTTGTGCTCCGGGATGGGATTCCGGAAGTAGAGATTGACGGGGAGGAACTGGTGTTCGATGGCCAGGAGCGAGATGATGGCTTCGATGCTGCCGGCGGCGCTGGTGGTGTGACCCGTGTAAGCCTTGATGGAGGCAATGGGCGGAACACGGTCGCCAAAAAGTCGCATGGCAGCAAGGCCCTCGGTGAGGTCGTTGTTGGGCGTGCCAGTGCCGTGGGCATTGATGTAGTCGATGTCGTCGGGGGTGAGTCCGGCGTCCTGAACGGCTTGCTGCATGACCAGATAGGGACCGAGGCCGTCGGGCGAGGAGGCCGTTGGGTGGTAGGCATCGCAGGCGTTGGCCGCGCCGGAGAGTCGGCCGATGGGGCGGACACCACGCGCTCGGGCGTGTTCGGCCGTTTCGAGGACCACATACCCTGCCCCTTCGCCGAGATTGATGCCGGCGCGGTCGCGATCGAAGGGTCGGCAGACGTCCGGATCGAGGATTTTGAGGGTATTGAAGCCGTTGACGTGGTAACGCGAGAGGCATTCGCAGCCCCCGGCCACAACCACATCGGCGCGCCCCGAGCGAAGAAGCTCAGTGCCCTGCATGAGCGCGTTGGCCGATGAGGAGCAGGCGGTGACGATGGTCGACACGAGCGTGAAACGGCTGCCGAAAAAGTCGGCAATCTGCTCGGTGCATGCGCCGCAATCGTTCAGTTCGATGTAGGCGTTGCGGGAGTCGTTCTGGAGAAAATCGTCGTAATACTGCTCGGCCTTGTCCATGCCCCCGACGGTGATGCCGGAGAGCAGCGCGACGCGCGTGGTCGGTGCCAGATCGCCGATACGGGCCTGCTCGAGCGCCTCCTGCACGGCGGGAATGGCCAGGAGGGAGGAGCGGATGAAGGCCTCCGCGGGCGGGATGCCGAGCTGTTCGCAGAGGGCGTCGTTGCTATGCTTGACTTCGCCCGAGGGCAGGTGGCGGTGTGCAGTCTCGAGGAACTGGATGGGCCGGACGCCCGATTGTTGGTTGATCAGTGCGCGCAAATTGGCGTCTTTGCCGAGTCCGAGGGCGGAGACGATGCCGGCTCCGGTGACATAAATTTCTTTCTTCATTCTGTTTCGTGCTGTTGGCCCATCCGTTTGTTTGTGGGGAGAACTTGCTGCGGACGGGGAAAAGCGCGGCAAAGAAAGGGCAAAAGGGTCAAGCGACGGGCGCGGGGGCAGATCGCAGCTCTCGGCTTTGCCTTGCGGCGAGGGTTCTGGGGGCGTTCGGGGGGGTAATCAGTTTTGCGCAGTGTGCGTTGGACGTTTAGGGTGCCTGTTTGATAAGCCTTATACTTGTAATTTAGCAGACAGGCGCCTGTTTGATAAGCCGCGAACTCGTGTTTTAATAAACAGGTGCCTGTTTGATAAGCCCCAAACTCGTGCTTTAATAGATAGGCGACTGTTTGATAAGCATCAAACTTGTAATTTAGTAGACTGGTGCCTGTTTGATAAGCCTCGAACTTGTGATTTATCAGACAGGCGCCTGTTTGATAAGTATCATACTTGTAATTTAGCAGACAGGTGCCTGTTTGATAAGCAACGAACTCGTGCTTTAATAAACAGGCGCCTGTTTGCCTGTGGAGAGTTTGCGCGGAGCATTTCGAGGGTGCTGTTTGATAGTGGGCATCAGAGAACGAGTTGGGCTGCATCGCGGATGGCCCGCCACCGGTCGCCTCTATGGGAAGGGGGTACCTTTGGAGCCGGGAAAGAGACGCTTTCTCTTCTTTCTTTATAATTATGGACCTCATGAAACATGCTTCTATTCTTCTGCTTTTCATGCTCGTGACATCAATGGCTGTCCGGGCGCAACACGCGTTCGTTGGGAAGGTGACGGACGGCCAAGGGCGACCGCTGGAGTTTGCAACAGCGGCACTTTACGATGTGGACTCTACGCTGTGCGCCGGCAGTGTGACGGATCGCTCGGGGGCGTTCCGATTCGACGCCGTGAGGGCCGGTAAATACGTGTTGGAAGTGCGTTTAATGGGCTTTCAAACGCTTCGTAAAAAGATGGACATCGGCGCTGAGCCGAAGCCGCTCACGATCGAATTACAGGAAAGCGCCGTCGGGTTGGGTGAGGTGACGGTTACAGGCCGGAAGCCCTACATGACGCTCAAGGACGATCGCTTCGTTTATCATGTGGACAATACGGTGATCAGCAACGTGGGCAACGCTACCGATGTGCTCCGACGCACGCCGTACATTATCACGGACATCGACGGCTCGCTCTCCATTGCCGGGCGCGACAAGACGTTAGTCTTGATCGATAATAAGCCCATCAGCAACATGAATGAACTGCAATTACTCAACTCCTCGCGCATTCGACAGGTGGAGATCATTGAAAATCCGTCGGCCAAGTACGAGGCTGAAGGGCACGCCGTGATCAACATCATCACAAGGAAAGGTCTGGGCCAGGGCTTGAACGGCGCATTGACCCTCAAGCACGCGCAAGGCAAACGAGGCAACACGCAGCTTGTGCCCGAGTTGGCATTTGACGGCCGGAAGCTCCGCATCTACGCCGGTGCGAACGCTGACATCGGGGGGAAGCGATCCACGGACGAAACACTCAACCATTATAAGAAGGAAGCCTATGAATACCGCTCGCGCGTGAACGATGCGTCTCGACAGACGCGCCGTGCCTTAGGCTATACGTTCGCCGCATACTATGATTTCGACGACAAAAACGAGCTGAACGCCTATGTGGACGGATATGACGAACACACCGACAGCCACTCGGTTTCCACGCGCCACGTGACGAAGAACGGCGCGGAGCAACCAACCTTCAGCCTGTCGGAAGATGCCTCCGAGCGCCCGAACCAATACACCGCGGGGCTGAACTTCCATCACCGCTGGGGCGATGCGGGCGGTAAGCTCGCGTTGATGAGCAACTACACGCGCTATGCAACCCGTAAGCACGGCGATCTGGTGGAAACGAATCGGACGACATCGAACGCGCACCTTATGCAAAGCGATTTTGACAACCGATACGATCTCTACTCGCTGAAAATGGACGCCCACCTTCCGGCCGCGTGGCTCGGGGGCAGTGTGGAGCTGGGCGGCAAGTATTCCGATGTATCGTCGTTAAGCCACCTCTTGTTCAAGCGTCGCCTCGGGGAGGTGTGGCAGGTGGATCGCCGCTTCACGAACGACGTGGATTTCAGGGAGCAGATCTTGGCTGCATACGCCTTAGCCACAGGTCGGGCGGGGCGCTTCGATTACTCGCTGAGCCTACGCGGAGAACTCACACGCATCCAAAACGAGCTATCCAATGGCCGTAAAGACGACCGAGATCTTCAGCTATTTCCCCACATCGCGCTCGGATACACCGCCGCAAGCAAACAGCAATACAGACTCACATTCTCTCGGCGCATCAGCAGACCGGGCTACGCGAAATTGAACAACAGCATGATCTACATCGACTCGCTCTCCACGCGCCACGGCAATCCGCAGCTGAAGCCGACGATCTTCAACACCATCTCGGCCAATTTCTCGCATGGCAAGCGGCTGTTCGGCGGGCTGTCGTACTCGTACATCGAATTCCCCACCGACCTGATGTACATCAATGATCCCGTGCAGATCGAGCGCTATACGTTGTATGCCGACAATGTAAAGAACACCTGGTCGGCGTCGATCCATGCGGGCAGCAACATCAATGTTCGCTCGTGGTGGCATTCGCAGCTCGCAGCTTCGTTCTCTTACAGCCCCGTGACGGTCGTTGACGACGGGGTGGAGTACATCTTCAAATTCCCGGCGTACTACCTCAATTGCATCAACCGATTTTCATTGCCCCGCGGGTGGGATGCCGACTTCAATGCGAAGTTCTATCGACCTGCGAAAGGCATGCGCAAGCGCAGAGATTACGTAGACCTCGATGTGGGTCTCTCGAAGAAGATGCTACAAAACCATCTGACGGTGCAGGGCGCAATCCACTACGCTTTCTTCCCGGACTATCAGCTGCTCCGCTATAGCTATAAATACCAATCCAACGTCTATGACTACAACTCCCGCTTCCTGCTTCAGGTCAGTCTGAGATACGATTTCGGGTCGAAGAAAGCGTCGCGCAGAGTGGAATCCAGCTCGGCTGATGAGGTAAAGCGCTTTTAGAGGGTGCACGCATCGGCATCCCCTTGTGCGCATGAAAAAAGTCCCCCGAACGCAGGGTGGAGAACCTGAGCGTCCGGGGGACTTTTGACGTTTTCAAGTCGACCGATTATTGCGGCTTGATGTTTGGCTCCTCGAGGCCGAGGTGGTGCTTCTTGTCGACAGCCTTCAGCAGGATGCCGAGCACGAGGGCGGCCACACCGAGCATGGCGAGCATGAGCAGCGCGTTGGTATAGTTGTACGACACGGCGGCTTCCGTCGGCGTGAGTTGGCCCGAGGCCAGGGCTTGTTCTACCTCTGGGTTGGAGGCTTTGAGCACCTTGCCGATGAGCAGCGGGAAGAGCCAGAGGCCGATGTTCTGTATCCAGAAGATGAGCGCGTAGGCCGAGCCGATCACTTTGCTATCAACCAGCTTCGGCACGCTGGGCCACAGCGATGCGGGCACGAGCGAGAACGACGAGCCGAGCACCAGGATGGTGGCGAAGGCCAACACGACGCCGCCCACGGGGCTACCCTTGAACTGCGGCAGGACGAAGGCGAACGTGAGGTGACAGATGATGAGCAGGATCGATCCGAGCATCAGCATCGAGGCGGCCTTGCCTTTGTTGTCTACGTATTTGCCGAGGATGGGCGTGATGCCGACGGCCAGGAGCGGGAAGACGGCAAAGATGGATTCGGCCGACTGGCGGCAGTAGGCCATGTAGCAGAAGACAAGCAGCGAGGCGATGGAGGCCACGAGCAGGATGCTCTTCATCACGCCCCGGCTGAAGTTGCTCGTAAAGGCGGTGATGGCGATGATGAGCATGACGACGTATTGCACGTAAGCTACCGTACTGGAGGCCCAGAAGCTGCCCTCGGCTGGCGGGTTGAAGGTGATGTTGCACTGGAGCATGTTCACGGCGTACTTCTGGAAGGGGAAGATGGCCGAATAGTAGAGCACGCAGAGCAGGGCCACGAGCCAGAAGCCGCCGTCGGAGAGGATGCGGCCGAGGTCCTTGATGTGGAACGGCTCTTCGGCCTCTTCGGCCTCGCCCGTCTCAGCATCGAGCTTGCGATCCATGAAGAAGTAGGCGACGAACATGATCAGGGCGATGAGCAGCAGGATCACGCCGAAGGCTACGGAACGCGACACGTCGGGTGGCGTGGACATGCGGGCGATGACGGGCGAGAAGATCATACAGGTGGCTACGCCGAGGCGCGCCAGAGCCATCTCTGATCCCATCGCCAGAGCCATCTCTTTACCCTTAAACCACTTCACGATACCGCGCGAGACGGTGATGCCGGCCATTTCTACGCCGCAACCGAAGATCATGAAGCCGACGGAGGCAAACTTGGCCGAGGCGGGCATGCCCTGATAGAAGGGCGAGACGCCCAGCTCGTCGAGCAGCGGGATGTAGTTCAGGTTGGCCGTGAACCAGGCCTCGAGCGAGGAGCCCATGAAGGCGTCCGTGACGGCGTACCAGTTGATGGTGGCGCCGGCCACCATCACCACGCCGGAGAGGAGCGCCGTGAAGCGCACGCCCATCTTGTCGAGGATGATACCGGCAATGATGAGGAAGAAGATGAAGACGTTGAGGAAGGTTTCGGAGCCGGCGTAGGTGCCGAAGGCGGTCGAATCCCAGTGGCGCTGGGTTTCCAAAATGTCTTTCAGCGGCGAAAGGATGTCCATGAAAATGTAGGAGAAGAACATCGCCATAGCCAGCAGGATGAGTGCCGTCCAACGTGCTGACGGCTTGTCTCTGAGGGTTTGTAATGCTTGTGTCATTGTTGTGTATAAGTAGTTAGTAATAGTCTATCGTTAGGGTGGATCGACGGGGGAGTGATGCGCCCTGGGTTAATTCTGGGTGAGCAGTGGCAGGGCGTCGGCCAGGACGAAGTGGCTGCCGCCGACGAAGATCATGTCGTCCGTCGTGGCCGCGGCCTGTGCCGCGCGAATGGCCTCGGGGACGGTGGCGTAAGCCGTGCCCTGAAGGCTGGCCTTGGCACCCAGCTTGGCCAGCTCGTCGGACGAGAGGGCGCGGTCGGTGTCGGCTTGGGTGAAGTAATACGTGGCGCGCGGAGGCATGAGGCGGAGCACGGTGGTGATGTCCTTATCGCTGCTCATGCCCACGACCATATGCAGGCGGGCGTGCCGTTTGGCCGTCTCTTTAAGGAGCGGGCGGAGGCGGGTCCATGCGCCGACGTTGTGCCCCGAATCGCAGATGATGGTCGGGCGGCGGGCGATGGTCTGCCAGCGGCCTGCGAGCCCGGTCATCTCGACCACATGGGCGAATCCCTGGCGGACAGCCTCGGGCAGTATCTTTCTTAATACGGGGGGATGGAAGAAGATGTCCAGCGCCGTGAGCACCGTGCGCGCGTTGGCCACTTGGAACGATCCGCCCAGCTCGCCGATGAGCGTGCCAAACTCGGTCGATTCAAACTCCCAACGCCCGTCGGGCAATGGGCGGACCTTCCGCAGCACGTCTTCCTCTTCGGCCCAAAAGATGGGCGTGTCGCACTCGTCGCCCTTGTCTGCAATTACACGGCGCACAGCCTTGTCGTCGACTTCACCCACCACGACGGGCACGCCGGGCTTGATGATGCCTGCCTTTTCGGCTGCGATCTGCGCGAGCGTGTCGCCGAGGTACTGCGTGTGGTCGAGGCTGACGTTGGTGATGATGCTGAGGAAGGGCGTGACGATGTTCGTGCTGTCCAGGCGGCCGCCGAGGCCTGTCTCGATGACGGCGATGTCCACCTTGCAGCGGCGGAAATAGTCGAAGGCCATGGCCGTGGTCAGCTCGAAGAAGGAGGGCTCCAGGCGGTCGATGAGGTGTGCGTTTTCGGCCACGAAGTCCACCACGCGCTGCTGCGGGATGGGCTGGCCGTCGACGCGGATGCGCTCGCTGAAGTCGATTAAATGCGGGGAGGTATAGAGTCCTGTGCGGAGGCCGTGCGCCTGAAACGTGGCGGCCAGGAGGTGGGATACGGAGCCTTTGCCGTTGGTGCCGGCCACGTGAATGATGGGGTAGGCCGCGGAGGGTCGCCCCAGTGCGTCGTCGAGGGCCCGACTGCGTTCCAGCCCGGGCTTGTAGGCGTCCGCCCCGACGCGATGGAAGGCGGGCGTCCGTACATAGAGATATTGAAGGGTTTCTGCGTAATTCATACGTCGCCGAATTGTTTAGCGGCGTAAAAGTAGAAGATGTTTTAAGGGAACGTCTAAAATCTAACCATAGACAGCCCTCGGAAATACATTATTTCCATCCGCCGTAGGTTTTTGGGGCATCGATATACAGTATATCAGCTCCGTGCAGGCTTGCATGGCTTCGATATACAGTATATCAGCTCCGCGCAGGCTTGCATGGCCTCGATTTACCGTAAATCAGCTCCGCGCAGGCTTGCATGGCTTCGATATACAGTATATCAGCTCCGCGCAGGCTTGCATGGCCTCGATTTACCGTAAATCAGCTCCGCGCAGGCTTGCATGGCTTCGATATACAGTATATCAGCTCCGCGCAGGCTTGCATGG
>ERZ772957.2114-NODE-2114-length-11837-cov-5.594296_pt1 | contig 11837 bp, 12 predicted proteins | sample MGYA00580682_ERZ772957 | MGnify/ENA primary metagenome ERZ772957 (study PRJEB29015, sample SAMEA2737921) | human oral metagenome | biome: human oral; feature: human-associated habitat; material: dental | place: China | collected 2025 ...
CGTACCCTGGCCCTGCCGCTCGCCCGGGCGGCGGCGGCCGTCGGGATCGACGCGCTCTTCGTCGAGACGCACCCCTCCCCCGAGGACGCCCGAAGCGACGGCCCGAACATGATACCCCTGAGCGAGATGGGCGCCTTTCTCGACCAGGTGCTCGCCATTCACAACGCTCGCCGCGCCGCGGCAGGAGAAGTGCAATGAGCGCCGTCCTGCCGTGTGAGCGTCCCGGGGAGAGCTTCTCGGACGAGGACCTGCTGCGTTCCGGCAGGGAACTCATCCGCACCGAGGCCGCGGAGCTGGTGCGCGCCGCGGAGCGGATGGGGCCCGAGCTGGTACGGGCGGCACGGGCCCTCTACGGATGTTCGGGGCGTGTCGTCGTCGTCGGGCTTGGCAAATCCGGGCACGTGGGACGCAAGATATCGGCGACCCTGGCCTCTCTGGGCACCCCTTCCTTCTTTCTCCACGCCGCCGAGGGCTCTCATGGGGACCTGGGGATGGTCCGCAGCGAGGACGTGGGACTCTTCGTCAGCAACAGCGGGACGACGAGCGAGGTTCTGGCCCTTCTGCCCCATTTCCGCAGGATCGGGGCGACGATGATCGCTGTGACCGGAGGTCTGGACTCTCCCCTGGCGCAGCACTCGGACATCGTCATCAACTCCGGGGTGGAGCGGGAGGGCGACCCCCTGCAGCTCGCCCCCATGAGCAGCACGACGCTGCAGCTCGTGATCGGGGACGCCCTGGCGGCGATGGTGACGCAGCTGCGCGGCCTGCGCCGCGAGGACTTCGCCCTGTTCCACCCGGGAGGAGCCCTGGGACGGCGCCTGCTGACGCGGGTCCGGGACGTCATGGGCGGCCCCGACCAACTGCCCGTGGTGCGGCGCGGCGTCCCCGTGAAGGAAGCGCTCTTCGCCATCACCAGCAAGAACTACGGGGCCACCTGTGTCGTGGACGAACGGGGCGGGCTGATCGGCATCTTTACCGACGGGGACCTGCGGCGTCTGATGGAGAGGAGGGGGGCCGAGGCCTTCCGGGTTCCCATCGAGGAGGCGATGACCCCCAACCCCAGGACCATCGCCCCGGACAGCCTGGCCGCCGAGGCCGTGCGCGTCATGGAGCGCATGGAGATCAGCGTGCTCGTGGCCGTCGAGGACGGCCGCCCCGTGGGGATGGTGCACATCCACGAGCTCCTGAAGGCCGGCGTGGCATAATCCCCGCCCTCCTCAGGGCCCTCCGGCCGACCGCACCTGCATACTTCTTGAAGAGAGGGACTTCATGAAATTACGAAGCGCATATAAAATCCTGGGCGTCATCCCCGCCCGTTACGCCTCCACCCGCCTGCCCGGCAAGGTGCTGGCGGATATCTGCGGCAAGCCCATGATCCGGCACGTCTACGAGCGGGCCCTGCGGGCGCTCTGCCTGACGGAGCTCGTCGTGGCGACGGACGACCGGCGCGTCTTCGAGGCCGTCCACGCCTTTGCAGGGGACGGAGCCGCTGTGATGACGTCGCCGGACCACCCCAACGGGTCGAGCCGCGCCGCGGAGGTCCTGGAGAGAAAAAACAAAGAGGGAAGGGACCTCGACGCCGTGATCAACATCCAGGGCGACGAGCCCTTCATCCGCCCCGAGCAGATTGAACAGCTCAAGCGTTGCTTCGACGCGCCCGATGTACGCATCGCCACGCTAGCCAAAGCCTTCGATCCCGACGGCGACTTCGAGCAGACGCTCTTCAACCCGAACACGCCCAAGGTGGCCTTCGACGTCCACGGCGACGCGCTCTACTTCAGCCGTTCCATCATCCCCTACATCCGCGGCGCCGTGCACACCGAGTGGCTCCGACGCCACACCTTCTACAAGCACATCGGCCTCTACGCCTACCGCGCTGAGACACTCCGCGCCATCACCCTGCTGCCGCAATCGTCGTTAGAGAAGGCCGAGAGCCTCGAGCAACTGCGCTGGCTCGAAAACGGCTACCGCATCCGCGTGGCCGTCACCCCCTACGACACCGTCGGCATCGATACCCCGGACGACCTCGCCCGCGCCGTCGCCCTGCTCACCTGAAGACAGGTTGTTGACCGCTCACCTCATGGTTTGAAGCGAAACCGACCCCTGATTTGGGCCAAACCAATGGTTTGGAGCGAAACCGGCCCCTGATTTGAGTCAAACCAATGGTTTGGAGTGAAATCGACCCCCGATTTGGGCCAAACCAATGGTTTGAAGTGAAACCGGCCCCTGATTTGGGCCAAACCAATGGTTTGAAGCGAAACCGACCCCTGATTTGGGTCAAACCAATGGTTTGGAGCGAAACCGGCCCCCGATTTGGGTCAAACCAATGGTTTGAAGTGAAACCGATCTCCGATTGGGGTCAAACCAATGGTTTGAAGCGAAACCGACCCCTGATTTGAGCCAAACCAATGGTTTGAAGCCAGACCGGCCTCCGATTTGAGCCGAGACACGCCGCTGGACCCATGCGCACCCGCAGCCGCCCGTTTTCCGTTTTTAGTTGAAATGAACATGCACCCCCTCGAAGCCCTGATCGCAGAAGGCGAACACCAGAGGCAAGACTTCAAGTTCGAAATCAGCGACAGTAAGAAGATCGCTCGCACCCTCAGCGCCTTCGCCAACACCGACGGCGGACGCCTGCTCATCGGCGTAAAGGACAACGGACGCATCGCCGGCGTACGCAGCGAGGAGGAGTATTACATGATCGAGGCTGCCTCCGAGCGCTACACCCGCCCCGCGGTGCCCTTCACCGCCCGACGGTGGGAGGTCGGCGGACGCACGGTGCTGGAGATCGACATCGAGCGCGGCCCCGACCGCCCCTATCTGGCGCCCGATAAGGACGACCAATACGTGGCTTACCTGCGCGTGGCCGACGAGAACCGTCCGGCTGACCCGACCCTGGTGCTGGCCTGGAAGAAGCTGCGCCGCCCCGACGGCCGACTCTTCCGCCTGACTCGTCCCGTCGAGGCGCTGTTTCGCCATCTCGAGACCCACTCCAGCGTTTCGCTCTCCGAGTTTTGTCGCCTGGCGCACATCCGCCGCCCGATCGCCCGCCACATCCTCAGCGACCTCCTGGCCATCGGCACCCTCCGCTACACCTTCCTCCCGGACGACGGCCGCCTCGTCTACAGCCGCGCCGAGACGGAGGAGTAGGATCACTCCCGGCGCATCAGTTGCTCCGCGAGGAGGAGATCCATCGGCGTGGTGAGCTTGATGTTCTCGCGGTTGCCGGGGACGAGGCGGACAGCCACGCCGGAGGCTTCCACCACGGAGGCGTCGTCGGTGAAACGCGGATCGTAGGGCAGGCAATAGGCGGCGCGCAGCACGTCGGCGCGGAAGACTTGCGGTGTCTGCACCACGCACAACCGTGTGCGGTCGACGGGCCGACTGCCGCCGTCGGCGTCCACCTCGCGCACCGATTCGACCACGGGCACGACGGGCACGGCCGCGCCATCGTCAGCCGCCGCAGCAAAGCAAGCAGCGATGACCGACGGCGCCACGAGCGGACGGACGCCGTCGTGCACCGCGATCAGTCCGTTCGACGCAACGGCGCCGAGTCCGTTCCGCACGGAATGGAAACGAGTCTCGCCACCGGCCACTACGTGGTGAGTCCGGCCGAAGGCATGCGCCTCACATAGCCGCTTCCACGTTTCGATTTGGTCTTCGGGCAGCACCACGATGAGGCGCGCCGACGCGTCCCAGCGGTCGAATGCCTCGAGGGTGTGCATTAGCACGGGCCGGCCGGCCAGCTCGAGGAACTGCTTCGGCTGCGGGCCGCCCATGCGTGTGCCGCGTCCACCGGCCACGATGAGGATGGTGTGCTTACTGGTCGAGCTCATCGAGGATCTTCTTTACCTCCTCGTCAGCCTTGAGGAGCTTGTCTTTGCATAGTTGGATGAGCCGCCCGGCCTCCCGGACTTTGGCGGAAAGGACGTCGACGTCCAGCTCTCCGCGCTCGATCTCTTCAATGATCTGCCGCAGACGGGCCACGGCGCTGTTGTAGGTTGCTTTTTCTTCTGACATGGGTTGTGAAACTAAATGTGAAATCATTGCTTAGACAATCCGCCCTTCTCGCTCGCCGTCGGCAAAGCGGATGGTGACGGTGTCGCCGGGGGAGAGCATAGCAGCGCGTTTGACGATGACGCCGTCGCGCAGGGTCATCGTGTAGCCGCGCTTGAGGAGCACGTCGGGCGAGGCCAGTCGGATGTGCTGCTCGCTCAGCTCGAGGTCGTGCCGGCGGCGCATTAGCAGACTGTCCGCAGCGCTGCGGAGGCGCTCCGGCAGGGCGTCGATGCGTTCGCGATGGCGCGCGATGCGTTGCGGGACGGCTGCAAGGCGCGCCGATAGCCGATGCCACTCCGTGCGCCGTCGCTCGATGAGCTGAGGGACGGTCGCGAGGCGTGCCGAGAGTCGGAGCCACTCCGCGCGCCGTCGCTCCACGTGTCCCGAAACCAAGAGCGGAAAGCGTGCGACGACGCTGCGGAACGTCTGCTGTTCCCGCTCGATGCGGACCGTGGCCGCCCGATAGAGTCGGTCGCGCAGATCGTTAATATCAGCCAGCTGAGTCGCCATACAATCGATGAGGAACGCGGCCACGGCTGTCGGTGTCTTGAGTCGTGTATGGGCCACGAGGTCGACCACCGTGTCGTCGCGTTCGTGTCCGATGCCGGTGATGATGGGCAGGGGGAACTGCGCACAGTTGGCGGCCAAGGCGTAGGAGTCGAAGCTGCTGAGGTCGGCCGTGGAGCCTCCGCCGCGGATGATGACGACGACGTCGAAGGCCTCGCGGACGGCATAGATGCGATCCAGCGCAGCGATGATGCTCGCCTCCGTTCGCTCGCCCTGCATGAGGGCGGGGTAGAGCCGGACGTAGAACGGGAAGCCATACTCGTTGCCGAGCAGCTGGTTGGTGAAGTCTTCGTAGCCCGCGGCCGTGGCGGACGAGATGACGGCGATGCGCTGTGGCCGTGCTGGGAGCGACAGGGCGCGGTTGAGGTCGAAGACACCGTCGGCTTGCAGCTGCCGGACGATCTCCTTGCGCCGCCGCACCAGGTCACCCACCGTGAACGAGGGGTCGATGTCGTGGACGGTCAGAGAGAGGCCGTACAGCTCGTGAAAGTCGACGGCCACGCGCACGAGCACCTTCAGCCCCGACGTGAAGGGGCGGCCCGTCTCCTCCTCGAAATAGGGGCGGATGACGGCGTACTGCTGGGCCCAGATCGTGCCGCGTGCTCGAGCGGCCACCTGCCCGGTGCGCTCGTCCTTTTCGACAAACTCCAGATAGCAGTGGCCCGAATAGCTGTTCACGCGCACTTCGCTCGTCTCGGCCCGCACCCAATACGTCTCGGGTAGGGCGTCGCGCAGGGCCTGCTTGATGTTGCGGTTCAGCTCCGTGAGCGAGAGGACGCTGGCTGGATCAATGGTATCAAAGAGATCAGTCATGCGTGCTCTAACGTCTTACCGAGGTTGAGGAATGTCTGCCGATCCTCGGCCGGGAAACGCTCGATGGCATAGCGGAGGGTGGTGCGGGGAAGGCTGTGGATGTGTGTGCGGAGGAAGTCGCAGAGGGCGACGATGTCGCGTTTGCCAGCCTCACGGAGCAGCCAGCCATTGGCTTTGTGCATGAGGTCGTGTGGGTGGGTGAGGTTGCGGAGGGCCAGCTCGAAGGTCAGATCCGTGTGCCCCTGCCGCAGCCAGTACATGGTGGAGACGATGGCGATGCGTTTGTCCCACATCCGCTCGGAGTCAGAGAGGCTGCGGAGGAGGTCGGCGTCGTTCGTGTCGAACGTCTCGCGGCCGAGGATCTTATACGCCGTCAAGTCCACCAAATCCCAGTTGTCGATGTGCGTGCGATGTCGCAGATAGAAATCGGCCGTGGCCGCGCGTACCGCCCGCGTCCGGGTCCGCTCATATCGTTCCACAAGCATCAACAATCCGCAGAGACGCACTTCGTGAAAGTCGCTCTCAAGCAGCCGACACAGATCCTCGTCGCCCGCCTTGGCGTAATGCCTACGCGCCACGCTGCGCACCCCTGGCACGGGCACCCCGAGGAAGCGATCGCCCTCGCCATACTCCCCCGGGCCGGTCTTGAAGAAGCGCGCCAAGTCGGCCGCCTTTCCGATGGATCCGAGGGCTTGCAGTTCGCGCTGTATCTCGTCCGAGATCATAGCTCCTCCTTCCAGATCAGCTCCTCGACGGCGCGCTTCGGCACGTGGTGCACGCCAGCGGCATCGCGCCAATAGCGGTAATCGTCGTCGGGCGACATCGCCTCGATAACGACCGTCTCTCGTGGCCGTCCCAAGGCTAACACGGTGCGCACCTCGAGATAATCAGGCAGTCGGAAGTCGGCCTGAATCTGTTTGGCATTAAAGGCCTTGATGATGCACCCGCCCAGGCCGCGCTCGGCGAGCGAGAGCAGGATGGCGAGAGCCTGGATGCCGTCGTCGCAGTAGGGATCGCGGACGATGCGTGTGTCGAGGAGTTGGATGAGGTATGCTGCGGGTCGTTCGCCCTCGGCCGGTCCACCCCAGTCTTTGAGGTAGGCCGCCCAGCGGAGCGTGGGGAAGAGCCGATCGCACTCGTCGCGCTCGGTGACGAGGCGGTACTTCAGCGGTTGAGCGTTGCGCGCCGAGGGACAGAGTCGTGCGGCATCAATGGCCGCGGTGAGCGCGTCGGCGTCGAGGCGTTCGTCCTCGTAAAAGCGCCGGAAGCTCCGGGTTTGTAGCAGTAAATCTTTCAGCATGGTCGGGTGTGGGGTAAGTAGTTATGCACCTAATGGTGCGGACTATAAATTTTCGTGTTGTGGGGGGAGTGGAGGCAAGAGGGGAGTATCCGGAATCGTCACATACCGCTGGGTAGGATCGGTTTTACTTGAGGAAGAGGTCATCTGCAATCTTGTCCCGATCAGGGGGTCGATATAGATCCGTTTCATTCTGTAGCGCTCTGCGTAACCCAGCTCCTCGGCAATTTCCAGCAATGTGCGCGGGGTGCTACAGAAGGCGATAATCCTTGCTTCGATCTCTTGTCTCTTGTCGCTCCTTGACTTTACTCCTTGACTTTACTCCTTGACTTTTACTCCTTGACTTTTACTCCTTGACTTTACTCCTTGACTTTTACTCCTTGACTTTTCATTCTGTGCATAGTCTAAGTTGAGCGTGTAGCTTGCCCACCGTCGTTTGTTGTTAGATAGCAGCATCTTTTTCTCTACGAGGGCATAGAGCAGTTTGCCTGCCTCTATAGGGTTTTTATCAAGGAGCGTTTGAACCATGTTGTTTGTAACGCCGCCCTCTTCCTCCAAAGCTGTAGAGAGCACCAACACTTCTTCTTTGCTCAATGCTTTATAGGAGTGCCCGAAAACGGTTTGCAGTTTATGCAAGCATTCTTCGGAGATAAGTGAGGTCATCGAGATAGTCAGCTCGACCAGCTTCAGCTCGGGGCGTTCACAGAGGATAGGCTGCCTCCAATTCTCCTTTTTGCATACAGCTATGATGGTAGGAAAGCCGGATCCGATATTCTCACCAAAACCTACCATACGCAGCATCGATTGTATATGCGGATTGCGTGCCTTAGAGTTTCCACCCTTGTAGATATCCACAAGTGGCAATTTGAGTGAGCCGGGATTGGAAAAGACGAAGCGATCGTCATGCTTCTCCACTTTCAGAATCCCTTCCGTCATATAGTCGGCATGGATAATGAGGTTCGTCAGGGCCTCTCGGATAGCTTTGTGCAGCGGTGTGTCGTCTTCGCGTTCCATTCCTTTCAACATAAAAGGGCGCTTGATGTTGCTGACGAGTTTGGCAAGGACACGCGTAAAGAAATGATAGAGGTTGTTCTCCCACATCCCGTCGTAAGTTAGTCGATCGCTCCAACGACTCTCTGGTGCCAAGTTGGTCCTATCCAAATAGTCCATTCGTATGTTGTCGAATCGCTCTCTAACAGTCAGGCCCTTACCGAACATCAATAATCCGGCTAACGTCAAACTTTCCCGGCCGGTAGTCCGGTCCGTAGTATAACCTCCCATATTTCTCAGGAAGTCTTTATCGTCGCAATCGTTCCATGGATGATCCGGGTTGGCCGTGCGAAAGCGATTGCGATAGGCGCTGAGTGTAGCCTGATCCACGTCATTCATGTCATAGTGTTCCATCAATACGCCGTCGTTTCCCGTTTCGTTGGAGTCGCGCATCATGGCTTTTACCTCATCTTCTGTGCAGTGATAATCGCCTTCGTAGTTGCGTTTGAATGTCCCTCTCATCGGGTTTCCGTTGATGTAGATGGGGCGCCGGCGATAGTCCGCCTGCGGAACCTGAATACACATTAGGTTGACGCCCTCGTACGGTACAATCTCGACATCTGCGTCTCTGAGGATGTTGTCACTCACTTTATCGCTATTCAGCGTATCGAAGAGCTCCTTTTTGAGCTTAGCCGGGTCACTGATCCCTGTCGCTTCAAATCGAGTGTTGTCTCCGGGCGTCGCTGTTTCCGTTAGCCCTAAAAGGATCGTTCCCCCGATGGTGTTTGCAAAGACTGAATAGGTTTCCCATATAGATCGGGGAAGTCCCTGCTCAGCCTTCTTGACCTCTAACGTGATTTGTTCACCTATTTGGAGAAGCGTCCTGATGTCTTCTGCATCCATTCTTATTCATTGTAACCTCTGAGAGGTGTTTTAATCGTGCCAAAAGTATCCACTCCCTTGATTGTCCGCCCGAAATGACCCTTTTTTGCTTCCTGCGCAACGCAGGGCCCGAAAGAGACCCTTTTTTGCTTCCTGCGTAACGCAGGGCCCGAAAAGAGACCCTCATTTTACTACTCGCATGGCGTGCAAGTCCCGAAAGGCGCCGGGGGCGCCGGCCAAGTTTGCAGGCGACATAGAATAACTCACCCGAGTTTGCTACTTGCACAGCGTACAAAGACAAAAGAATCCCCGCCGGAAGGGATCCGACGGGGATTCGTGTCCTCTTTTCCGAGGGGAGAAGGGCAATCTCTTCCTGTTGTGCTGCGCTCTTGTTTACAGCTTGTCGTAATTCAGGACGAACTGGCCGGGCACGATGTCGCTGAAGGTCTTGAAACGCTTAAAATCAAAGTTCTTTTGGCGCGTTTCGGACTTCTTCGTGCGGTCTTCGTAGACAGCCTTTTTGTAGGTGTAGCTGACGCTGGTGAACTCAGCAACCCATTCTTTTTTCACGTCTCGCTTCCTGCGTTCCCAACCGACGAGCTCGAAGCGGCCGTTTTGGAATTGAAAGCCAAAGCGATCGTCGTACTCGTAGCCGGGCTTGCAGGGCAGGAGGAACTTTACCGTGAGTGTGTTATTCTGGATGCTCATGTTGTCAAAGGCGTCGGTGTTGCCTTTGGGAGCGATGAAGTGCCCGCGGTCCTGCTCTTGGAGGATGTATCCGTTGCCCTTCTTCTTGCCAAAGGCGATGGCCAGGACGCGGTCGCCTGAGTAGTTGTCCTCAAGGATAAAGGCAATGTCGTCCACGCGGTCGTTGTTGAGGTCGCCTCTGACGGTAAAATAGACATGCCACCCATCGGGGGCAAAGCCGCGTGGGGAAGCTGCTTCGTGATACAGTTTCGGGGTCTGTGCTACCATTGTTCCAGCGAACAACAGCATAGCCAATGCAATTAGTCGATTCATAGATGTGTAGTTTGTTAAGAGTGAGTGTGTGGATGATTAGAAGAGAGGAGGGCGGGGCGAATTACAGCTTGTCGTAACTGAGGCTGAACTTGCCGGGCACAACGTTTCCGAGGGTCTTCAGGCGGCCGTAGTCAAAGTGCTTCTGGCGTGTTTCGGACTTCTTCGTGCGGTCTTCGTAGATGACTGTCTGGGTGGAGAAGTTTACGCTGGTGACCTCGTTTACTCGGTCGTTTTTCTTGTTGCGCAGCTTACGCTCCCAGCCGATCAGCTCGAAGCGTTTGTTCTGGAAGCGGAAAATGAAGCTGTCGTCGTTGTCGTAGGCATGTGAGCCAGGCAGGAGGAAGTTGAAGCGGAGTGTACCGTCTTGGATACTCATGTCGACAAAGGCGTCCGTGTTGCCTTTAGGGGTGATGAAGCGGCCGCCGTCTTGCTCTTGAAGCACGTATCCGCGCTTCTTCTTGCCGAAGGCGATGGCCAGAATGCGGCTGCCTGAATCATCGTTTTGCAAGATGAAAGCGATGTCGTCGACATGGTCCTTGTTGAGGTCGCCATTCTCGATGAAGTACACATGCCACCCCTCGGGGGCAAAGTCCTCTGCCGAAGCCCCGCTTTGGGGCAGCTTCGGGGTCTGTGCGGCTATTGTTCCAGCGAACAACAGCATAGCGAAAGCAATCAGTCGATTCATAGATGTGTAGTTTGTTAAGGGTGAATGTGTGGGTGATTTGAAGAGAAGGTCAGGGGAAATAGGTGGAGTCTAAAAGTCGGCCGGGGACCGGTTGAGGTGCACCCGGCCGTTTGTAGCTGTTCACGAGATGCGCTCGAAGCCGGTGTAAGGCACGAGCACTTTGGGGATGATGATGCCTTCGGGCGTCTGGTTGTTCTCCAGCAACGCAGCCACGATGCGGGGCAGAGCCAGGGCGCTACCGTTGAGCGTATGGCAGAGCTGCACCTTCTTATCGGCGTCACGGTAACGACACTTCAGGCGGTTGGCCTGGTAACTCTCGAAGTTCGACACGGAGCTTACCTCCAGCCAACGCTTCTGCACGGCGGAGAAGACTTCGAAGTCGAACGTCAGGGCGGAGGTGAAGCTCAGATCGCCGCCGCAGAGTCGCAGGATGCGCCACGGCAGCTCGAGTGCCTCAACGAGTGAGCGGACGTACGCGACCATCTCCTCGAGCGATGTGTAGGAGTGCTCCGGCCGATCGATGCGGACGATCTCCACCTTGTCGAACTGATGCAGACGGTTGAGCCCGCGTACATCCTTGCCGTACGAACCGGCTTCGCGGCGGAAGCAGGCGGAGTAGGCCGTGTTGCGGATGGGTAGGTCTGCTTCGTTGAGGATTACGTCGCGGTAGATGTTTGTGACGGGCACCTCGGCGGTGGGGATGAGGTAGAGGTCGTCGAGGTTGGCGTGATACATCTGCCCCTCTTTGTCGGGCAACTGTCCGGTGCCGTAGCCCGATTCGGCGTTGACGACGTAGGGCGGTTCGATCTCGACATAGCCGGCGTCGCGAGCGCAGTCAAGGAAGAAGTTCACGAGCGCGCGTTGCAGCCGTGCCCCCTTGCCCTTGTAGACGGGGAAGCCGGCGCCGGTGATCTTGACGCCCAGCTCGAAGTCGATGATGTCGTATTTGCGAGCCAGCTCCCAGTGCGGCAGTGCGTCGGCAGGCAGTTCGGGGATGGAGCCGCCCGTCTCCTCGCAACGGTTGTCGTCGGCGCCCGTGCCTTCGGGCACGGAGGCGTGGGGGAGGTTGGGGATGAGCACGAGCAGCTCGTGCATGTCTTTTTCGGCCTGTGTCTTGTCGGCCTCCAGCGTGCGGTTGGCCTCTTTCAGGCGGGATACTTCGGCCTTGGCTTCGTCGGCTTCGGCGCGTTTGCCCTCCTTCATCAGTCCGCCGATCTGCTTGGAGAGACGGTTCACCTCGGTGAGGTTGGCGTCGAGGGCGGTCTGGGAGGCGCGTCGGGTCTTATCGAGTGCAATGATTCGGTCGATGATCTCGGTTGCGTCGAAGTGTTTGACGGCCAGTCGGCGGATCACTTCGTCGCGTTGTTCGGTGATGACTTTGATGGTAAGCATAGTTCTGTATGGAGTAAGAGGTAGTTCTACGTATTACGGGTGACAAAAATATACGCTTTGAGACTTTGCAGAGCAGCCAGGGCTGACGCATAATCCGCACTATAGCCCCAGTTCGAAGAGTTGCAGAGGATT
>ERZ772957.2117-NODE-2117-length-11828-cov-12.069396_pt1 | contig 11828 bp, 13 predicted proteins | sample MGYA00580682_ERZ772957 | MGnify/ENA primary metagenome ERZ772957 (study PRJEB29015, sample SAMEA2737921) | human oral metagenome | biome: human oral; feature: human-associated habitat; material: dental | place: China | collected 2025 ...
TCACGCCCTATACGGGCTGTGCGGCAGGTGCGCCGCTCCTCTTAGCGCTCGCCTATCGCACGGAAGGACTGACGGTGCCGCGCTTTGCGCACATCGACATGGCGGCGGCGCAGCAAAACATCTGGCTCGAAGCGACGCAGCTCGGCCTCGGCGGCGTCTGGCTAGGCATCGCCCCCTACGAGGAAAACATGAAGAAGGTCGAAGAAATCCTCGCAATGCCCGCCAACCTCAAAGCCTTCTCCCTCTTCGCTCTCGGCTATCCGAACGAAAGAAAGCTGCGCTCGGATCGCTTTGAAGAAGCGAGGGTGCATTATGTACGTTAATACTTTGATATAAAATATATTTATTTTTTTATAAATAATATTGACATTAAAGAGAAGCTAAAGTATACTGCAAGCTGTGAAGTGTCCGAGACGCTTCGCAGCTTGCTGCTTTAGCGGCAAAGGTCTAAAAACTTCATACATAGTCAAGGCGCTCGCGAGAGCTTAATAGGGAAATCGGTGCAAGCCCGATGCGATCCCGTCACTGTGATGTGGAGGCTGTTCCATGATGTCACTGGAGGAAACTCTGGGAAGGCGGAGCAGACGATGATGCAGAGCCAGGAGACCTACCTTGATTTGTGAATCCACGCCTTCTTGCGAGTGACAAGGTAGGGTGCTCTTTTTGTGTGCATCTTCCTCCCCGCAGGCTGTGGGGAGGTTTTCGTTTCTACCAAAGAAAAGGAGTTGCAGAAAAAGATGAAGAAGAAGCAGTGGCTGACGTTGGCAATCGTAGGAGCGCTGACAGGCGCAAGCCCATTGGGAAATGCCTATGCGGCGGAGTCCGGCGATGTGGCCAAGCTGTCCACACCCTATCGCGCTGAAGATGATGCAACATCGCACAGCCTTTCGGCGACCGTTGTAGAGGCGGAGCGATCGCGCCTGGCGGGCGGTCTTGTCGAACGGAGGGAAAACATCGGTCTCTTAGGCTCGAAGGACATCATGGAGACGCCGTTTCAGGCGATGACCTTCGGCAAGAAGGCACTGGAGCAGTTCAGCGTGCCGGATCGCACGATCCTCGACACGCTCTCCTTGAGTCCCGCCGTTCGTGTTGGTCGGGGCGCGACGGACAGCAATGTCACGATCCGCGGTCTCAGTTCCAACGGCAACAAGTGGTATATCAACAGCGTGCCCGGCATGGCGCATCAGAAGGATATGACGGCGAACTTCGTCGACAGCGTCACTGTGATTGCCGGCCCTGCACTTGGCGTGCGCGGTACGACGGCAGGTTGGCAAGAAAATGCGGGCGGCGTCGTCGATATGATCTCCAAGAAAGCGTCGGCAAAGGGCGACCGTGAGGCGAGACTGTCCTTCTCGGGCAAGAGTTACGTCTCGCAGGCCGTTGATGTCGGCGAGCGCTTCGGCAAGAACAAGGAATGGGGAGCGCGCTTTAATATCATGCAGGGACAGGGCACCTTATCGGTCGATCACGCTCGCATGTGGAAGTGGGGCGTCTATCTGAATCTCGACCATAAGACGGACACGAGCATGACGAATCTGCTCATGGGCTATGACTATACGCGCCAGCGCGGCGATGGCAACAGCCTGAGCATACCGAGCTCGATCAAGAGTTTGCCGAAAGCGCCGAATGGCTCTGTCAATTTTTCGCCGAGTTGGGCGGAGGATACATATAACGATTGGACGTTTATTCTGAACCACGAGCAGAAGATTAACGAGCATGCGAAGGCGTTCCTGAACGCAGGGTATCACAAGGAGAATTATACGAGCTGGATTCAGGGATACAATCGTAGATTGCTCAATATGGACGGGGATTATGGTCCTGTGATTGCGGCCGGGTATGGCACGGGCTATTCGCAGTGGCCTGTGGCACATTCGACAAAGTATATCGGCATCGGTGTCAGGGGCGACTTCAAACTCGGTGAATGGAAAAGCGATTATGTGCTGAGCCTTGATAAGATGTGGTTTCATCGTGAAGTCATAGGGAATTATGGCTCGGATCCGAACGATTTCTATGCTCCCGCACCGGGCAATATCTATCATTCCAATTCCACCCCGTCTCCAGGAAACTTCCCCAAGCATACGTTGAAGACACAGTATAATTTGCAGATGCTTGGCTGGCATGTCGTCGATACCTTCACTGCACCTGGGGACAAGCTCGGCATCACGCTTGGCATGCACGGACATCGGGGCATCCATGCGAGAAATTATGCCGGAAGCAGTGCGTCAGAGATCGATGCGAGCGCCACCTGCCCAACCTTTGCCGTGACGTACCAGTTTACGCCACAGTTCATGATGTACGCAAATCACAGTGAGAGTTTTGATGAGGGAACAGTCGTAGGCTCCGGCTATGCGAACACGGGAGAGACGATTCCTCCGGCAAAGACGAAGCAGAATGAGATCGGTGTCAAGTATCAGAGCAAGGGTTTCTTGCAGACGCTGAGCTACTATAAGATGCGCAAGCAGGGGACGAATGATGTCTATCGAGGTACTTTGAGGTATCTGGAACTTGATAAAGAGCAGAAATACTCAGGTGTCGAGTATTCGGCTGTCGGAAAGATCGCGCCGCAGCTCGATATGGTATTGGCGCTGAACTGGCTGCAGGCAAAGCAGACAAACGGCAGCGCTGTCCTGGGTTTGCCTACATGGTCAGGGACGGCAGCTCTCGTCTATAAGCCGACCGATGTGCTTTCCGTTGTCGGTCGCCTGAACTACAGCGGTGAGGCGCGCATTCGCCACAACAGTCCCTTGGATGTGCCCGCCTTCACGACGTTCGATCTGGGGCTGAATTACAAGATGCAGGTTTCGGGCGAGGATGTTACGCTTTCCCTGATGTGCAGTAACCTCTTCAACAAGCGCTACTGGTACGCTTCGGGAAGTTCCATTGCCCCGGGGATGCCGCGCACGATTTCCCTGTCGGCGAGCTGCAGTTTCTGATATGCAGGAGGAAAGACGGTATATGCGCCGTAAGGGGTGGTTTGTGTCATGAGGATGCTGCATTTGGCGGGAGTCTTCCTCGGCACGCTCTTCTTTCTCGCGCTCATCTGGGCGGGTTGCTCGTATGAACCGCGAGGGAAGACGGCGCAGGAGGGCGGTTTTTGCATCGAGAATTATGATTCTTCCTTGCATCCCCATGTTTATCACTATGTGGAGCATCCGCGACGCATCATCGCCTTGTGGCAGACTTCTTTCGAGACTTTGCTCATGCTGGGAGCGGGCGATCGCATTGTTGCCGCAGGCGGCCTGTGGGGGCTGGACACACTTGCTCCCGAGAATGTGCCGCTCTACGAGAAAATCCCCCTGCATTCCGATCGGCCGCCCGATGTGGAGACGATGTTGACGCTGCAGCCCGATCTGATCGTTGGCTGGCTCTTCGACTTCACGCGACAGAGCAACGGCGTCGGGCGCAGCGATTTTTGGGAGAAGCGCGGCACGAACGTTTATATGACGACGATGAACATCGCGGAATTCAAGGATGTTCATACGTTGGAAGACGAGCTGAGACTCATCCGCGATCTCGGCACGATTGTCGATCGCGAGGAAAGGGCTGCAGAGATCGAGCAGGAGATTCGCGATGAGATGACGCCTGTGACGGGACGGAAGCCGCCGCGTGTCCTCGTCGTATCTTCCGTCGCGCGCCAGTTAAGCATCTATACGCCGCGCACGCTTGCGGGCGATTTGTTGGAAAAGCTCGGCGCGGAAGTTTTAGGCGCGGATCGTCAGATGGTGGGGGAGGATGAGTTCATCAGCTATGAGCAGCTTCTGATGCTCGACCCTGATGTCATATTTGTCCAGTCCGCGTCACCGCGCGATCAGGGACCGCGCGAGCGGCTTCTGGCCAATCCTGCGCTGCACCGTCTGCGCGCCGTGCGGGAAGGGCATATCTACTCTGTGCCCTTCTATCTCATACGCTGCCCGGGAGTGCGGGTATTGGACGGCATCCGCTGCTTCAAGCGCGGATTGCAAGAGGCCGCTTCATCAGAAGGGGGCGCTGCATGAAGAAAAAAATGTGGGAGAGCAGTCTTTCCTCGTGGCTCTTGAGCGGATTGCTCATCGCATCTGTCTTATGCGCCGTGACAGTCGGTACGGTTGAGGTTTCTTTTGCGCAAGCCTTCGGTTCGATCGTCTACGGCATAACGGGCTGGGAGAGTTTTGCCTCTTATGACGACAGCGCTGTCTATGACATCATCTGGCTGCTGCGTCTGCCGCGCATCGTGCTTGCCGTGTTGACGGGCATGGGGCTTTCCGTCTGCGGCGTCATCATGCAGGCAATCGTGAAGAATCCGCTGGCTGACCCGTATATCTTGGGCATCTCCTCGGGGGCGTCGCTCGGGGCTACAGCGGCGATCATGTTGGGACTCGGTGCTTTCCTCGGCGAGAATTTCGTCGGGCTTGCAGCCGCCGGAGGCGCTTTTGCCGTCTCGATGGGCGTCCTCGTCTTATCGGGCGTCGGCGGTCGTTCCAGCCCTGTGAAGCTGCTGCTCTCGGGAATGGCTCTGAGTGCTGTCTGCAGTGCGTTTTCGAGCTTTATCGTGTATTTTGCCAACAACCGCGAGGGAATGCAGACCATCGCTTACTGGCTCATGGGCAGTCTGGCGAATGCCAAGTGGGAAAATCTCGCGGTGATCTGCCCGATCATCTTGCTCGGCACGGCGTTTTTCTGGACACAAAGCCAGATTTTGAACCTCATGCTCGTGGGTGATGCCGCCGCCATCACGCTGGGCAGGGATTTGAGCCGTTATCGCCACGGCTATTTGGTGCTGTCGTCTTTGATGGTGGGATTCGTCGTCTATTCGGCAGGTATGATCGGCTTTGTTGGTCTGATCTGCCCGCATGTCATGCGCATGCTGACGGGCGCGGAGCATAGGCGACTTCTGCCCGCCAGCGCCTTTGCCGGCGCCATCCTGCTCGTCTGGGCGGATGTGTTGTGCCGCACGATCCTGCCGCGGACAGAACTGCCGATCGGCATCCTCGTCTCGCTGGTCGGCGCACCGTGCTTCGTCTATTTGATGGTACGGCGCAGCTACGGCTTCGGGGAATCGGAGTAAACTACACGCACAAACGTCCACTTTGTGGACATTGTGCGCCGCCGTTGCATGAAAGAGCCAATCAGTCTGCGCTTTCGGCTTGACTTCTTGGATTTTCATGGTAAGAGATTTTGGTGCGGGTGTTCAACGTACCTAATGACAGGATCGCTGTGCGAAGCTTCCACCGCTTCGCACGGCGATCCTGTTTTTGCGTATGCCCGATCATGTGCTCTTCCTCCACAGTAGTGAGAAGTCTACCGGCTGGCATATTATTGAAAGTCTCCTTAGTGCTGAAGCTTATTCGTGCTTCCTGTAATGTTATTACGGGAAAATGTATATAGTTATGATTTCCCGTAATAAGGGGATGGTAATATAAAGCAGATGCAGCGTAATCTGTCACCGCGCCGCTGCCTTCTCCATGTGATGGTGAAAGATTTCCGAAGAAGCGGCTTGACAACGCAGGCAAAGAGTCGTATAATACAAACCATACTAGTTTTATATGAATTAACCGCCCGCTGTTTCTGAAAGGACGTGGCGGATGATTGCATCGGTGCCGTTGCGATGCTTCGCAAGGCGCAGAAAGAAGGGGTAGCATGCCGGAAGACAAGAATCATGCGGCCGTCGAGGAAACGGCGCAGGCGGCGATTGCGAAGAGTCGCCAAAACGGGCAGGGGAAACAGTTCATCCTGTGGTTTCTCGCGCTCGTCGTCGGCGCCGGCCTGGGTTGGCTGAATATCGGGCCCTTGAATGAGCTCTTCGACTTCGTCGCGACGGTGTTCACGCGCCTGTTCCAGTTCATCGCCGTGCCGACGATCGCGCTCGCCGTCATCACGACGCTTGCCGCGCTCGGTGCGAAGAAAGATACGGGGCGCATCTTCGCCCATGCCGTCACCTATACGCTCTTGACGACGATCTCGGCGGCAGCGGTCGGACTCGCTCTCTATCTGTGGATCGCGCCGGGCAATCTGCCTGCCGAGGTCATCGGCGCAGGCATGGCGGATGTGCCGCAGAAGCTCGGCACGCTTTCCTACTACGACCATATCCTCTCGGTCATTCCGAACAACCTCCTGCAGCCGTTCCTCTCGGGCAACGTGCTCTCGGTCATGCTCATCGCGGCATCCGTCGGACTCGCGCTCGCCTTCATGCCCAAGACGGAGAACCGTGAGGTGCTCTTAAAGGCGCTCCATGGCGCGCAGGAGCTCCTCTTCACGCTGATCCGCGCGCTGCTCTACGTCCTGCCCGTTGGCATCCTCGCTTTTGCCGCACAGCTTTCGGCGCAGATCGAGGCAGGCGTCATCGTCGGTGCGCTCGGCAAGTACACGGCTGTCGTCATTGGCGGCAACCTCATCCAGTTCTTCATCATCCTGCCGCTCTTTTTGCTCGTGCGCGGCCTCAATCCGCTCCACGTCTTTCGCAAGATGGCGCCGGCCGTCGCCGTGGCTCTCTTCACGAAGAGCTCGGCGGGTACCTTGCCTGTGACGCTGGCCTCGGCAGAAAAGAACCTCAAGGTGAATCCGACGGTTTCGCGCTTCGTACTGCCGATCTGCACGACGATCAACATGAACGGCTGCGCCGCCTTCATCCTCGTGACCTCGCTCTTCGTCATGCAGAACGCGGGCTTCGAGATTACGCTCGGCACGATGATCACCTGGCTCTTCGTCGCCGTCCTCGCTGCCATCGGCAACGCGGGCGTGCCCATGGGCTGCTACTTCCTGACGCTCTCTTTGATGTCGTCGCTTGGCGCGCCGCTCGGACTCATGGGTGTGATTCTGCCCATCTACACGATCATCGACATGATCGAGACGGCAGAAAACGTCTGGTCCGATTCCGCCGTCTGCGCCATGACGGATCACGATCTCGAAGGTACGCTGGAACGCGAGGACGCGCATCCGGCGGAGGCGTAAATAAGCTGAACAACAAAAAAGCAGGCTGCGTCGCCTGCTTTTTTGTTTGACTGTTGTTTGTCGCACGTCAATACCCTTTGCGCCGATGTCCGATGGTGAGCGCGAGGATGACGAGTCGATTGTCTTCGATGGTGCAGATCAGGCGGTAGTCGCCGATGCGGTAGCGCCACTGTCCCTTGCGGTTCGCCGTGAGTGCTTTTCCATGCGCGCGGGGATCTTCGCAGTGCATGAGATTTTTCACGATCCAGCCGCGGATGATGCGGCGCATCATGTAGCGTAAATGGAGTGTCTATGCTATACTTTATACGTTGCCGCCCCCCTTAGACATGGCAATGGAAGGGGGTGTATCGATGATGGTCATCACCTTTATGCTCTCCATCTTGGCTGGTGTAATCGCCAACTATATCAGCAAATGGCTCGATGAGAGAGACGACGGCGACGAGCCTGGGGATTAAGCCCACCTGCAATACGGGAATAGAAAAGCCCCCAAGCTAGCACCTTGGGGGCTTTTCGCGTATCGATTTGATACTCATCACCTTTGCCATCATCAGTATAGCATACTTGCTCGTTGATATGCAAGCACCGCTCTGCACGAAGGACGGAAAGAAAATCCCCACTATTACTTTTACTACAATGTACTACACCCCTTTCCTCCCTGTCAATGAAAATATCAGTGCAAGCGGCGAATGCGGCGGGAATCCTCTTGAATCCGCGCCGCGTTGTGCTATAATGAACGATACACCTTGCAAGGTGGCTTAGAGCGTTTTGAGGAGGCATTTTGACCTTGTGGCATAAATTTTTGCGGTACAGTCTGCTTGTCGTGTTCTTTCTGACGACGAGCGGGGGCGTTGGCTGGGCGAATCATGCGGTGCGCGTTTCGGATCTCGATGCGGCGGCGTTCGTCGTGCGCTATAACGAGGCGGCGGCGCGTGCGGATTCTGTCGTGCGCCTTTCGCCGCCGCTTCTGTCGAAGGACGTGAAGCTGCAAAACTATCGCGTCTACGAAGCGAATTTGCTGGGAATCGAGGAGAAAGGGCGCATTTTTCTGAACGTCAATGCGTCGGGGGCGCTTTCGAGCATTGTCATGAAGAGTGAGCAGGAGGCTGTCGTGCGCTCTTTGGCATTGCGCCGCGTCCTGACGCTCGCTTTGGAGAGTCTGGGGCTGACGGAGGAGGAGAGGGCTGACTTCTTCAGCTCGGAGGAGAAGGAGCCGAGCGGCGACGGTGTCCTGCGCCATGCGTGGTGTAAGACGGCGGGGCGCAAGATCGTCGCCTTCTACGACCGCGTCCATGCGCCCGACATTCTCGTGCTCTACGCGTGGGATGAGTGAAGTGATGTGAAATAAGGAGGAATCCCTCGGATGAAGGATACTTTGGTCAAGGCGATCGCGGGCGATTTCCGCATCTATGCGGCGCGGACGACGGAGCTTGTCGGCGAGGCGGTGCGCCGCCACGACTGCTATCCCGTCGCTGCGGCGGCGCTCGGACGCACGATGACGGGGGCGTTGCTCCTCGCGGCGAACCTCAAAAACGAGGAGGCGCTGACCGTGAAGTTTTCCGGTGCAGGGCCTCTCGGCGCGCTCGTGGCGGATGCCGTGCCCGAGGGCTTCGTGCGCGGCTATGTCGAGCAGCCGCACGTGAATTTGCCGCTGAACGCAAAGGGAAAGCTCGACGTCGGCGCGGGTGTCGGCACGGGACTCGTCACGGTCACGCGCTTCACGGGACTCAAGGAGCCTGTCGTCGGCTCGTCCGAGATCCTGACAGGCGAGATCGCTGAGGATTTGACGAAGTACCTCTACGACTCGGAGCAGACGCCGTCGTCCATCGCGCTCGGCGTGCTCGTCGCGCCCGACCTCCATATTCTCGCAGCGGGCGGCTTCTTCGTGCAGCCCTTGCCCGGTGCGTCGGAGGAGGCCTTGACGACGCTGGAGGAGAACTTGGCGGCGCTTCCCGCCGTATCCGACATGGTGCATCAAGGCATGACGGCACGCGAGATCATCGAGCGCGTCGCCGCGGGCTGCGGCAAGGTCGACTTCCTCGCCGAGACGGAGCTTGCCTTTCGCTGCTCGTGCTCGAAGGAGCGCATCGAGAGCGTGCTTTTGAGTCTGGGGCAGGAGGATCTCGCCTCGCTCGTCGCCGACGGCAAGGCGGAGGTCTGCTGCCATTTCTGTGGTGAGAAGTACCGATTCACGGGCGAAGAGCTGCAGGAGCTTCTCACGCAAAAGGACGAGGCACGCGTGGCGCAAGAGCAGTAGCCGCTTGCTCCCAGGCGCCTTTTTCCTTCTGAGTCAAAGCCGGATCGCTATATTCGGATAAGGAGCCGCTCAGCCGCTCGATTTTTTCCAGGCGCGCCGCTTCGGCGTGCTGTGGTGCGTCCACGAAATCATCCATGCTTGTGATAATTACGCGCTGATTCGGCTTCACTGCCGTTTTTTTCCAACGGCTGAAATGCGGTGCCGTCGTAATAGCCATGTACTGCCAACATACAAGATGCCTCCTGTTCAAATCTCGCTGCCTACCCGAGTTTTCACGCTTTCGCCCTTTCCCACGCCATCATACTCCTCACTGAGCTCTTCAGCGAGATAGATGTCGCTCATGCAGTGCATATCCGCCGTGCCGTCACGCATGAGCTGATATGTCTCCGAATGATAGAAAAAGTCGAGCGCCTCGTTGAGAGATATATTCACGCATTGAGCAAAACGCGCCACAACCCGTGCGTATTTCATCTGCAATAATATAGGATTCGCTCTCATAGCTGTCTGCTCCCCTGGAAATGTAAATATCTTTCGATGACGTCCTGTGTCCGAAGCGCAATCTGAACATTGGGCTGCTCAAAGCGCAGGCGGCGTATCGCTTCTTCCTTTTGAATCAATCCCTGCAGGAAGAGTTCGACTGTATCAAAGACGCGATCATTTGCAATGCCGCCCGTCACGACGGCATAATCCGAATCGTCCTTTTCCGTTCTGCAAGTCAGGATGAAGTTGAGCCACGCTTCCGAATACGAATCAAATCGCAGGCATCGTGCTTCTGAAAACACGACTTCATCCAACTGATATTGCGAAACAAATGCCGTTTTGTGACGCTGCAAGAATCTGCGCGCCCACGACTCTGCTTGCTCTGCAAGCGGCGTCGTGTAGAAGCCCCTGCCGAAGTCCACGGCAGTGCGCGAGTGGAATACATCGGGATGTTTGACCACGAGATGCGAACCGTGATAGACGATCATAGCTGCACCCCTGCATCCTTCATTGTGTCGATCAGATCGTTTACGATGTAATCCTTGCCCTGCGTATGGAGCGCTTCATAGTTTGCGACGAGGTAATCAAGCAGGAGACCGCTCTTTTTGAGGGCGTCGTAAAGACGCTCGGCAGGAACGCCGAGTTTCTTTGCCGTATTTTCTATGCAGAAGAAAATAAATTCCAGCTCGCGTTCATTTCTTATTTCCGTCGCCATGGTATGTCCTCCAAGCTCTTCGCATCCGGCAGGTTTCCTTACATGATTGATTCTACGTGTCGTGTAGATTTTCCTTTCGGCTTTTGCCGCATGCCCGCTCCCCTTGGCATCTTGCCAAAACATCATTCTTATGGTATCCTTTTGTCGACAAAGGTGATGAAGAAGAGGAGTACGCTGCAAGGGGCGCTGCAGAGAGGGGATGGCGGCTGAGAATCCCTGCGCCGGGCAGCGGAAGGTCGCTTCGGAGCTTTCGTGCCGAAACGCGGGACGCTTTGCGTCGTCGCGTGCGTAGGTGCGGGCGCGCAGGCGGCGTTATGCCTTGGAGCTGCAGGGCGTTTCGCCTTGCGGGAAGTTAGGTGGTACCACGGAAGCAGGCTCTTCCGTCCTTTCGGACGGGAGAGCTTTATTTTTTGTTTGCGGGAAGTTTTCTGCGGGCTGCGGGGATTTACCTTGCGGCAGTCCGTGCTTTCGGCAGGGGACTTTCGCGTCAATACGACATGTATGGAGGTTTTTTCATGGCAAAGGATAATATCCCGAAGGTTTATGAGCCGCAGTCGTTCGAGAAGAAATGGTACGAGTTCTGGGAGAAGAACGATCTCTTCCACGCCGAGCCCGAGGAGGATAAAGAAGCGTTTTCCATCGTGATCCCGCCGCCGAATGTGACGGGGCAGCTGCACATGGGGCACGCGCTCGACAATACTTTGCAGGACATCCTGATCCGTTGGCGGCGCATGCAGGGCTATAATACGCTCTGGATGCCGGGCTGCGACCATGCGGGCATCGCGACGCAGGCGAAGGTGGAGGCGGCGCTTCGCGCAGAGGGTACGAATCGCTACGAGCTCGGACGCGAGAAGTTTACGGAGCGCGTCTGGCAGTGGAAGGAGGAGTACGGCAGCCGCATCATGTATCAGCTCCGAACGCTCGGCTCTTCGTGCGACTGGGCGCGCGAGCGCTTCACGATGGACGAGGGGTGCTCTCGTGCCGTGCGCGAGGTCTTTGTGAGCCTCTACGAGAAGGGGCTGATCTATCAGGGAACGCGCATCACGAACTGGTGCCCGTCGTGCAATACGGCGCTTTCGGACATCGAGGTCGAGCATGAGACGGAGGCGGGGCACCTCTGGCACCTGCGCTACGCTTTCGAGAACGGCGATGGCTACGTCGAAATCGCGACGACGCGCCCCGAGACGATGTTCGGCGATACGGGAATCGCCGTGCACCCCGACGATGCACGCTACAAGGATCTCGTCGGCAGGAACGTCATCCTGCCCATCGTCAATCGCCCCATTCCCATCTTTGCCGACGAGTACGTCGACCCCGCCTTCGGCACGGGTGCCGTCAAGGTCACGCCTGCGCACGATCCGAACGACTTCGAAATGGGTTTGCGCCACGATCTGCCGCAGGTGCGCGTCATAGAAAATGACGGCACGATGTCGGAAGGTCTCGGCAAGTACG
>ERZ772957.2118-NODE-2118-length-11808-cov-10.046882_pt1 | contig 11808 bp, 10 predicted proteins | sample MGYA00580682_ERZ772957 | MGnify/ENA primary metagenome ERZ772957 (study PRJEB29015, sample SAMEA2737921) | human oral metagenome | biome: human oral; feature: human-associated habitat; material: dental | place: China | collected 2025 ...
GCTCGTCGGCTTCGCGACCAAGGCGGCGATCTTCCCGCTGCACCTGTGGCTGCCCACCGCCCACGCTGCAGCCCCCGCGCCCTCCAGCGCGCTGCTCTCCGGCCTCCTGACCAAGACGGGAGTCTTCGGCATCCTGACGCTCAGCACCACCCTGTTCCGCCACGACCCAACCTGGGCCCTGATCCTGCTGCTGCCGGCCCTCGTGACGATGGTCCTGGGAGCGGTGCTGGGCGTCTTCTCCGTCAACCTCAAGAGGACCCTGGCCTGCTCCTCCATGTCGCAGCTCGGCTTCATCCTGACGGGTGTCGCCATGCTGGGCTTCCTCGGCCCGGAGAACGACCTGGCCGCGCGCGGCGTCGCGCTCTACATGGTCGGGCACTCGCTGATCAAGCTGGTGCTCTTCCTGTCCGCCGGCGTCGTCCACATGAACACCGGAGCGCTGGACCTGAACGACGTTCAGGGGTTCGGCCGCGGCCGACCGCTGTTCCGCTTCGCCTTCTCCATGGGAGCCCTGGGGCTGATGGGCGCCCCCCTCTGGAACGGCTACATCGCCAAGACGCTGCTGCACGAGAGCATCCTGGAGCACCTGCACCTGCTGGAGTCCCACGGCAGCGCGGGCGTCGTCCCCGCCTTCCTAAACGCCCTGGGCCTGACGGAGCCGCAGTTCTTCGGCCTGGTCGAGTGGACCTTCCTCATCAGCGGCGGGCTCACCGTCGCCTACGTCCTCAAGCTCTTCGCCGCCCTGTTCCTCGCACGCCCAGGGCCCCAGATCACTGCCCAGGCGACGGGAAGGTACATGACCCCCGTCAGCGCCGCAGCCCTGACCCTGCCGGCCCTCCTTCTGCCCCTGCTGGGGGCCCTGCCCCACCATCTGACCGATTCCGTCGGCATCATGGCAGCGCCCTTCATGGGCGGCCCCGCGGAGCACCGGGCCGTCCATTACTTCTCGCCGGAGGCCCTGGCCGGGGCCGCAATCCCGCTCGTCATCGGCACGGCACGGTACAGGCTGATGCCATGCGTGCGCGCCGTGTCCTGCAGGTTCTCGAGCGTTCGGGCACCGATGCCCCGCGCCGGGAAGTTCACCACCCGCAGGAAAGCGCCGTCGTCGTCGGGGTTCTCGATCAGCCGCAGGTAGGCCAGGGCGTGCTTGATCTCGGCCCGCTCGAAGAAGCGCAGCCCGCCGTAGACCTTGTAGGGCACCCCGGCCGAGAACAGCGTGTGTTCCAGGATGCGTGACTGGGCGTTGGAGCGGTACAGGATGGCGATCTCGGAACGCGACATGCCGTCGGCCACCAGCGCGCGGCGGGCGCCTTTGGCGACGAACATGCCGATGCCGCGTCGCTTGTCGACGAGTCCCTCGTCGACAAGGATCGCGAAAGCCTTGCCGACGGTGGCCGGGTTGATGCGGTAGGTCGCGGAGTACTCCGTGGTGGAGGTGAGCTGGTCCCCGGCACGCAGGGTGCCGCGCAGGATCTGCGCGCGAATGTCGTCGGCGATCTGCACGTAGATCGGGATCCCCGAGACGAACGTGGGTGCCATGCGCAAGCCCTCCCTTCAGCTTCACTGGTTCATTACATGACTATTGAACCATATAACCAACTAACCTGTCAAGCGGTCTCGCCGCACGAACCTCGCACCCCTTCCACTCCCCCACACCTACGCCGCCCCCCCAAATGTCGCAGGCAATTCTCCCTGGTCAGTCTTCAACACCACCCACAAACGTTACAATTCCAACGATCCCGTTTACCTGTTTGAAAGGTTTACATGGGAATTGCCTGCGGCATTGTTGGGGAACCACAACGCGAGGCGACAAAGAACCCCAAACAGAAAGGATCTCGAACCTACAGGCAACTCAAGGCCCAAAGGCGCCCGCGCCCCATGCAGCCACACCACCAGAAGCAACACCCCAGCGGGAGCGCTGCACCCGTTACGGAACCATGCACCCGATCAGGGGCACTGCACCCGATCAGAAGAGGTGCATTGCCTACGGATCGGGTACAGCACCCCAACGCACAAGAACAAACGCGGAACTGGCAAACCGAGCCGCTCCTGGCCCACATCCAGCCCGAGCATAGGACGCCGGGCGGGCGCTAGGCGGCTATAGTGCGCCCCGTTGACACTGCCCTACCGCGAGCCCACCCACAACGCGACATCGCAAGCCACCGCGCCCAAACCGTAGTCGGCTTCGCCCCAAAACCCCGTTCTCGCCGGATTTCACCCAAGTGGACTGCACTTTGAGCACACCACCACACGGACAGTACGGGCGGAGACACCGCCCGTAGGGTTCGGGTGAGCATCTGGTCGGACACTACGAGCGAAGCGAGGCTGCCAGTTCTCGCGGGAGACCAGGACCGAAGGCGCACACAAGAGTGCGCTACGAACGCCCAACAACCAGCACTGGTCACCGACCGGCAGCGCCCGAACACCCGTTCCCAACGACCCGCATCTCGCGGCCATCAGCGCCCTCGGCCCACACTGTGCCCACGTCCCACACGATGCCCGCGCCCGAACGCATAAAACAGCCCCGGCCTCGTCCCACGGGGATAGGGGACGAGGCCGGGGCTGGCTCAGCGCACAAGCGCGGAGGCGCTTACTCCTTGACGCCGCCGGCTGTCAGGCCGGAGACGATGTACTTCTGCAGGTACTGGAACAGCAGGATCACCGGGATGGCCGCGATGACAGAGCCAGCCGCGAAGATGCTCCACGGAGCGGTGCGCTCATCGGATGCCCACATGTACATGCCGACAGCGAGGGTGAACTGGCTCTGATCCTGCAGGACGACCTTCGCGATCACGAAGTCGCCGAGCGAGGAGATAAAGCTCAGCAGACCGACGACTGCCAGGACGGGGCGGACCAGCGGCATGATGATCGTCCAGAAGGTCTGGGCGTGCGTCGCACCGTCGATCATGGCCGCCTCATCCAGCGAACGCGGGATCGAGTTGAAGAAGCCGTAGAGCAGGAAGGTGTTCGAGCCGAGCGCACCACCGAGGTAGACGCAGATCAGGCCGAGCTTGGAGTTCAGACCGAGGACCGGGAAGATGTCCTGGATTCCCAGGAGCAGCAGGTACAGGGCCACAAAGGCCAGCATCTGCGGGAACATCTGCACCAGCAGCAGGCCGGTCAGGGTCGCACGGCGCCCCTTGAAGCGGAAGCGGCTGAACGCGTAGGCAGCGGCCGCACCCATGAGGACGGTGCCAACAGCGGTCGCGGTCGACACGATGAGGGAGTTCAGGACCCACGACCAGTAGCCGGCATACTTGCCGGAGCCCAGCGCCAGGAAGTTCTCGAAGGAAAACGAGGAGAAGAGCTTGGTCGAGCCGGTGAGCGTCGCGCCCGGGTTCAGGGACACCGACAGGACGTAGAGCAGCGGGATGAGGCAGTAGATGATCATCAGGATGGCGACGATGTGGCGCCAACCGACCTCTTTCCACCAGCGCGCACCCTTCAGGGTAGACTCACGGTTCTTCTTCACAGTTGCAGCGCTCATCACAGCTCCTCAAGGGTCTTCGTCTGGCGGAAACCGAGCCACGCGATCACGCCCACGACGATGAAGATGACGATAGACATGGCCGAGGCCAGGCCATAGTTCGGGGAACCCGACTCGATCGCGATCTTGTAGACCATCGAGATCAGGATGTCAGTCTGGCCGACATCCAAGCCCGGGTAGTTCGGGCCGCCGCCGGTCAGCATGTAGATGAGCGAGAAGTTGTTGAAGTTGAACGCGAAGGACGCGATCAGCAGCGGAACGGTCGACTGCAGCACGAGCGGTAGCTTGATGGACCACACGGTACGCAGGCCGGAGGCGCCGTCGATCTTCGCGGCCTCTTCGACGTCACCCGGCAGGGACTGCAGGGCACCCAGGCACACGAGGAACATGTAGGGGAAGCCCAGCCACAGGTTCACGCCCAGAATGGAGAACTTCGCCAACGTTCCATCCGTCAGCCACGGGATATTCACGCCGCCGAGGAACACCCGGTTGATCAAGCCGAAGTCTGTGTTAAGCATGCCCTTCCACACCAGGGTGGCCAGGAAGGCCGGGAAGGCGTAGGGAAGGATCATGAGGGACTGGTAGATCTTACGACCCTTGATGCGCTTGTCAGCAAAGACAAGGCCCAGGATCAGGCCGAGCGCGAAGGTCGACAGGACGGAGACCGCGGCGAAAACGAAGGACCACAGCAGGGCCTTCAGGAAGGGGCCAGCCAGGTCGCCGCGGGCGAACATGTTCATGTAGTTGTCGAAGCCGACGAACACGCGCCAGCCCGGGTCGACCTGATTGCCGTCCGCGTCAACGAAGGCGCCGATCTTATTGTTTGCCGTGTAGACGACGCCGGTCGTCGTGTCGGTCAGGGTGTCTGCGGCCTCGTCGTAGTTGTAGCGGGACTTGGCCAGGTAGGCGGTCGATCCGTCACCGCTGCGGTAGCTTCCGTCGTTCGGATTATCGGAGACCGGAACCTTGATGGCGGAGACCTTCTGCTGCACCTCGGGCTTGAGGATCTCGGCGAGCGTCAGGACCTTGTAACCGTCGACCGCGCTGATGACGCCGGCCGCGTAGGTGCCGGACACCTCGTGCAGCGGGGTCTCGGAGTCGCCCACGCGGATCGCGCCCGTCGCAGTGTCGACCACCGCGAGCCCGAGGCCGTTGCCGTCCTCGACGACAGCGGCAGGGAGGCTCGGCGCACCCTCGGCGCGCTGCTCGGAGGCCTGCAGGATCGAGGCGACGGCGTCAGCCTTGCTGGAGTTATGGCCCTGGCCGTAGTTCGTGAAGGACACGTAGCCCGTGTACCCCATGACGAATACCTGGTAGATGAGCAGGAAGACCATGCCGGGAACGAGGTACTTCGCGGGAATAGTCCGCTTGGAGAAGTACACCCAGTTGACCACGAGAAGCAGGACGACCAGGACGGCAAGAACCGTCCACGACTTCACCAGGTAAGCGGTGAACATGCCGTAGATTCCCAGGGCATCGATGAGCATCATCAGAACAAGTTTGACGAAGAAACCGGGCCTGGTTACTTCGCTAGCGTGCGAGGCGGTGCGCGCCTCTTTTTTCTTTTCTGCAGCCTTCGCTGGCTCAGACATCGTGTCCTCCACACGTGCGCAGTTTGCGCGTCATTGCGACGATACCCGCCTGGTGGCGGGTCGGAAAGCACCCGGGGGTGCGAGTGCACCGCAGTGCGGCGCGAGCGTTTTGTGGGCCTCGCACCCGCCCGCCGCGTGGGACGCGGGCGGGTGCGAGGCTGGGTGCTCGCCTCAGGCGAGCGGGGTGCCAGTCGCTATTCAACCGGCGGATTCGATCACTTGGAGGCGATCGCGTTGTTGATGTTGGTGACCATGGTCGCCCAGCCTTCTGCCGGGGTCTCGGTGCCACTCACGATGTTGGCCTCGGTCTGGCCCCAGAAGTTCCAGACGGAACCCATCGCGGGGATCGCGGGGGCGAGAGCGCCGGACTCGGCGACCTTCGCGAAGTCCTTGATGTCCTGGTCATCCGACTTGGCGGCGACCGAAGGCATCGCGGAGGCACGACCGCCAAGGTTCTGCATCTCTTCCTGAGCCTCGGGGGTTGCCAGGTAGTTGAAGAACTGCTTGGCGGCGACCGGGTTGGCGGACTTGGCGCTCTGGTAGAACATCTGGACACCAACGAAGGGCTGTGCGGCCTGGGAGCCGGCGGAGGGGATCGACAGGACGGAGACGTCCATGCCGGCCTCGCGGAAGGCGGCGACGTTCCAGGGGCCAGTCACCGTGTAGGCGGCCTTGCCATCAAGGAAGGCCTGCTTGGCGATATCAGCTGTGATGGACGGGGAGAACACATTCGCGTCAGCCTGAGCCTTCAGCCAGGTGGCGAAGTCGGTGCCACCGGAGCCACCCATGGCCAGCTCGGAGGTGTACTCGCCGTCAGCGTTGGTCTTGAAGACGGGGGCGCCGAAGGAGGTCTGGAAGCCGTAGAAGTGGTACGGGTCGCCCTTGTCACCCATCTGGATGATGAAGGGGTACTCGACGCCGGCGGTCTTGCCGGAGGCGATCATGTCGTCGTAGGTTTTGGGCTCATCCTTGGTGAGGGCGTTGTTGCGCACCAGGGCCACGGACTCGACGGCGTAGGGAACGCCGTAGGTCTGACCGTTGTAGGTGACGGCCTTGACGGCGACGTCTGCGAAGTTGGACTTGGCCTCGCCCAGGTCCACGGGGGCGACGACGCCGTTAGCGACGAGGGCGCCCAGCTTGTCGTGGGCCATGACGATCAGGTCAGGGCCATTGCCGGTGGGCACCTGGGTGGTGAACTCGGTGTCCATGTCACCTTCAGACTTCTGCACGACGTCGACCTTCACGCCGGTGTTGGTGGTGAAGTCCTCGGCGAGGTGCTGAACCTGGGAGAAGCGGGTATCGTCCGCCCAGATCGTCAGGGTCGCCACAGCGCCGGTCGTGGCGCCGTCCGAGGAGGAAGGGGAAGAGGTCGTGCCGTTGTTGCAGGCGGCCAGGGCGGTAGCCGCCGCGAAGACGCCGAGTGCTGCGATGCCACGTCGCATTATTACTCCTGTGTTGGTCAGGTGGTCGCCTCCATCAGCGACCCGCTACAAGGTTCACTGTAATACCCTCGATTTTGTTTCTGCAACAATTTTCGCAATTGTGTGCAAGCTGTTACATTTATAGGGAAACAGTCGCGCGCGATCACCCAAAGGAGCGTTGAGTCGATGACGAAAAATCGCACGAGCATGGCCGATATCGCCATGCATGCCGGCGTCTCAACCGCAACTGTTTCACGCGTTTTCAACGGCGTCGGCCAGGTCTCCGAAGACACGCGCCGCAGGGTCCTGACGGCGATCGATGAGCTGGGCTACGACCGTCCACCCAGCGAGCACACGCCCAGCACTCCGACGATCGGCGTTATCGTGCCCGAACTCACGAACCCGATCTTCGCTTCCTTCGCCCACCACCTCCAAGAGGAGATTTCGCGCGCGGGGGGCATCGCCCTCATTCGCACGCAGACACCGGGCGCAACGTCCGAGTTCGATCATCTCGCGTCACTCGTCGACCACCACGTCGACGGACTCGTCTTTGTCTCCGGCAGGCACGCAGATCTCTTGTCCGACCTCTCCCCCTATCACGACGTCGCTGCGCGCGGAATCCCCTTCGTCACGATCAACGGCGCACGCCAGGAGGTCCCAGCCCCCGACTTTTCCACCGGGGACTCCCTCGGCATTCGCGCCGCGGTCAGTCACCTGCACGAGCTGGGCCACACGCGCATCGCGCTTCTCACCGGCCGCACGCACATTGTCCCAGCCCTACGTAAGGCCGAGGCATTCACGCAGGTAATGGGCGAGCTGATCGGGGACCACTCCCCCATCATCGAAGAAACCTTCTACACGTACGAGGCCGCAGCCGCCTACACGCACGCCCTCCTGGAGCGCGGCGTGACGGCAATCATCACGGGTTCTGACCTGCAGGCCCTCGGCGCCATCCGCACGATCTCCTCGCTCGGCCTGTCCGTCCCGGACGACGTCTCGGTCATCGGTTTCGATGACACATTCCTCATGAGCCACCTGGATCCGGCACTCACGACGATTCACCAGCCCGTGCAGTCGATCGTCACATCCGCAGTGCGTGCTCTCTTCGAGGCATTGAACACAGCCAAATACGCCCCTGCGCACGCCGATTACGTCTTTTCGCCCGATTTGATCGTGCGGAGCTCGACGGGACACGTCCGATAACTCCCCAGATCACGGCGGTTCGGGCAGCGAGATTGACTTGACAAAGATTCTCAATGTCAAAGAGAATGATTTTCATGTCGAAGAGAATCCTTGCTGCCGCATGCGCGGCTGCCACAGCGCTCGCCCTGTCCGCCTGCACCTCCACGGCCACGTCCGGAGATAGCTCCTCCAAGGACGGCAAACTGGCCGTCATGGCCTCGTTCTACCCCCTGCAGTACCTGGCTGAGAAGATCGGTGGCGAGCACGTTTCCGTCACCTCCCTGACCCCGGACGGCGCCGAGCCGCACGACCTCGAGCTCTCCCCCAAGATGGTCGACTCCCTGTCCTCCGCGGACGCGGTTGTCTACCTCGCGGGCTTCCAGAGCGCCGTTGACGAGGCCATAGAGCAGCAGGCCCCCAAGACCGTCATCGACGTCTCCCCCGCAGCCGAGCTGGTTGAGGCCGGCACCGACGCCAACCACCCCTCCGAGGAGGAGGAAGAGGCTACCGACGAGGCTCACTCCGGCGAGACCGAAGCCCACGACCACGACCACGAGGGCCACGACCACGACCACGAGGGCCACGATCACCATCACGACATGAGCGCGGACCCGCACTTCTGGCTGGATCCCACCCGCATGGCGAAGGCCGCCACCCTGGTGGGCGACAAGCTCGCCGAGGCTGACTCCGCCCACGCTGACGTCTACAAGGCGAACGCGAAGGCCCTGGCCGACGAGCTCAACACCCTGAGCGACACCCTGGTCACCAAGACCTCGAGCTGCAAGGTCAAGACCTTCGTCACCGCGCACACCGCCTTCGGTTACCTGGCGGACCGCACGGGCCTGACCCAGGTTGGCATCTCCGGCCTCGACCCCGAGTCCTCCCCCTCCCCCGCGCGCCTGGCTGAAATCGCCCAGATCGCCAAGGAGCAGGGCGTGACGACGATCTTCACCGAGGCCCTCATCGATCCCAAGGTCGCTCAGACCCTGGCCGACGACCTCGGCATCACGACGGCCGTCCTGGACCCGATCGAGTCCCAGACCGACGCGTCCAAGGACTACACCGCGACGATGAACTCCAACATTGACGCCCTGACGAAAGCCCTCGACTGCCAGTGACAACGACTGACAACCCCACGACGGCGGGAGCCTCCTTCGCGGAGGCGACCGCCGTCGTGCGTCTCGACAACCTGCACGTGGCCCGGGATACGGACCTGATCCTCCACGGGATCTCGCTCGATATCCCCGCCGGCCAGACCGTGGCGATCACGGGCTCGAACGGCTCGGGCAAGTCCACGACCCTCAAGGCCCTGCTGGGCACCGCTCCCATCACGAGCGGCGACGCCCAGCTCTTCGGTCGCTCGATTTCCGCTCGCCGCCGCGTACCGTGGAACAAGATCGGCTACGTGCCCCAGCGCATCTCCTCAGGCGGCGCGATTAGCGCCAGCGCGATCGAGGTCGTGCGATCCGGCCTGCTCGGGCCTCGTCGCCTGTGGGCGCTGCCGGGCGACACCGCGAAGGCCATATCCGCCCTTGAGCGCGTCGGCATGGCCCACCGCGCCCACTCCCCCCTCAACATTCTGTCAGGCGGGCAGGCCCAGCGCGTCCTCATCGCACGCGCCCTCGTGCGCCGACCCGAGCTGCTCATCATGGACGAGCCGATGGCTGGAATCGACGCAACATCGCGAGCGCGCCTCGCACAGATCGTCGCCGAGGCCAAGGCTGAGGGGACGACGATCCTCATCGTCCTGCACGAACTGGGCGAGCTCGGCCCGCTCTTGGATCGCGAGCTGCACATCAGCGCGGGACACGTCTCCTACGACGGCCCACCCCACATTGAGGATGACCACGAACAGCATCACGGCGGCGGCGATCACTGCCACTCCACGACCGAGCCCGGCCCGGCGACGCGCGACCGCGGCCTCGTGAGCGGAATCTAGACGGGAGCGACACATGATTGACGCACTGACGACCCTCCTGTCCTCGCAGATGATGCAGCGTTCGCTGCTCGCCGCCCTGATCGTGGGCCTCACCGCCCCGATCATCGGCACCTACCTGGTCCATCGCCGCCTCGCCATGCTGGGCGACGGCATCGGCCACATCTCTCTGACCGGTGTCGCGCTGGGATGGCTGGCAGGCACGTTCGCGAACGTAAGCCCCGCCGACTCATGGGCGATCCCCGGCGCGGTCATCATCTCCCTGCTGGGCGCAATCACGATCGAGTTGGTGCGCCAGAGCGGTCGCACGTCCGGCGACACTGCCCTGGCCATGCTCTTCTACGGGGGCATCGCCGGCGGCGTCCTCCTGATCGGCCTGGCGGGCGGAACCTCCGCTCAGCTGAACTCCTATCTGTTCGGTTCGATCTCGACCGTGCGATGGAGCGACATTACGCTCATCACGCTCCTCGGGGTCGCAATCGTGGCGCTCGGGGTAGGCCTGGCCCCCGCGCTCTTCTCGGTGACCAACGACGAGGACTTCGCACGCTCGACGGGGCTGCCCGTGCGCACGCTGTCCCTGCTCATCGCAATCCTGTCGGCGCTGACCGTGGCCGTCGCGATGCGGGTCGTCGGCTCGCTGCTGGTCAGCGCACTAATGGTTATTCCCGTGGCTATCGCCCAGCTCGGAGCACGTTCGTTCCGCTCCACGATGGGCATCGCGATGGCTCTCGGCGTCATCATCTGCACGTGCGGGCTGTCGCTGACGTACTTCGTTGACCTGTCGCCCGGTGCGACCATCGTTGTCGGCGCAATCTGTCTGTACGCGATTGGATTCACGATCCGGGCTATTGTGGACCGTATCCGCAGGGTGCGCAGGCTTCGCGCAGCCCGCGGCCACAACCAGCATCCGGAGCGCGAACCTCTCGCTCACGCGGACGCATCATGAGGAAGGGAACACCATGCAGCGCATGACGAAGCAGCGTCAGGCGGTCCTCGATGAGCTGACCCGTGTCAGTGACTTCCGCAGCGCCCAGCAGATCTTCGAAGACCTCCACGTCCAGGGACAACGCGTGGGCCTGGCGACCGTGTACCGCTCGCTCCAGAGCCTCGCGGACGACGGTCGCATCGACACGCTGCGCTCCTCCGACGGCGAAGCCCTGTACCGCTCGTGCACGACGCACCATCACCATCATCACCTGGTGTGCCGCGAGTGCGGTTTTACCGAGGAGATCGAGCAGTCGCAGATCGAGTCGTGGGTAGATTCGGTCGCAGCGGCACATGGATTTGGAGATGTCAAGCATTCCCTGGAGCTCTTCGGGGTGTGCGCATCCTGCCAGTCGAAGAAGTGACCTACTTGAGGCTGCATCAGCCACGACGAGGCCTGGGAAGCGGGAGACGCTTTCCCAGGCCTCGTCCGTAGGTTAGGATAGGCTTCGTTTGGTTAGCCTCAGTCTGGGAGTGTCATGTTCGCCGCCGGAATCGACTCCATGGTCCCCGCCTTTGCACGCGAGGGTATCTGGCTCTTCGTCTTCCTTTTTGTGGTCGTTTTCTTCCGCGCGCAGGCGACTTACTGGCTGGCTCGCGGCGCTGCCTCCGGCGCAGTCCTGGCGACAGGACGACAGGGCTTCCTGGGCGCCATGGCCCGCTGGTTCGACGGCCCGGTTCCCCGCAAGGGCGCGGCCATGCTGGACAAGTGGGGCATCATCGCCATTCCCCTATGCTTCCTGACGGTAGGCATCCAGACGGCGATCAACGCGGGCGCGGGCCTCGTGCGCATGCGCTGGAGCACCTACACGATTGCCATGATCCCAGGCTGCGTCCTGTGGGCACTGCTGTACGGCCTCGGCACGCTCGCCGTTTTTGCCGCGGCGATTCGAGCCGTCGCCGGTTCTCCCTGGGGCTGGGCTGGCCTCGCCCTCATCATCGCGTTGATCGGCGCGAAGATCGTGTGGGGCCGCCGTAAGCGCCGCGCGGTCGATGCCGCGCTGGCCTCCGACGACGCCTAGGACTGCGCGACGCGGTCGATCGCGCCGCCGAAGCGGCGGTCTCGCCCCGCGTACTCCTCCAGGCACCCCCACAGCTCTTCGCGGTCGAACGCAGGCCAGGGGGTGTTGACGAACATCATTTCCGCATACGCCATCTGCCACAGCAGGTAGTTGGAGAGGCGCTGTTCACCCGATGTGCGGATCA
>ERZ772957.2119-NODE-2119-length-11807-cov-4.150698_pt1 | contig 11807 bp, 14 predicted proteins | sample MGYA00580682_ERZ772957 | MGnify/ENA primary metagenome ERZ772957 (study PRJEB29015, sample SAMEA2737921) | human oral metagenome | biome: human oral; feature: human-associated habitat; material: dental | place: China | collected 2025 ...
AATACCCTTTATCACGACGCAGAGCGTCGGGGTATTAAACCCTCCGCACGAATAAAGGAAAGAATGAAACAAGTAATTGCATTTTGTATATTTATATTCATTACTTTTGTACTATCTGCTGATGAAGAGGATCGAGTTATGACTATTTCAAAACAATGTATTATAAGCCCTGATGAAATTGTATCAATGCAGTTTTCCGATAATACGGATACAGCCTTACGAACGATTAAGGATGATGATATAAAAGCAATAACGGATATTTTAAATACTGCAAAATATGATGATGAGCGTAATGACGGAAAGATGTTTAAAATGACTGCACCGCAGTTAAGAATAGTAATACGATATAGTGATGACAGTGAAGTAAAAATCCAATTATGGGATGCACTTATGTATGTTAATAAAACATGGTATAAACTTGACATAAGAGCTATTAAAGAAATATTATATGGTAAGGAGTTATAAAATGAGTATTATAAAAAGCAAGGAATCGAACAAACAGGATAAACAACCGGCCATGCCGCAACAGAAACTTCATATCAATTTAACTAAAAACGGTTTGTATATTAATGATGAGTTTATTGAAAACCTATCAATAGATATTCTTGCGGAGAAATTCGGTGAATATAGAAAAGTATTGCGTAAGCCGCCTGATGGAACAGTAAGTAAAGATGATTTAGAGGAAATATATATCTGGGATAATATAGGAATAAAGAGTTTTGTTTCCAAAGGACGTATCAGCGAACTAGACATAAGAATATGTGAAGATAAGGAATGGGAGAAAAAAGTAAATTTTTCGTTTTTCGATGTAAATCCCAAGCAGGTGTTTCCCGGCATTTTTACGATAAACGGTAAAACTATTTTGGAAGCTATACCTCAAAAAACATTGAGAGAAGCTTATATATTTTTAGAAATGAAAGTGGAAAATTGGAAAATAAATTGCTCATTGTCGAGCAAATTAAACTCGGTTCTGGGCGCACTATCTTTTCAGGAGCGTTTGAGAAAATCAAAAACCGATGAGATAGCCGATTTGGTATGTGCCGAACCTGAACCTATACGGGATATAAGTTTTTGGTATAAACCGCCGAGGGTGTCGAGCGGTAAATGGGCGCTGCCAAAGGTAAAAGGTGAAGTACTGACATTTACAAACTTCAATTTTAAACTTGCTGTTATCCAAGAGCTGATGTACAAACAAGAACTGCTTAAACCGAAATTTGATGTATATGATTTTTGCAATGATTATGCAAAAAAAGAAATAGATCCCGATGATTACTACGATAAAATGATACCTGAAGTAAAAAGCTGGTTTCAGCAATTGGAAATTCCTGCTGAATTGGCCCCAAAGGTAACACAGCTGTTTCTTGATGGCGGAAATGAAATTAATATGCAGCTTATTCCGCAATGGGATGGCGAGGATAACTTATTTGATATTAAATCTATTTCCGATGAAGAGTTGGCACAGTTTCCAAACTTAAAACTTATTGACGGCACTGTTATTTATATTTCCGAAAAAGCAAAGAAAAAACTTATCAAGAAAGGAATTAATATTGCAGAATAAATTTAAGTTACAATGGATATATTATGCTTCATTTGGAAAAAGTAAACGGGAAAAACATTTGGGATATTCTGAAACTGCAGGTATCGGAAACACAGAAAAGCTTTGTTGCTGCCAACGATATAAGTATCATTGAAGCCTACATTACAATCACCGCAAATGGTTATGCATTTCCATTCGGGATATATGACAATGAAACACCGGTCGGATTTTTGATGATCGGTTTTGATGTTCATGACTATTGGATTGACGCACCTGAAATAGCAAAAGGAAATTATAATCTTTGGCGTCTGATGATTGATAAAGCGTATCAAAACAATGGATTTGGGAAAGATGCAGTTAAATTGGCTCTAGATTTTGTTAAGACTTTTCCTTGCGGAAAAGCTGAATATTGTTGGTTGTCTTATGAACCTGAAAATCAAGTTGCGCGTAAACTATATAACTCATTCGGTTTTGTTGAAACAGGAGATACGGATGGGGAAGAACTTATCGCAGTGTTAAAGCTATAATATAAAATAGAAGATAGATTATAAACCGCATGGTTGATTTTGGAAGAACCTGTTGTTCGTATTCTCAACATCTTATACTACCCTATTCGTCTTCTCTCAGTATTTTCTCGTACTGTAAGCATAGGAATTTCGATTTTTGATATACATACTTTTATCCTGTCTTGTAGCGTAAATAGTCTGGTCTCATGTAGAGCCGATACGCATTCAAGAACCCCTTTTTCAGTGGATTACATCTGCATCAGTCCACTTACAATAGCGAGAAATCCTATTACCATACAAGCATAACAAACAAATTTGTTATTGTTTGAATTTCTTTTTTTGAATAACAACACTGCTCCAACAAGGATTAGCAACAATCCAAACCATACACTTCCCAAATATAATTCTGATGCCATTCTATCAAGAAAATTGTCCACTGTTCCTTCTATTTTTTGTTCCATTATAAAATCTCCATCTTATTTATTTTTTTCATCAAAAATATCGAACACAAGATACCAATCATTACCATTGCCGCTGCTAACACATACATCGCTGCTCGATTAGGGTTTGCATTTACCACAATATTACACATTAACGAAGCAAGGAGAACTGCAGAAATAATAGTTGTCGGCACTGATTTTTTGATAAATCCGATTCCTACTGCTATCACTCCGATAGTTGCAGCTATCGCTGACATCAATATGGTATTTTCAACAATGTTCAAGATAATAGAAACTGTAAAGTTGTTTCCTACAAGATGAATGAAATTTTCAGTGATACCGAATATCAAAAAAACAATAAAGTTACAGATAACCATTGATATAATCGTAAATCCACACACAATCAAAAGTTTGGATAACACAACCTTTTTTCGACTGACCGGATAGGAAAAAAGTAAAATAGGTCGCTTACCCGAATAATCTTCAATAACAAACCTGCAATACATCACTGCAGACATCACACAAAATACTGCCATGTTAAAAACACAAAATAGAGAAATAAGATTATCATATCCTGCAAAAATTGCCATGTCTTTATCATTCGGCTCTATCAAAGGGGCATATGCAAAAAGAAAAAGGAAACCAATCATCGTAATCGCTATGATAATATCCGCTAAGATATAAGTGTTGATGTTATTCTTTTTTAATTCCAATCTAATCAGCGTTTTCATTTTCTTTTCTCCCTATCATAATATCCATAAAATACTCTTCCAGACCTGATGGATACTCTACCTTCACCTTATCCATCGAGACCTCTCTCACTATCGTTCCGTTGACAATGACCCCTATTGTATCCGCAATATGCTCTATTTCTGTCAAAATATGACTGGAAATCAGTAATGTCATACCCTCTGTTTTTGCAAGGTACAAAAATAAGTCCCTCATTTCCTTAATTCCCATAGGATCCAGTCCGTTAATCGGCTCATCCAGAATCAATAGTTGTGGTTTATGGATAATTGCTCTTGCAATCGCTAAACGCTGACGCATTCCCAAGGAAAAAGTAGATACCGGCTGAACACCAATATCCTTTAATCCGACTTTTGACAAGACATCCTCTACATTCCCACCTTCCTTGCCCATGTAGGCAAGATGCATACGCAAATTTTCTGCTGCCGACAAATGTTCATAAAAAATGGGAGTTTCTATCAAAGTACCAATCTGTGATAACATATCACTCGGTGTTGAAAGATTATCTATTCCAAACATTTGTAATTTTCCCATAGTCGGTGTAAGAAGTCCTGAGAGAAGTTTGAATACCGTTGTTTTCCCCGCTCCGTTCGCACCTAAAAAACCATAAATCGTACCTTTTTCTACATGCATATTACAACCTTTAATTACTTCCTTACCGCCAAAAGTTTTTGTAAGGTTATTTGTTTCTATAATGAAATGATGATTCATCGGTCTTATCCTCCTTTGGATATAATTTTTGCAATAGCTCCAACGATTTTTCAATAAGTTCATCACTGAATACATCGATGCCTATCGACTTCATCATATATTGTAAAAATCCGAGTCTCGAGGATAACTTCTCACCATCACAATCAAAAACAGCCGGATCACACCACACATTGAGCAATAGCATAAAAACTTCCGCACATTCATCCGGAAAATCTGTAACGATAGAGCCATCTTGTATTCCTTTCTTAATAATTTTTGAAACAAAGTTAGAATCCTTATTGACACAAGATTGCATGTAGGATAGGACAAACTCTGCACTTTTCATGCGTACACTCATTGCATCATCTAAATAATGTGCTTCCTGATTCTCGATATTTTTCTCCAAAATAAGTTGCAACTGTTCTTTTCCACTCAAAAACCGGGTCTCTTCCATAAAGTTTTCTATTGTACCCTTTACACTTTGCTCCTGCTTCTCCATAACAGATTTGATAATTTCATCCTTCGATTTAAAATGATGATAAATAGCCCCCTTGGATATTCCGGCAGCTGTTGCAATATCCATCATGCTGGTCTTATCGAATCCCTTTTGTAAAAACAGCTTCGCTGATACGGATAAAATAGCCTCAATGGTAGCCTTTGCATTATATTCTTTCGCCATAGCTGATACACCTTCTTATTAAATTCCGACCGTTCGGTTTTTTATAATATCTTTTATCTGTTATTTTGTCAAGAGCTTTTATAAATTATTCTCTCACAGTCTCTTGCATCATACTTGGCTCATAGATGTTATCTATCATTGTTGTAACTACAATGATAGATAACTTAGTAGGATGATATGATGTATCCTATTTTTAATTTGTAATGCTGAAACTCAATATTTTGTTCAAAAAAATAGAGCATTTCAGAAACTTAAAAAGTTCCAAACCGACTCTATAACAGTCTAACAACAGAGAATCATCAAATCATCAAAAACAACCCTTGTAGAGATTGAAGCGATTCAACTATGCCATCAGTTTTCAATTTTACAAACAGATTCCCTTCCTTGCATAAAGTTACTTTTCATGAAAAATAAAAAAGACCATGTATCTTTGGTAAAAACGCCCTTGCTAACTGCTCTAACGGATATAAAAACGCACATTATCTTAACATGTTATCATCTTAAGACAATGTGCGTTATCAAAATTGCTCTATTTTAATCACTCTATTTTAATTGCTCTATGAAGTTTGGAGTGATACAATAAAAATGTAGAATATTCTACAAAATGTTGAAGGTAATTTTGGGAAAGGAGACTGTGGTAAAGCAGTATTATAAAACCGAAATATAAATATATTTGGAGGAAAGAAAATTGAATAAAACATTATTTTTAGGAGCGGTGCTTATTGCAATGACAGGCGGCAGTGCCGGTGTAAATGCCGAAAATGCAGACATACCGCTTGCCAGTAAGACTTATAGGGTAAACAGCGTATCGTTTACGATGATAACCATTCCTGCCGTAACGGACGGTACCCTCGGATACGGAGAATACAACGTAAACCCTGCACATACGGTTAGCTTACCGGCCTACCGGATCGGCGGTATAGATACCGATATATATAACGCAGCGCTGCCGGTCAGGCTCTTTTATACTCCCGATTTTCATGCAGGTAGTCTCGGATTATGCTTGGCATGCAGGTTGTCATTTTTGCATCTTTCGAATCGCTTATCATACCGCAATAAAAAAAATACGGCGCGGCTTTGTGTAGGGGGATTATAACGACTGAGCTCTCTCATTCATTCCAATCACGTGCTATTTCGGTTGAAATCTCAAAGCCGGTCATATCATTACTTTCATTAAAATGAATATAAGCAAAGTATTCATTCCAAAAGAGATGATCGCTTCCGGTTGACCATTTAATACCGTAGTGCAGCTGAGTTATGTCTCTCGTATTTCTTGGCGGTACTAACCACAGTTTTTTATCGAATGTTTTCTGCAATGTTTCTTGTTGCAATGGAACGAGCAGCTCAACATCATCAAGGCAATAACGACTTGAATTTGCTCTTGCATTGGAAATGCAGTATTCATCAAGTTTTAAATGAATGATTTTACAGTCTTCTAATACCGTATCCTTTTTTTTATGACCGTAAAGACCGATGCCCCCAATCACAAAGCCGTCTTTTACAAGAAGATAATGAGCATAAGGTATAGCAGTATTATTTCGTCGGAATCCTTTTTCAACGAGAATACTCCGATCAACGGGATATTTTTTAAAAGCACCGCAAGAAAGCAGTTCTTCATAATCTCTACCGGAATGATTATCCTGTTTTACATAAATATCGAATCCGTCTGCAACTATATCGGCAACAGTTGTATGTGCCATCTTAATCTTTGTGTTGTTAATCGTAAAAACCGGAGCCTTCACCGGAACACTGATTATGATATATACCAAAAACATATAAAGTGAAAATATTGCGACAGCCATAAATATAAAAATACTTCTTCCGGTACGCTTCCGTGCATTAAAAAGAGCCATAACCGGAGGCAGGAGGATAGCTGTTGCCAAATTAGAAAATCCTGAGCCTCCCTTTTTTATCACCTGTAAGGCAAATAATACCGCCCCAAGTATCGAAGATGCATATACTAAAAACTCACTGAGCGCCATTTTTGTAGTATCGGTCTGTTCGTTTACTGCTTCTTCCATCAATGATTTTCCACCGGAAATAGTTCGTTTCATATAAATATACATTCCGAAGATAACCGCTAAAAAAATAAGTCCTGAAACGGAAAGCAGCAAAATAAAAATTAATCTTCCCAATCTATCGTCTCATTTTAGGTTTTGGAGCAGGCAGTTCATCAAACATAGCTTTGCTGTCTATATCATCACAATATTTGCGCATAATTGTTCTTATAGCCTTTCTATTCTCTCAGCTTGTTGATTTCTACTTTATACTCATCTTCAGATACGAATAAATCAAGAAAGTCAGAGAAACGCCCCAATTCTTCAATCTCTCTAAAGAATACTTCGTGATCCGTAGTATATACTTTGGGATTGCTAATATCTTTATCGCTTAGGCATATAAAGTAATAATTGGGATAGGAGTTGGATTCGCCAATAATTAAAAACTCTAAATCATTACAAGGAATTACTGAGTTTACATATTCCTTATGAATAAACCCGGAGTATTCATCATAGTCGGCTGTTCCTTTTGTAAAAGGAGTAAATTTTTCAGTTTTGTATTGTATCCTTGGATATGGGATTTCCGATTCAGGTAATATCCCTTCTGCCTTTATTCTATCGAGCAAATCATCTTCTAAGTAATCGCAAAAGTCCTGCATAAGATAACTTTTAGGCAAGCTAATGCTTTCCATATTGTGCAGCAAGTTCTCGCTTTCAAAGGCCGATTTGCCGCCCAGTTTAGTGATTCTATCAATTATTCTTTTGTCCATAATCTCCTTATATTCTCCCTTTCAGATATATTCTTGGGCACCTCTAAAAAGCTGTTTTTTAGTAGCCATAACCATTTTAGTAGTTTTTTATAAATTGTCTAGTGTAAAAATCAGGTTCATATACTTTGTCATATCTTCTATAAAATCATCAAAGGTTGCCAAATCGATGAGCTCCTCATGTTCCATATCATAGCTTGCAATCTTTTTTGTTTTCGGGTTCCACACAATATAAATGTGACTGTAATCTCCGAGAGAGCGGGAAAGTCTTAATAATTTTTGTCTGCCGAATTTAAATGGAATAGTATCAATCAGTTTGAAGAACTCAAGATACACAAAGTCGGAATCCGCTAAATCGAAGTGTAGGTTTTCACTATTTAAAAATTCAATTATTTTCTTTGGCAATTTATACGATTTTAATTCATCCAATTTATTTTGCGTTTGATGAAACTCGGGAGGCTCTAATGATTTAAAATACTCCGCCATTTCCTCATCGCCTTTTTCCAAAGCTATGCTATATGGACGCATTCCGTCTTTTTCGGCAATCGTAACGTCCGCTCCATGCTTTACTAAAAATGTACACATTTCCAAATCAACATATCTTGCAGCTACACACAATGGAGTCGGTTGATTGGAATATACCATGTCGGACTTATTGTAATTAATATCTGCTCCGTGTTCAATTAGAAATTCTAAAACTTTATAATTACGGTCAGAAACTGCGTGACGTAAGAGCTGTCCGCCGTATTGAGCTGCGGTATGCCCAAGTTCTTGTATAATCGAAAGATTATCAAAACGTTTACCATAGTACGCTTCTAAAAAAGCTTCCGAACCTACGTTGTTCGTTACATCTATCTTTGCTCCATGGGAAACAAGATACCTTATTACCTCTTCATTACAATATCTCACTGCGAGAAGAAAACTTGGATGCTCCTTTGCATTAAGGTTTGCTCCTTTTTCCGTCAGCCATTTTATAGATTGAAATTTTTCCATTATCAATGCAAAATCCAAAGGAGAAAGTTCGGTGTATTTTCCTACTCTGATTGCTTTATTAAGTTCCCATTCCTTTAATAGATGTTCTTCCAATGCAGAAATATTTTCATTTAGTACATCATTTAAAATTTGCGGTATAGATTCAAATCTTCCGATGTTTCCGATTGTTATCATAATTAAATCCTTGTTTACCTATTTCTCGAAGTGTTAAGCACCTCTCTTTTAATCTGAAACTGATTCATATATTTTTCTCGGGATATTAAATTTATAAGTATCGTCTTCATTATCACATTTTGTCAAATTATTATTTACTGCATTTTCATTCTTTTTGAACACAAAGGTATAGCCGTAGTTTTTGCTTTCTCTTTCAGTTTTCTCGATTTTTTCCAAGCCGATGAGGTCGAATTCATATTTTCCTTTGGGTATATCAAAACCTAAACGGTAATTATACGGCTCCATAATTTCTTTCGGACCGGTTTTAATATATTCCGTGTGATCTGTAATATTTTTTTTAATGTTTTCAAAATCATAGTCCAAATCATCGAAGCAGGAAAAACATATCTTATTTAAATCGCCCACTTCAAGATAAAATTTTTCAAACTTGCATATTTCTTTAAATCCTTTAGGTATGACAGTTTCTTCATTTATAGAGGCGAATATATGATATTCAAAAGAATTGATTCGATAAAATGGGACAAGCGTGCCTTTTTCTACAAGCTCCAGAAAAAGATCGAAGTTCTTTTGCAGATAGCTTAAAAGCTTCTTTGCCCTGCATTTTTTTGAAGCAAGATATCCCGTAAGCAAATCAATAGGTATAATAGCCATTCCGTAACCGTATGTTGTTAATTCTCCGATATACTGCATTATCATTTTCTCTGTTATTCCTTTTCTCCAATAAAATTAATTACATCCGACCAGCCGTCATCTTTTGCATCATAAGCCCAGCGTTTATCCGTCAAGGATTCAAGGTCGTCAATGCTTTTATGTAACGCCTCGGACATTTCTTTTCTCTTATCTGCAGGAATCGAATTTAAATATGTATCGCTTATTTTGAATCTGACATTTTGAAGAAAATTGACCGTATCTACATAGGTGCTCGAATATTCAAAAACCGTATTTTCAGGGAAACATTTTATCACGTTTTCAAAAGCTGTTTTCATATCGGATAATTTTAATGCTGCCAATGTGTCAGGAACATAACGGATAAGCTGCGGATAATTACAGATAAATTCCCACCAACCATCTCCCTTCCAATTTCCGATGATGTTAACGGCAATATGAAAAAGGAATAAATCCTCATCGGTTTGATTTTTAATTTCTTCTATTTCTCCGATTTTCCATAGTTTATCCGACACTTCCGCAAAGAAACTTTCATTAAAATTTTTTTGATTTTTAATTAATTCTTTCAGTGTAAGCATTTTATTTCTCCTGTTTTAATATTTCGAAACATCAAATCCCAGTCTCTTTAAATTGCTCATTTGTTTTTGTTGATATTCTGCCGCGCCGATTCCTGTTAGAACGTCGCTGTAAATTTCACTTGCAGGCCAATCATCGTAATAATTATTGAGGAACTGAGGGATTTTTTCGTACATAGGTTGAATGATTGAAATAAAGCCCTGTTTAAGGCATTGAATATAAGTTTTTTCATCAAGTATTTCAGTATGGCCGTATTTGTCAAATGAAGTTCGGCGGTTGAGGGCTCCTTCAATGTCCCAAGGTGTAAATACAACTAAATGCAGAGGACGGCTCCAGCGTTCAATATCCGTTTTATCGGGCGAAGGAAAAAGCTTTTTCCAAAAGCCTCGTTTTACTGCATAGCTGCCGGTAGAAATATACAGGCGATATGGTGTATTTTCAAATGCTTCTTCGGATATTTCACCGGAAAGGGGGGCGAATACTCCGTATAAATCGCAATTTAAAAGGCGGGCATAATAGGATTTTTCGCCTGCATCTATTTCGTAAATTGCGCCAAGTTCGTATCGTGCCATTTCATACCTCCCATAAAAACTTTTTGCAAGGATTAGCAAATCTTGAAAAAAGCTTAACTTTCCCCGAATATTCGGGAAAAGAGTTTTTTCATTTCTCTTGCATATTTGACCGCATCCGGAATACGCAGTCTTTTATAATAATCTGCTAAAATTTCAGGATGATTTTTTAATATATCGAATTCCGCCATATACATGGCTAAACATGACTTTGTATATTTGCCGACTGAAATAAGTTTTGATTTTTCATCTTCATCAAGTTCTTCTCCCGGAGCAAATTCGCCGTCAGGATATTCATCCGGCGTATCATTACTGTACTTCCAAAATTCTTTTGTCCAAAGAACAATATCGCTTTTATTTTCTTTGATTAGATGCAAATACCATTCGGCCAGTTCTTTTTCGGTAGATAATTTACAAGTAAAACCTTCCAATAAAAATTGACGTTGTTTTAATCTATCATGTAATCGGGAAATTTCAATATCCTTGATTTTTTCTTCAATACTTGCCGGGTCCGTAAGCCGAATCAGCTCCGAATAGATTTCGCTGTCTAAAAATTCTTTTAAAGTATTTGTTTCTTTTGCCATGTAAAAGCCCTTCACCAATTAAATATTGTTTATATTATATCATTTTTAATCGTTTTTTTCTATAATAAGAATAGCTGTTTTTACGCTTTTTAAAGGATAGAAAAATACCGTAAAATCGTGTATAATTCGGTAAAGCAAAACCGGATATGGCTTATATTCGGATTAGGAGAGAGAAAATAAATGACCACTAAAAAATTTGCTCAGTATATGGAAAAACAATGCAAAGGAATAAATAATTTTTCACTGGAAGCTATTTTTGAAGAGTATATTGTACTTGTGTCGGGGAAACGAATCGGTGTGCTGTATCAGGAAAAGTTTTATGTCCTTTATGCGCCAACTTTTGAAAAAACGGAAAATACACTGCCTTGTTTTAAAACGGTAAATTTATTTAATTGGAAGTATTATCAATTTATTGAAGTTACAAATCTTGAAGATAAGGAGAACCTTGAAAAAATCATACATTATGTCTATCATGAATTATATTTTCTAAAAGAAGTTGTCCTTGATATAGGATTTTTATTTCAAAGTTATAGAGGTTATCCTGAAACTATTTATACTCTATATGAAGAAAATATTACATTCCTTAATTTTGCCTATGAAAAAAAGCTGATAAAGGAAAATCCTGTAGACAGAGAAGGCCGAATTATAAAACTCTTATATACGAATCTCGATTTAACCGAAACCGGACAGAAAATTTTATATGACTTATATAATAAATGGCTGACCTATACGGATAAAAATGATGCCGATTCTTTAAAAAGAGCACGGAATATAAAACAATTAGAGAAGTATTATCAAAAACTGGAGGTTTAAAAGTAGATAGATGAACACGATAATGGATAACTCAAATTTTAATATTCAAGAATGGGTAAATTTAAATTC
>ERZ772957.2120-NODE-2120-length-11805-cov-4.950553_pt1 | contig 11805 bp, 11 predicted proteins | sample MGYA00580682_ERZ772957 | MGnify/ENA primary metagenome ERZ772957 (study PRJEB29015, sample SAMEA2737921) | human oral metagenome | biome: human oral; feature: human-associated habitat; material: dental | place: China | collected 2025 ...
CTAAAACCCACCTTCCTTGGGCACGACCAAAGGGCTTAAGCCCTTTGGAATCCCGATGGGTCTTGAAAGGAAATTGATATGAACCCATTGTGCACAAATCGGGCGACGTCCGATTCTTACAAGATGGGTTATGCCGGTTTTGGAGACAACAAGAAACGGGGGTAAGGGGACGCTCCCCCTTGATTAAGGAGAAAACATATGTCTAAAAATAAGGCCGTTTGGGAAGTACATTTACGCCCGAACGCACTCACCAAAGTAGATGACCGCGACTGCATTGCGGACGTCTACAAACACGCCGCAACGAAGCGGAACGAAGACGTAGCCGACGCCATCGTAAAAGAGCGTAGCGAGTTCCGACGGGAAACAATATTAAGCATCTTGAGCTTGCGCGATAAAGCGGTCAAAGGCTTTATCAAAGACGGCTTAAGCTTTATGGATGAGCTGGTGCAGATAAGCCCGCGCGTCTTAGGCTTATGGGAGACAGAAGCGGCGGAGTACGACGAGAAAGAGCACAAACGCACCGTCGACGTCGTGCCCACCGCAGACTTTCGTGCCGAGCTCGACGAGGTCTCCATCAAAGTGCTCGGAGCAAAAGAAGCGGCAGCCCGCATCACCGCTATTACGGACAGCGCCACAGGCTTGAAAGACGGCACTCTCACCATCGGAGATGACATCATCATCGAAGGGCATAAGCTCAAAATCGATGAGAGCGACCCCGAACAGGGCGTCTTCTTTGCAATGGAAGACGGCACGATGGTGAAAACTGTAAGAAGGCTCTCAGTCAATATGCCCAAGCGAATCGTTGCCCGCGTGCCGAAAGAACTCGCAGAAGGGGCGGTTACAGTGATTGTGAAGACTCGGTATACTACTTCGCCTAAGCCGTTAAAAACACTTAGGGAAATCGTTTTCAATTATCCTTGCACGGCAAAGGCATAAGCATACGGCGTTGGCTATCTTTATCTCGTGCGAGATAAAGGTGTCATCTCGGTGGGATAAAGGCATTATCTCGAGCGGGATAAAGGCATCATCTCGGCGAGATAAAGGCATTATCTCGAGCGGGATAAAGGTATCATCTCAGGCGAGATAATGGTATTGTTCAAAACGACCGCCCCACAAAACGGACGGGCATATTAAAGGAGTCGTTCATTTGATTATTGGCTGTATGCCCGTCTCAAGAATCTGGCGGACATAATAAGGCAGTGTTCAGCCGATAGCTGATACTATGTCCGCCTCAAGTTTGCCGTTGGCAAACTTGAAGCACAAGAACGAATGTTCTTGTGCCAGGTTCTTAGGGCAGAGCCCTAAGCTGTATGGGAGGGAGAGGAAACCCCTGTTCTGCCGGGGGTTCCTCTCCCTCCCTAATAAAATAGGGATTCTAAAGGGGCAGCGCCCCTTTAATATAAAAAACATTTTAGGAGGTTTATATGTCAGGAAAAGTTGCGATTTTCTTCGGTTCAAAGTCGGATTCGGAGACGATGAAAAAATCGGCTTCCGTCTTTAAGGAGTTCGGGGTTGAGTTTAAGGCATTCGTTATAAGCGCGCACAGAGCGGGGGAACTTTTGCACAAAACCGTAAAACAGGTTGAAGCAGAAGGTTTTGAGGTTATAATTGCGGGTGCGGGGCTTGCCGCCGCTCTTCCCGGGGTGATTGCAGGAATTACTACGCTTCCGGTTATCGGTGTTCCTCTGGAATGTGTTTCCGCTTCTTCAAACGGGCTTTCGGGTATGGACGCTCTTCTTTCGATTGTGCAGATGCCGCCTCAAATTCCGGTGGCGGCGGTGGGAATCGGAAATTCTAAAAACGCAGCCTATCTTGCGGTCGAGATTCTTTCGATAAAGTACGGAGAGCTCAAGGAAAAACTTGTTTCTTTTAGAGCCCGTCTTTTAAAAGATGCCGAGGACGGAATGGAAGCGGATTTTTCGCTTTAGCTTTACAAAGCCGCCTCCCGTAGAGATTTTGAGATTAATATACTTATGGACAAAAAGACCCTTTCAGAACTGGATTTTTATAGGATTCGCTCCGACATCGCTTCGTTTTGCAGCGCGGAAGAATCCGTGCTTTTTATGAATGAAATTGAGCCCTTGACTGACGGCATAAAAATCGAGGAAAGAAAAATGCTCGGAAGGGAATGGCTTTTAATGCTTGAAAGCGCACACGCAACTTTGCTTTCAGGCTGGAATCCCGTAAAGAGCACTCTTATGTCCGTTCTTGCAAAAGGTTCTTCTTTGAATTTTACCGAACTTTATGACATTTGGCTTTTTTCTGAAAGCGTGCGGAAAACGATTTCTGCAGTCATTTCCGTAAAAGAATCTCTGGGATTAAAAAGTCTTCCGCTTTTGTGCGAGTCGATTCCCTCTCTTTCTGTTCCCGCCGAAGAGATTTCAAAGATAATAACCCCCGCAGGCGAACTTAGGGATTTAAAAGAGCTTAGGGAAATCCGTAAAAAGATAGCGGAGCTTCGTCAAAAGATAAAAGGCATAATGCATTCCATAATAGTAGACCCAAAATATTCTTCGTTCTTTGAGTCCACAGTTCCGGTTCTTAGAGGAGAGCGGCAGGTGCTTGCGGTTAAGTCCGGATTCCGCTCGGCAGTTCCCGGGATAATCCATGACGTGAGCCAAAGCGGAAAAACCCTCTACATAGAGCCGGAGGAATGTGTTCTTTGTTCTAATCTTTTGGTGGAAGCTGAAGCGGAACTTGAGATTGCGACCGGAAAAATCCTTCTTGAGCTTACGGAAAAAATCCGTCCGTATTCGGATGATTTTTTGAATGCGTTAAAAACAATGGAAATCCTTGACGTTACTTTGGCTTTTGCAAAATGGGGAAAGGCGCACGATTCGGTATGGGCAGCCGACATCGAGGAAGGTCCGCTTTTTCTTCTAAAGGCGCGGCATCCTCTGCTTGGAAGCAAAGCCGTTCCGATTGACGTACGTTTTGTCGAAGGAAAAAAGATCCTCATAATTTCAGGGCCGAACACAGGCGGAAAAACCGTTGCCGTAAAGACAATCGCACTTTTTTCAATGATGAACCAAGCAGGTTTTCCGCTTCCTTGCAGCGAAGGAACAAGGCTTCCTATTTTTTCGGATATTTTTTCGGACATAGGAGATGAGCAGAACATGGACGAAAGCCTTTCTACGTTCAGCGGACACATGAAAAACATCGCCCATGCGCTTGAAAATGCCGATTCGTCTTCCCTTGTGATTTTGGACGAGTTCGGAAGCGGAACAGACCCTGAGGAAGGCTCGGCTATTTCCATGGCTGTTCTTGACCGCCTGATTGAAAAAAAATCGTTCGTTCTTATAACAACCCATCACGGAGCGATAAAAAATTACGGCTACACGCATAAAGAATGTATAAACGCCTCCGTGGAATTCAGCAGAGAGATTTCAGGTCCGACGTACAGGCTTTTGATGGGCGTTCCTGGCGAAAGCCATGCGCTTACGATTGCCGAAAAGTCCGGAATCCCGCAAAAAATAATCGAAAAAGCAAAGTCTTACATCGCAGGTGAAAAGGCTAACATTTCAAGTCTTATAAAAGCACTTGGCGAAAAGTACACAGAACTTTCTTTAAAAGAAAAAGAATTTGAGCGAAAGGAAGCCGAACTTGGAGACAAACTCTTCAAGGCGGAAAAAATGCGTGTTGAACTTTTACGTCGTGAGATGGAACTTGAAAAAGGTTTTCATATAGAGGCGGAAGATTTTCTTGTTCAAAGCAGAAAACAACTTGAAAATCTGGTAAGGACGCTCAGAGAAGGCGAAATCACAAGGGAAAAGACTTTGAGCGTAAAAAAATACATTGCAGAACTTACGGAAGCCGTTCAAAAAAGGGGCGAAGAAGCTCTTCAAAAAGAAGAAAATATTTTTCTTGAGGAAAAAAATGTTTTTGAAAAAGAAAAAAAACGACAAAGCCATAAAAAAAACAGAAAAAAAGGACGATTAAGTTCTTCCGAAGCCTTTTCGCTTGCCGTCCCTATGTCCGATTCTTTTCCACCGCCCAAGAAAAACGCATTCCGTTCCGCTTCGGAAAAAGAAAAACTTTCCTATGAAATCGGGGCGGAAGTTCTTGCCGGAAGCGGAAAACTTCCCGGAGTTATCGTTTCTCGCTCAGGGAACGACAAATGGTTCGTTCAGGTGGGTGCGATAAAAATGTCTATGAAAGAAAGCGAGCTTGAGCTTGTCCGGAAAAAAACAGCTGAAAAACCTTCAATAAGTTACGAATTTTCTTCCGAAAAAAACGAAGCACCGTCCCCTGCGTTTGAACTCAGGCTTTTGGGAATGAGGGTGGAGGAGGCTGTCCGTGCGCTGAACCGTCAGATGGACCTTTGCTGCATACACGGATTTAAAAATTTCAGCATAATTCACGGAAAGGGAACAGGCGTTCTGCAGCAATCCGTTCAGGATTATCTTTCAAACTGCGCCTCGGTAAAGTCTTTTAATTTTGCATTGCCGGAAGACGGCGGCTTTGGAAAAACTTATGTGGAACTTTGGTGAGTTTTCCATTTTTTGTGGAAAAAACATAAAATCAAGAATATAATCGCTTTTGAAAAAGTTCTGCAGTTTTTTGGAAAAATCCTTCCGCCTCGGTTTTTGATTTTTCGACTGCGCTTTTCGGTTGGATTTCATTCGATGAAGAAACCGCACCATTTTTCGGAATTTTTTTTCGTTTTTTTTGCTTAGGGCGGAAAATATTCTGTTTTCTCTTGAAAGAAATTACGGAATCGTAGAAAATACGGATTCTGCACGGAATGTGGACGAAAATAATTTGGAACGGACAGACGCTTACAAGATGATTTTACAAAACGCCGATCTCGGCTTTGATGGATTTATATTCACTTCATTTGCGGAAAACTACGGAAAGATAACCGAACTTTCGCTCGACATTATTGTCGAGGATTCCGACGGCGTGTTCTCGATTATGAAAGAAACATCGGGCTGCGGTTTGGATAAAAATCCTGCGTTCCAAACTTTGGTGGATTCAGTTCTCGGCTAGAATTACTGCATTTTTACAAGATACGCTTTTCCTGCGGGAACTTTAAGGACAAGGTTTCCGTTTTCTATCGTTGCGCAGAGTTTTTCGCCAAGTGCATCTTTTTCGGGCGCAATTCCGTTAGAAAAACTTTCGCCGAAGCAATTCAAGGGAATGTTTATCGTCTTTTCTTCGGTTTCTCCGGAAATCACGGTGAAATACACTTCTTTTTCAGTGAATCTTGCGAACGCAAAAATATAGCCTTCCTCATATACAAACTTAAATCCGCCGTCTTTGAATGCGGGGCTTTCCGTTTTGATTTTTATAAGTTCCTGAAAAAAGCGGAACGAGTCCAGGTTTTCGATGTCTTTGCTCCACGGCATGGGGTAGCGGCAGCCTTCAATCTCTTCAACCGTTCCGTCTATGTCCGCTTCGTCGCCGTAATATATGTTCGTGCAGCCGGGCAGCGTGAAAATCAGTATGTTCGCCCCTTTTACGCTATCTTTTGAGATGGAACTGTCGTTGTGGAACCGGGGAACGTCGTGGCTGTCGATAAGATTGAACTGGTTTTGCTGAATCACGAACGGAAGGCGTGAAAGATAACCGCTTACCTGACCTACAAAATCTTTTGCGGTCATCTTGTATTTTATTCCTCTAAGTTCATCTGCTCGTCCGTTGAATATGTCGTCTTGTCCGTAGAATTGGCGAATGGGTCTAGTGGAAGCAAAATAGTTCATCGGGGAATCCCATTCGTTTCCGTTCAGAAATTCGGAACATTCGCTCCAATCTTCAGCAAGTATGTAGGCATCTTTTTTTTCGGCTTTTATGGATTTTCGGATTTCAGGCCAAATTTCGTGATGGAGCTGAATCAGGTCGTTTCGAGCCATTGTGTCGGCGACGTCGAACCTCCATCCGTCTATGCTGAACGGTTTTTTGAGCCATTTTTTTACAAGGGAATCTTCCGAGCCGTAAATTGTTTTTCTAAGTTCGCTTGAAGTGTAATTCAGAGTCGGAAGCGTTTCCACGTTGAACCAAGATTTATAGGAATTGTTTTCGCCGAAAAAATAGAAGCTTCGTTCTTTGCTGTTCGGATTGTTGAACGCGCCTTCCGTTTTCGGAAAAAAAGTTCCGTCTCTGTTGAACCAGCGGTTTGCAATTCCCGTGTGATTTATTGAAACATCAAGGATTATATGAATTCCGTTTTCGTGAAGTTCTTCCGTGAGCTTTGCCAAAGCGTCATCGCCGCCAAGGTGCGGGTCTACTTTGAAATAGTCAAGGCAGTCGTATCGATGAACTGTTGCCGCCCAAAATATCGGGTTCAGGTAAAGAGCGGTAATTCCGAGTTTTTTAAGATACGGAATCTTTTCTCTGATTCCTTCAAGGTCGCCGCCGTAAAAATCAAGGCAATGCGCTTTTTCGTAAGGTTCAGGTTCTTTCTCCCAATCTTTTACGTGCGTGCTTGGAAAGCCGTCAAAAAAATATTCTCCGTCTTTGACATCGTTTTTTTCGTTCCCGTTAAAAAATCTGTCCGGAAAAATCTGATAGAAAACGGCATTTTTTACCCATTCGCATTGCTCGTAATCCGTAAGGATTCTGAAAAGATACGATTCGTCTGGAATATAGGTTGTGATTCCGTGCTGCGTGTAATAGTAAATGCAAGAAGAAGTCGCTATGCAGAAAAAATATTTAAATTCGTCCTCAAAAATCTGAACGTCTATGGAACAGCGCACAAGACCGTTTTTCTCTTCGACTTTTTTCATGGGGCGCGGATGCCCCACTCCGTTGAATTTTCCCTGCAAAAGTACGCTTTTTACAGGCGAAACGCTTGAATATTGCAGAAAAATTGAAATCTTTTCGCCTTTTTTGGGAGTCGGATTTGTTACAAATCGGATTGAACCGTCTGAATAAATGCTTGAAAGCCATGAATCGTTAGTCGTCATGCGGATGATTATAGCCGACTATTCGATATAAGACAATTTCCCTGAATTTTATGGCAGGGCTGTCGCCGGGAGTGCAGCCGTTTTTCGTTCTTGCTTGAAAAAACTATCGGCTATGGATATATTTAGCCCATGTTTGCGATGAAATGGTTCGTTCTTTTTCTTGCCGTTCTGATGTACGTTCTTGTCATAGCGGTTTCCGAAAAAAAAGTTTGGTTTACAAGCTCGGCGGCTCTTATTCTTTTGGTGCTTGGAATGATTTTTCCGGGGCGCATTTTTTTGCCGGACGAAGGAAGCCGCACCGGTGTGTTTTCCGCTCTGACGCATTCTTTTTTTCATCTTGTGAACTGGAACGTGCTTATGATTTACGTCGGAAGCATGATAATCGCGGCTCTCTTTATTTATTCGAAAGTTCCTGCAAGAATCGCTGACTTTATCGTTGAAAAATCGAAGAACACCGGAATCGCCATAATTCTGATTCTTATGATGACGGGAATTATCTCGATTTTTGTGGAAAATGTTGCGACTGTCCTTGTGATGGCGCCAATCGCTCTTGCGCTTTCAAAAAAACTTAATCTAAATCCCACTTATTTCATGGTCGGCTTGGCAGTCATGTCGAATCTTGAAGGAACGGCGACCTTGGTCGGAGATCCGCCTTCAATGATTTTTGCAAGCTATGCAGGCTACACTTTCAACGACTTTTTTTTCCATCAGGGAAAAATTTCCGTGTTCTTTTTTATTCAGATGGGACTTTTAGTCGGTTGCGTTTTTTTCTATTTTTATTTTATGAAAAACAAAGAAAAGGCGCTGGTCGAAAAGACAAAAATCGTGTCGGTTTTTCCTGCCGTCCTTCTTGTTGTGATGATTGCAGGTCTTGCTCTTATTTCGTTCATAAAGAACGCTCCGAAATTCATTTCCGGCTCTTACGTGATGCTCCTTGGCGTTTTTGGAATCGCTTGGTATTCTCTGATACAAAAAAACTCAAAAGAAAAGACTTGGCTGCTTGTTAAAAGCCTTGACTGGGAGACAATTTTGTTCATCTCGGGGATTTTCATAGTTGTGGGTTCTATTTCCGAGACGGGGCTTTTGGTCGATTTTTCTGCTTTTCTTTCAAAAATCATAGGCGGCTCAAAACTTATTGGTTTTGTACTGATTCTTCTTGTGTCGCTTATTATTTCAGGATTCATAGACAACGTGCCGTACATAATAGTCATGCTTCCCGTAACCGACCATCTTGCCCAGTCGGTAGGCTCAGGACCTGAACTTTATATGTTCGCTCTTCTTGTAGGTTCGTGCCTCGGCGGAAACCTTACTCCTTACGGGGCTTCGGCGAACGTGGTCGCCATGGGAATCGTAAAAAAAGAAGGCTATCCGATGAGTTTTGGAAAATGGCTGAAAATCTGTGTTCCGTTCACGTTTTTGACGACCAGTGCCGCCGCTTTACTCCTCTGGTTTATCTGGGCGTAATTAGCCTTTGTCCGCCTAAAAACTTTTGCTTTTCGGAAGTTACGCCGTAAACGAGAAAAGCACTCCCGCTTCAGGTCTGTTTCCTGCGATTATGTACGGCATTTCTTCCGCCGCTTTTACAGCCTGGCTTATCTGGGTTTGGTAGTTTTCTATAAGAGCGTCGATTTCTTCGGGCGAGGTGGATTTTAAAGTCGGTTTTGCGTTCCCGGATTTTATCGAAGAAAGATGGTCTATGAGCGTATTTAGAATCTTTAGTTTTGAGATGGAGATTCCGTTTTGTCCCTTTCCTGCGGCGAATCCTTGCACGTGGTCAAAGTGGGAATACAGAAGCGACGAACTTGACACGGGAACATAAAGTTTTGTCCCTGCCGAATGAGGATTGTAGGAATACGCTGAGTTTATTGATACTGCCATTCTGCGCCTCCTTTTATAAGGTTTCTTCATTCAGATTATCGGAGTCGAGCGGAAAAAAATTAGAAAATATTAGCGAATTTCAGGCGGGCGCCCCAAAAAAGAAAGAACCTTCGCCTTTCGGCTTGTATTTGTTCCGGTTTCCGCCGTGCAGTAAAGCGATACCCGGAGACTGCACTGCACGAAAAACAGATGCTTTATTGCAGCAGCCTTATCCTGTAATACTCCCGTACCTTTCAGACATCCTTTTATCGCCATTCCGCGCACCGCCTTTTCGTGCCGACTTTTTGATTTCGCTGTGATAGAAATAATTCACAACCACAGGCGGCGCGTTAAAAGGCCGGTTCATACTGTCATCATTCGTTACATATTCAAGACCGATTTCGGCGGCGTATTTTTGCAGTTCAGCGTCAAGCGCTTCCCAATAACTGCGGCTGCCGCGGCTGTAAATATCCTGATACAGCGGCAACAGAGCGGGATATTTCTCACCGATGTACTCCATAATAACCGCTTTATAGCTGCCGCGCAAATTGAGGTTTTCAAGCCAAATCAAATTGCAGTGCGCTTTTACCTGAGCGATAATCGCTTTTACATCGGTAATAGCGGGAAAGATAGGCGAGATAAAGCAGGTTGTGCGGACGCCGGCATTGTGAAACGCTTTCATAGCAGCAAGGCGGCGTTTGATGGGCACCGCCTTATCCATATCGTCCTTGAACGCTTCATCAAGCGTATTGACCGACCATGACACGCGGACGTCGGGAAATGTTTTGATGATGTCCAAATCCCGCAAAATCAAATCGGACTTAGTGGCGATGGAAAGCTTTGCCCCGCTGCCTTGCAGCTCTTCAAGCAGTGTGCGGGTACGGCGGTATTTTTCTTCGATAGGCTGATAAGGATCGGTTACCGAGCCGATAAAAAGCTCTCTGCCGTTGTATTTGTTCGGGTTTTTGAGCGGCTGCCACATCTTTACGTCCACAAATTCGCCCCACGGTTCGGGATGATTGGTAAAGCGTTTCATAAAAGACGCATAGCAATATTTACAGGCGTGTTCGCAGCCCGTATAAGGATTTACCGAAAACTCACATGCGGGCAGATCGGATTTTGTGATCACGCTTTTTGCGGCGGTTTCTTTTATAATCATTTGCATTCTCCGAATTGTATTTGTGTGTCATTCGCTTGGTATAAGAGGTTCCGAAGCGAAGGAATGGAGCGATAGTGGAACCCCGCAAAGCCCGACCTGCCGAAAGGCAGGGGCTGCCCTGAATATCAATACCCTCGATGCTTTTCTTTTTTCTTTTGCTGTTTCAGTTCAAAGTTTCGCTGTGCCTTTGCCCGATTTTGTTCACGGCTTTGCGCCTTGCGTTGCTGTTTGTTCTGCTCCTGTTGCAGTTTTAGAGCCTGCTGTGATTTAGTATCAATGCCGGTTTTCTGCATTTCCTTTCTTGCATCACGTTGCGCTCTCTTTGGATTCTTTTTGTTTTCCTTTACAACAGTTGCTACGACAGGGCTGAATTGTAAATCTTGATGGTGATTAAGGAGAAAATCCATAATCTCGTAATCTTTCGGCTCTGCTCCAAAAGTTACTTTAGCCGCAGATAATTTTCCATCCTCGTTTCTTTCAAAGACGCCTACCCAAAACGGCTCTTCAAAAAACACCGTAAATTTACTTACTGTATTGCCCATCGCAATCCCTCCTTAAAAGATTTAGATGAGCAAAGAACGGACAACCCGGAGGGGCAGGTTACTTACCCTGACAAGCAGGACGGCCGGGCTACCTACCGGCTCTAATATGTATCACTACATACATTGCGTTTTTATCTTTGCTTTATGTATATTCAAGCCTAAGCGGCTGGATTAACAAATTTATCTCTCTCAATAGCTGATGTTATTATGTCATTTTTAAAGCAATCAATCAATTCATTTATAATCTGCGTTTTGCAGACGGATCTTTCACTCTATGAACGGCACCGGCGTACCGGAGAAGCGGCAGTGCCGAAGTTGACTGTGCCGTGCTGCAAGCACAAATCGCCGCCCCCGCATTCTATCGGAAGGACGGACTTCTTGGAATCTCGAACTTCCCCGATGCGAGCAGTCCGATTCGCCGGGACGGGCGAACATCCTAAGGCATTCTTAAAGCAAATAATTGGTTGTATGTTCGCCTCGATAATCCGATGAAGGCTGCCTTAAAATGTCCGTCTCCTTCCTTGGGCACGACCAAATGGCGGCACTCTTTGGAAACCCCGTGAGGGCGTTGAAAGGAAATTGATATGAACCCATCTGGCACAAAACGGACGATTCAGTCCGTTTTGTGGGACGGACATAAGAGCAATAATCCGATGAAGGATACATAAAAATGTCCGTCCCGATTCTTGCCAGATGAGGCTTATACAAGTTTTCTGCCGGGAAAACCGGGGGCGGCGGACGAAGAACTAAAGGTTGTAAAACCCATTTTCCCGCCGCCCGAGCGATACGAATAGCTCGAACCGAGCGGTACGAGATGTTCGCATCGCCTTATGCGAGAAGTTCGAGTGCCGCAAATCTAACGCAGCCTACAGTGCGGCTTGAAAAGTTCGCGACACGGCGTCTCAGGGGTAGGGCGGACATTTTAAGGCGTTCTTAATCGGGTTGTCGCTCGTATGTCCGTCCCAAGAATCGGACAAGTCCGATTCTTGCAAGATGGGTTATACTAGTTTTGTTGTAAGGGAAGCCGGGGCGGCGGGCGAAGAATAAAAGGGTGAAAGACACATTTTCCCGCCGCCTATCTGCATTAACGGGGATGTCCCTTCTTCTCTAATAAAACAGGGTTCACATCATTACGATTTCAAATAATGAGCCGTGTTGAAAAACGGCATAAAAACGGGCTATACTGCACGGCGATGACAGACAAACAAAGCTCTGACAAAACACTTTCTTATAAGAACCCGCACACCGGCGCACGGACGCTTGACAAATCCGAAACGCGCTTCATAATCGTTCGTTCGTTCGTTCGTTCGTTCGTTCGTTCGTTCGTTCGTTCGTTCGTTCG
>ERZ772957.2123-NODE-2123-length-11794-cov-9.187750_pt1 | contig 11794 bp, 11 predicted proteins | sample MGYA00580682_ERZ772957 | MGnify/ENA primary metagenome ERZ772957 (study PRJEB29015, sample SAMEA2737921) | human oral metagenome | biome: human oral; feature: human-associated habitat; material: dental | place: China | collected 2025 ...
TGTACTGTCTGCGGCTTCGTCGCCTTGTCCTGATTTAAAGTTAATCCACTATAAATTCGGCGGGGTGGCGGGTAGAGCACTGCGATACCTGCCGCGGATCGTAGCGTGGGCTTTGCCCATGAAATCGATGGCTTGGTTTCCGAGTCGGGCGATAAATAGTATTGTTTTTTTCGTGGGCGAAGCCCACGCTACGGCTGGGTGTGGATAGGTCGTCTGAAACCCTATCTTTAAGTATTTCAGACGACCTTTTATAGTGTATGAACCTAAAAATCACCCATTCCGTTATTGCCGTGCAGGCACGGTTCGAATCCTTCTGCCTTCATGAAATATTCAAAGACGGCCTTCATTTTAATACCGCCCTCGCTTTATCTGCCGTACATTTCCCACAAGCTTTCTTGCAGGCTGAATGCGGGTTCGCCGTTTTCGGGGCGGGCGCGGAGGTAGCTGCCGTCGGGCTGCATCAGCCAGGCGCGGGTGTTGTCTTGCAGCGCCATTTCGATGCCTTCGCGGATGACGCGGGCTTTGAGTTCGGGCGTGGTGATGGGGGTGGCGACTTCGATGCGGCGGAAGAAGTTGCGCCCCATCCAGTCTGCGCTGGAGATGAAGGTATCGTCCGCGCCGTTGTTGTGGAAGCAGTACACGCGGGAGTGTTCGAGCTGTCTGCCGATAATGGAGCGGACGCGGATGTTTTCGGACAGGCCTTTGACGCCGGGGCGCAGGATACACATGCCTCGCACGATGAGGTCGATTTGTACACCTGCGCTGCTGGCGCGGTAGAGGGCGTCGATGACGCTCGGTTCAATCAGCGAATTCATTTTGGCGCGGATGCGGGCAGGCTTGCCTGCTTTGGCGTGTTGGATTTCGCGCTCGATGCGGTCGATGACCATTTTGTGCAGGGTAAACGGGCTTTGGTAGAGCTTGTTCAGACGACCCGGTTTGCCCAAGCCTGTGATTTCCATAAAGATGGTGTTCACGTCGGCGGTGATTTGGTCGTCGGCGGTGATGATGCCGAAGTCGGTGTAAATGCGCGATGTGCCTTGGTGGTAGTTGCCGGTGCCGAGGTGGGCGTAGCGTTTGAGCGCGCCGTTTTCGCGGCGGATGACGAGTGCCATTTTGGCGTGGATTTTGTAGCCGAATACGCCGTAAACGACGTGCGCGCCTGCGTTTTCAAGCTGCTGTGCCCAGTTGACGTTGTTGGCTTCGTCAAAACGCGCCATGAGTTCGACGACGACGGTGACTTGTTTGCCGGTAAGGGCGGCTTTCATCAGGGCGCGGACGAGTTCGGAATTGCTGCCGGTGCGGTAGATGGTCATTTTGACGGCGAGGACGGCGGGGTCGGCGGCGGCTTCGCGTATCATGTGGACGACGGGGTCAAAGGACTGATACGGATGGTGCAGCAGGATGGGCGATTGTTTCGCCAGTTTGAAAATCGAACCGTTCTTGCGCAATGCTTTCAGACGACCTGCCCCGCGTGCGGGAAACTTGAGATCGGGACGGTCAACCAAATCGGGCACGGCATTGAGGCGCACGAGGTTGACCGGGCCTTTGACTTGGTAAAGCTCGGCGGAGGTGAGTTTGAACTGGGCGAGCAGGAAGTCGTGGATGTGGGGCGGGCAGGTGTCGGCGACTTCGAGGCGCACGCCGTCGCCGTATTCGCGGTCGTGCAATTCGTTTTGAATGGCGGCGCGCAGGTTTTTGAGGTCTTCTTCATCGACGGTCAGGTCGCTGTCGCGGGTGAGGCGGAACTGGTGGCAGCCTTTGACCGTCATGCCGGGGAAGAGTTTGCCGACGTGGGCGTGCAGGATGGAGGAAAGGAAGACGAAGCCGCTACCGCCGTCGCACAATTCGGCGGGCAGGGGGACGACGCGCGGCAGGATGCGCGGGGCTTGCACAATCGCCATGCCGGAGGGGCGGCCGAATGCGTCCGTGCCTTCAAGTTCGACGGCGAAGTTGAGCGATTTGTTCAGCGGGCGCGGGAAGGGGTGCGACGGGTCGAGTCCGATGGGGGTGAGGATGGGCAACAGTTCGGCGTCAAAATACTGCTCAATCCATTTCTGTTGTCCTTGCGTCCAGTTGCGGCGGCGGTAGAAGTGGATGCCTTGTTTGCCCAGTTCGGGCTGCAAGACTTCGTTGAACAGGCGGTATTGCTCCTGTATTAGAGAGTGAGCTTCGGCGGCGACGGCGGCGATGGTTTCGGACGGCGTGGTGCCGTTGTCCAAACGCTCGTGCGGATTCATTTTTTGCGCACGTTTGAGCCACGCCATGCGTACCTCGAAAAATTCGTCGAGGTTGGAAGAGACGATGCACAAAAACCGCAAACGTTCCAAAAGCGGCACGTTTTCATCCTGCGCCTGCGCCAAAACGCGGCGATTGAAAGCGAGCAGGCTCAGTTCGCGGCAGAGGATGCGGTTTTGTTCGGGCATGGTGTTCTCCTGAAGCGGGTGGGTCGGACAGTTAATTGGGAAGTATAACGCGTTTCGGACGGGCGGGGCAGTGGTGCTGGATGGGCGGGCGGTTGGCAAGGCGGGAGGTCGTCTGAAAAGACAGATTCACTATAAAAGCAAACGCATTTACAAAAGCAGGGCTAAGATGAAAAACCATAAAAATAGTCGTCTGAAAACGAATGTGGCGGGTTTGCTCTATCGTTTCAGACGACTATTTTCATCAGAGGAAGATTCGCGGGTGAAGCCCACGCTACGGGTCGTCGCGGTTGAGTTTAAACCGTTTCAAATAATAAAAGGTCGTCTGAAACCCGTTTTCAGACGACCTCTTTGCCGTTTTATTTCACTGCCGATTCAAATCAGAACAAGCCGTGGATCACGCCGTCTGCGTCCACGTCGATTTTCTCGGCGGCGGGGACTTTGGGCAGGCCGGGCATTTTCATCATGTTGCCGCACAGGGCAACGATGAAGCCTGCGCCGGCGGAAACGGTGATGCCGCGCACGGTGATGCGGAAACCTTCGGGGCAGCCTAAGAGTTTGGCGTTGTCGCTGAGGGAATATTGGGTTTTCGCCATGCAGACGGGCATTTTGTCCAAGCCCAGTTTTTCCAGCGAGGCGATTTCGGCGGATGCTTCTGCGCTGAAATCGACGTCTTCCGCGCCGTACACTTTTTGGGCGATGGCGCGGATTTTGTCTTTGATGCTCAACTCGACATCGTAGGCGAAGCGGAATTCATTGGGTTGGTTGTCGATGGCGTTGACGACTTTGCGCGCCAAATCCGCGCCGCCCGCGCCGCCTTTGCCCCACACTTCGGTCAGGGAAACTTCGACGCCGTGTTCGGCGCAGGCTTTTTCAATCATGGCCAATTCGGCATCGGAGTCGGACACGAAGCGGTTGATGGCGACGACGACGGGCAGGCCGAATACGTTTTTCAGGTTGGAAATGTGTTTCAGCAGGTTGGGCAGGCCTTTTGCCAAGGCTTCGAGGTTTTCTTCGCCGAGGTTGGCGCGTTCTACGCCGCCGTTGTATTTCAAGGCGCGGACGGTGGCGACGACGACGGCTGCGTCGGGTTTCAAACCGGCAAGGCGGCATTTGATGTCGCAGAATTTTTCCGCACCCAAATCCGCGCCAAAGCCTGCTTCGGTTACGGCGTAATCAGCAAGGTGTTTCGCCAGTCGGGTGGCGGTAACGGAGTTGCAGCCGTGGGCGATGTTGGCGAAGGGGCCGCCGTGTACGAAGGCGGGCGTGCCTTCAATAGTTTGCACTAAGTTGGGCTTAATGGCGTCTTTGAGCAATGCCGCCATCGCGCCGTGGGCTTTCAAATCTTTGGCGTAAACGGGGCCGCCGTCTTTGGCGTAGGCGACGAGGATGTTGCCCAAACGCTCTTTCAAATCGCTGATGTCTTTGGCGAGGCAGAATACCGCCATGACTTCGGAGGCGACGGTGATGTCGAAGCCGTCGGGACGAATCACGCCGTCAACGGGTTTGCCCATGCCGTCGATGATGTTGCGCAACTGGCGGTCGTTCATATCGACCACGCGCCGCCACAGCACGCGTTTAGGGTCGATGTTCAACTCGTTGCCTTGGTAGATGTGGTTGTCGAGCATGGCGGCGAGCAAGTTATTCGCCGCACCGATGGCGTGGAAGTCGCCGGTGAAGTGCAGGTTGATGTCTTCCATCGGCAAAACTTGGGCATAGCCGCCGCCCGCCGCGCCGCCTTTGACACCGAACACAGGCCCCAAAGAAGGCTCGCGCAGGGCGATAACGGCGTCTTTGCCGATGTGGCGCAATGCGTCCGCCAAACCGATGGTCACGGTGGTTTTGCCTTCGCCCGCCGGAGTCGGGTTGATGGCGGTAACCAAAATCAGACGGCCTTGTTTTTGCGGCAGTTTGAACGCTTCGGCAGGATTGATTTTGGCTTTGTAATGGCCGTAGGGTTCGATATTGTCAACGTTCAAACCCAGCTTGACGGCAATTTCGCCAATCGGACGCATGGCGGAAGATTGGGCGATTTCGGCATCGGTTTTGAAGCTCATGATTTTCCTTTACTGAATGGAGAAGAAAAAGAGGAGGGTCGTCTGAAAGCCCATCGGAAAGACAAACGCTGATGGATTCAAAAGAATTTTAGGCATATTATAGCGTTATCTGAGAATGAATCGCAGTGAAAAATTCGATAGTTCAATAAAAATACAGTTCATATTGTTGACAATTCATAATCAAAGGTCGTCTGAAAAATGTCTGTCCCAAAAGATTTGCACACCCACACCATACCTGCCGTCTATTTCTCTGACACCGCTACTGAACACGCCCGCCGTTTGGCGCAGAAATTCGACCTCCCTACCCTGCCCTGCCTGCCTGACAACGGCGAATACCTGCTTGCCGATGCGGAGGGCGTCAGCTTGTGCCGCGCGGGGGAAAAGGGGCGCGTCCGCGTCGACTTCGGCGGCGGCGCAGCCCAATACCGGCGCACCAAAGGCGGCGGCGAGCTGATTGCCAAAGCGGTCAACCACACAACCAAACCGACCGTCTGGGACGGCACCGGCGGACTCGGGCGTGACAGTTTCGTCCTCGCCTCGCTTGGTTTGAGCGTCCACACTTTCGAGCAGCATCCCGCCGTCGCCTGCCTGCTTGCCGACGGCCTCGAACGCGCGCTGCAAGTGCCTGAAATTCAAGACATCGCCCGCCGCATGACTTTCCATTATGGCAACGCCGTCGAATTGATGCGCGAACTCGCCGCCCAATCGCGCCCCGACATCGTGTACCTTGACCCCATGTACCCCGAACGCCAAAAATCCGCCGCCGTCAAAAAGGAAATGGCGTATTTCCACAGCGTCGTCGGTGCCGCCCAAGAAGAAGCCGAGCTGCTTGCCGCCGCCCGCGCCATCGCCAAAAAACGTGTCGTCGTCAAACGCCCGCGCCTCGGTGAATTTCTCAACGGCGAAAAACCTGCCTACCAATACACGGGCAAAAGCACCCGCTTCGATGTGTATTTGCCCGATCATCCGGTTAAAGACGGGGAATAATTCAAAACGCGAAAAGGTCGTCTGAAAATCAGTTTTCAGACGACCTTTTACCAACGTGACCATAAATCTCTGACCGCACAAACTGTAGCCATTCATTTCCGCATAAGCCAAAAGCCAGAAGGCCAGTCAGGTTACAACCCAATCCATCGCTCCTTTCATAAAAAATTCTCGCTCTTAAATCCCCATTCATGTCAAAAGGTCGTCTGAAAACGGGCAAAATGGTTTATCGGCATCCCCACCTGAATTTTCAGACGACCTTTTCCCTTCATAAACCAACAAATTAGAATAAACACTCGTTGAAAAAATACACATTCGGACGAATTTTCCGAATCTGCCCGTTTTGTTCAAAAACCGCCTTTTTTCGAGATTTTGCTAGACATTTGTCGGCAAGTTCGGGAAAATAGTCAAATTCATTTACGGGGTTTCTGCTCCTGCGAATGCCCTTTATGCAACCCAATACCGTCCGGCTTGCGCCGTTGCCGCAGGCCGGTTGTTTTCTGAAATATCCCGCAACAAACACGGCCGCTTCACAACATTTTGGCCGTATCGTAAAGGAACGAAAATGGATTTGCGCAAGTTAAAAAAACTGATTGATTTAGTAGAAGAATCAGGTATCGCCGAAATCGAAGTTACCGAAGGCGAGGAAAAAGTCCGCATCCCCCGCGCCACCGCCGCTCCGGCTCCCGTTTATGCCGCGCCCGCCCAAGTAGCGGTGCCTGCCCCTGCACCCGCCGCCGCGCCTGCCGCCGCAGCTGCATGGGTGCAGCCGCAGCCGCCTTCGCCGTGCACATGGGGCTGCGCCTCGTGCGTACCGCAAGAGCTGCACGCATGCGCCGCAGCAGCTTCATCCTGCTTGATCGTGAAACCGCGTGCCTCCAGCTCGCGCACGACGTCTTCCAACTTCATCCCCTTGATCGCCACACCCTTGGGCACGGTCATGACGCGCCCCATGACGTTCAAGACCATAGGGTTTGTGATCTCCTTGAAGCCGATTTCTGCCATCGCCTGCTGAAGCTCGGGAAACTCCTCGACAAGCTTCGCCACTGTTTTATTGAAGTCCAACACCTTTTTCATATCGATCTCTCCTGTTCCAAGACTGAATGCGTTTCTCACTGCAGTCATTATAGCAGATATTTTTTTCGCGTGTTGTCATATTTGTTACCGTCTTGCATGAAAGTACCGTGAAGCCTTGTGCCGTCTGGCATCGCGGCTATTGCGTACACAGGCGGGATAACCACTTTATAGGCGTTCATAGGCATTTTCCTGCACTTTTGCGGACAAATTGCGGGCAGAAAAACACTCATTTTCCGGAATATCTCTTATGGTTTAGTCGCTTTTGGGACGATGTTGTGCTTAGGGCGTCCATTGCATACAAAGTCCAATGCTTCTTGCACTTGTCCCTATCGGCGTTCTTGGACTAAATTCTACAGGCTCACATCAGCGGAGGTTGATTTGCAAATTTACGGATTGCAGATTCTTTGGCTGACAGAAGCATAAAAACAAGCTATAATAGACTTGGAGGAAGGGCACAGGAAAAAGAAGGGGGATTCTTCATGCAGACAATCGAGGATTTCTACCGTGAAGCGCTGAAAAAGGCCACAGGGCGGGAGGAGTTCGAGTACGATCCCGAGCAGCTCAACTGTCTTTTCCATCCGACAGTGCATGAGCCGGTCTGGGGCGAGGAAAAGCTTTCGGACGAAGGGCAGAAGAAAGCGCTCACGAAGGATGCGCGTGCCGTCTTGGAAGACGTCCTCGCGGGCAAGCGGGCGGGGCGCAAGGCGTACATCCTGCTCGCACCGGCGTTCCTCGGACAGTATCACGATGTCAAGACGGGGCAGATCCGCAACGCTTTCCGCAAGATGGGGTTCGACGGTCTCGTCGAAGTCGCGCTCTTCGCCGACATCCTGACGCTCAAGGAAGCTTTGGAGTTCGACCGCAACATCCAGTCGGAGTCGGATTACATGCTCACGAGCTGCTGCTGTCCCATGTGGGTGGCGATGATCAAGAAAAGCTTCCGGCATCTCATGCCGCATGTGCCGCCGTCCGTCTCGCCGATGATCGCCGCAGGACGCACGGTGAAGAAGCTCTATCCTGACGCCTTGACCGTGTTTTTAGGGCCGTGCATGGCGAAGAAGACAGAGGCGAAGGATCCTGACCTCGTCGGCGCCATCGACCATGTGCTGACGTTCCAGGAGTGCAAGGACATCTTTGACCGCCTCGGCATTCATCCGCAGGATCAGTCGGACAAGAAGCGCGTCTACTCGTCGGAAGCGGGACGCATCTACGCCTACGCGGGCGGCGTATCCCAGGCGGTGCAGATGACGCTCGACCGGCTGAGTCCCGAGCGTGCGATCAAGGTGCGCTCGCGCCACGCGAACGGCGTCGCCGAGTGCAAGCAGATGCTCAACGACCTCATGGAAGGAGAGGTCAAGGCGAACTTCTTCGAGGGCATGGGCTGCGCGGGCGGCTGCGTCGGTGGTCCGAAGAAGCTCATTCCGCAGGAAGAGGCGAAGGAGCACGTCAAGGCATACGGCAAGCGCTCGCCGTACCGCACGCCGCTCGACAATCCCTACGTCTTGGAGCTTCTGACGCGCCTCGGCTTCTACACGCTCGAAGGGCTTTTGTACGACGAGACGTTCTTCTCGAGGAAGCGCTTCGCCTGACGAAGGAAGTAGTCGAAAACTGAGAATGGGACGGTGTATATGCCGCATTCGGCATATACACCGTCTTTTTTTGCTCTGTGACATCCTGCAAATCCCTGCCGCAACTGTCGCATGACGGGCGACCGCGATGGGGCATTTTCCGGCTATACTGATGATGTAGACCGATGGTATCGCCGGCATGACAGGCGAGCCTGTTTTCATCGCAGTGTGGCAGTAAAAGGAGAGGGCAGCCATGACGTATCGCAGGATTCTGGCAGTAGGGGACATTCACGGTCATTTTGAGAAGTTTCGTTCCGCTTACGAGAAGGCGAAGGTCGACGCAGCAGACGACCTCCTCGTGTTCCTTGGCGACTACATCGACCGCGGCCCTTCGGTGCGCCGCACGCTGGAATTCGTCATGAAGCTTGCCGAGGAAAAGAATGTCGTCCTTTTGCGCGGCAACCATGAGCAGATGATGCTCGACTATTTCTTCGGCGGCGCGACGGGCGAAGGTTGGCTGATGAACGGCGGCAGGGAGACGATGGCGGAACTTCTGGCATGGGAGAAGGAAGCGCCGGGTACGATTGCGCGCATACTCGCCTTCCTGCGGGAACTGCCGCTTTCGCATACGGTTGAGCAGGAAGGGGAGCGCTATTTCTTCGCGCATGCGGGCGTGCGCCCGGGCGTCGCCTTCGAGGAGCAGCGATCAAACGACCTCCTGTGGATTCGCGAGGAGTTCTATGAGCATTACGCGGGTGACGACATTGTCGTCGCCGGACATACGCCGACCTTGTTCCTTGACGGGAGAGGAAAGCCGCTCTTCCTCAACGAGCGCATCATTCTTGCCGATACGGGATCGTACTTCCCCGAAGGGCATGTTTCCATCGTTGATGTTCTCTCGCGGCGCTTTTGGCAGAACGCCGCATGAGAACATTTGCCAAATATGTGTTCTGTATATTATACTGTTTAGCAAACGGATGTTTGCGTGAGGTGGGAGGAAGAAGGAATGAAGCATTGGGATTTGCCTGAGGATGGGGAGATCGAGGCGGCACTGCCCGAATATGTCGATGGGGAGGGCGATGCCACGCGCCTTTTCTTGGCGGACGGTACGGATCGTCTCGTGCGGGCGCGTCTGCGCACTGTGCTGGAGCGTTTGGCAAGGCGTCATTGCCGTTCTCTGCCGCTGCTGCGTGCGTGGGCGAAGGAGCGCACGGCGCTTGCGCAGACGGCGCCCTTGGCGATTGCATCGGAACTCGTGCTCGTGCCCTTTCGCGCACGGCGCCCGCGCATTCGAGGCGATGCGGCGATGGGCGTCGTGAATGCCATGCACGCGCAGCTCGTTCGCGCTGAAGAGTCGGCTGAGATCGAGCTTTCCTGTGGCAGGCGCATCCGTGCACTTTGGGGCGCGACAACCCTCGCCGCCCATCTTCGCGCGGCGGAAATCCTGCGTCAAGACCTCGATGCAAAGACCGAAGCTGCCGTACTGCGCCGCCTCTTCTGGCAGAAGGCATGGAATCGCGTTTCCCTGGGAAGGAAATAGAAAAAAATGAAAGAACGTGCGTAGAGCGCCGCAGCGAAATGGGCTGCGGCGCTCTTTGCTGTATGGCGTGAAGAATAGAAAAGCCACCCAAGCCAGCACCTTGGGGGGCTTTTCGCGTACCGAATGTGTACGCGTCGTTTCTCCTATGAGTTTCGTCGAGTCAGCCCTCACTCGACTTTTGCGCCCGCCGCATCCCTTTCGCTACAATAGCGGCAAGCGCTAATAAGTAGAGGAACCGGTTCCTCGCCCAAGGGTGAGGAAAATGACGATCAACGAAATGGTACTGGCATCACAAGAGGGAAATGGCGAAGTTCTGGCAGAGCTTTGCGAGAAGTTTCAGGGCATGTTCTTTCGCGCGGCGCGGCAGCGCCACCTGCGCACCGTCTTCGAGGACGCTTTGCAGGCGGCGCGCGAGAGCTTTCTGCGCGCCGTGCGCGACTTCGACGCGAAACTCGGCGTGCCGTTTGAGGGCTTTGCGAAAAGGCGCGTCTACGGCGATCTCCATACGTTCTTTCGCCGCGAGCGCGCCTACTGGCAGCGTGAGGTGCATCCGGGCGACGACGAGGAAGGGACGAGCTTCTGGGAAGGCGTAGAGGATGAAGCGGCAGGAGGGGCGCCCGAGCGCTTCGTGCTCGGCGAAACGCTCGCCGCTGCCATGACGCTGTTGTCGGCGCGCGAGAAGGAGCTCCTGTCGCTCGTCTATTTCGCCGACCGGAGCCTCAAGGAGGCCGCCGAAAAGCTCGGCCTGAGCGCCGCCTACGCCGCCGTGGTAAAAAGGCGCGCGCTGCAGAAGATGAAGAAGCAGCTGGCCTGAGGCCGCCGCGTGGTGAAAACGGCACAGGGAAGGGCAAAAGACTTGCGAAGCCTTGCTCTATTTGCTATGATTTTCAAGAACGAAGAGGGAGGTCAGGCTGAAATGTGCAAGATTATGGACGAGATTCGCCAGGAAGGGATTGACCTGGGCTTTGATCGCGGCATGGAGCGCGGCATGGAGCGCGGCATGGAGCGCGGAGCGGAGAATAAGCTTTTGGAGACCTTGCGAACGATTATGCGGAAGATGCGCCTTTCAGAGGAGGAAGCATTGGCTATGCTCGATGTTCCGCAGGATCGTTGGCAGAAATACAAGGCGCTTTTGGAGCATTGAGAGGCTGTGCACAAAAAAGACTGAAGTCGTACGTCCTGCTGAGAATCGTGCAATCGTACAGAAGGCCGCGAAGCCATGGACGCGGACGCAGGTGTATGCTAAAATACAAATACTGCCGCATACACTTGCTGAAAAGGAAGAACGCCTACGATGAAAACACCGCTGCACTATCAGATTTCCGAATACGATTGCGGACCGACGTCGATCCTGAACGCCATGAGCTTCCTTTTCCCGCGTGAGGAGCTGCCGCCCGAGATCCTGCGCAACACAATGCTCTACTGTCTCGACTGCTACAGCAAGGAAGGACACGCGGGCAAGAGCGGCACTTCGTGCATGGCGATGATGTTCCTGTCGAACTGGCTCGACGGCTTCGGCAAGGCGGGGCTTCTGCCCGTATCGAGCCGCTATCTGCGCGGCGAGGACGTCTTCCTCGGCGAGAGCAGCCGCATCAACGACGCCCTGCACCGCCGCGGCGCTGTCGTCGTGCGCCTCTGGTTCGAGGTCGAGCACTATGTGCTCCTGACGGGCATCGAGGGCGAAACCATTCGGCTCTTCGATCCGTATTATCAGGAAGAGCCCTTCGTCGGGACGGAAGCGCCCGTGCAGATCGACCTGGCGCATCCCCTGCAATACAACCGCCGCGCCCCCGCCGCCTTCTTCAATCGCGAAACACAAGAGCTCTATGCCTTCGGAAAAAAGGAAGAGCGCGAGGCCGTGCTGCTCTTCAACGACACGACGAAGCTCACGGCAGAAAAGAGCATCGAATACTTTATTTAAAGAAACAACCGCCGCCTTCTGCACGGAAAGCGGCGGTATTTTTCCTTGAAACCCCAAGAGGTCAAGCCGAAGGCGCAGCGGTGCTACGTCGAGGATTTGTCGACGACAAGAGGACAACGCAGATGCGTGAAGATGGGTGGCTGAATTTATCAGCGCTTCCTAAACGCTTACAAGCGTCACCACTGCCGCCTGTGCAGCCGATCGATTCCTGCACGCAGCAGGATCAA
>ERZ772957.2124-NODE-2124-length-11791-cov-36.840576_pt1 | contig 11791 bp, 9 predicted proteins | sample MGYA00580682_ERZ772957 | MGnify/ENA primary metagenome ERZ772957 (study PRJEB29015, sample SAMEA2737921) | human oral metagenome | biome: human oral; feature: human-associated habitat; material: dental | place: China | collected 2025 ...
CGCGCTGGTCGGCTCGGGGAACGGCTGGCTGCTCGGCGCCGTTGTCGGAGCAGCGCTCGGGGCCGCCGATGGCGACGGCGTCGGGCTTGGCTCCGGCTGCTTCTGGCCGCACTGCTCGCCGAGCCAGTTCATCGTGAAGTTGCGGTACCAGATGCCGCCGTAGCTCGCGCCGTCACTGGCGTCCTCACTGAGCAGCCCGATGCTGCCGTCGGACTGCACCGCGATCGTCGTGTAACCGACGAACTTCTCGTTGAAAACCTTCCCGGTCACCCAGGAGGCGCCGTCGTCGCAGGACATCGAGATGGTGCCGCGGTCGCGCGACCACGGCTTCGGGTTCGGCGAGTGGCTCAGCAGCAGCACCTTGGCGCGCGGGTCGCTCGGGTCGGCGTTCGGGAAGACCCTGATGATCTGGGCGTTGTCCACCGAGTCGGGCAGGTTCTTGTCGCTGGCCGGCTCGCTCCAGGTCTGCCCGCCGTCGGTGGACCTGGCCACCTTGCGGAAGCCGGAGCCGTCCGAGGCGCGCGAGTTGAGCATGAGGGAGCCGTCGGAGAGCTCGACGACCTTGTTCTCATCCATGCCGGTGCCGGTCGGCGTGCCGGCCTGCCAGGTCTTCCCGTGGTCGTCGGAGTAGACGGAGACCGCCTGTACCGTGCCGTCGGCGGTCCTGATCGTGTACTGCTGCACCAGGCGCCCGGCGTGAGCGCCGTGCTGGATCTGGATGCCCTGGCCCGAGGCCGCGAAGCGCGCGGTCCAGGGGTTGTCCTTCGTGATGTCCGCGGTGATGGTGCGGTGCGTCCAGGTCCAGCCGTTGTCGGTGGAGGTCGACACCTCGGCCTGGATGATGCTCCGGTTCTCGGGGTCGGTGCCGGCCTTTGAGCCGCCCCAGCCCTGGTCGTAGGACTTGACGTGGAAGTTGAAGATCGTGCCCGTCTGGTGGTCGACGACATAGCTCGGGTCGGAGTAGCCGACCTTCTTGCCGGTCTCCGTGCCCTGGTGGATGTAGGTCGGTGCCGACCAGGTCTTGCCGCCGTCGGTGGAACGACGCTGGACGATGTGGTTCGGGTTGGGGGCGTCACTGCCGCCGTTGCCGTTGTCCTTCGGCCGCTCGTCGTAGGAGACCAGCAGGTCCCCGTTGGGGGCGGTGGTGATCGCCGGGATGCGGTAGTTGTCGGTGGCCGTATTGCCGGCCAGGTGCTGGGCCTCGCTCATCGAGGCGGGCAGCTCGGTGATCGCGTCGGGGGCCGGGGCTGGCTCGGCCTGCGGGTGCTGGCCGACGACGCTGATCGGGTTGCCCGTGGCGGTGAGCGTCTGGAGGACGGCGCCGTCGGTGCCGCTCGCCGTCAGGGTGATTGACGGTGTCCACCGGCCGGCGTCGACGTCGGCCTGCGTGATCGTGTGGGTGAGCGGCTTGCAGTTGTAGACGGCGCCCTTGCCCGGCCTGAGGTTGCCCCAGTGGCACTGGCGGGCCAGGTCGTCGAAGGAGGAGTCGGTGGCGGCGACATTGATCGTCTTGTCCGACACCGAGCGGATGCGCACCGTGTAGCTGACGGCGTCGCCCAGCTTGTAGGTCTCCTGGTTCGACGACGGCGTGAAGGACTCGACCCGCAGTGAGGCGGACTTGACCGGGCTCGGCGCGCCGCTGATCGTCTCCGGGGTGTTGAGCGCCTGACCGGTGTACTCCACGGCCTTGACCTCGTAGGCGATCTGCGGGGTGAAGCTGCCGGCCTTGAGGTCCTCGGCAGTCACCGTGTGCGTGGCCAGGGCGGCGCAGTCCGTCTTGGTCGCTCCGGCCGGGACGTTGCGCCACCGGCACTTGGTGACGTTCCCGGACAGGTTCGTCGAGGCCGGGGCGAAGGAGTGGGCCTCACCGCTGGTGTTGGTCAGGGTGATGTTGAAGGTCATGACGTCGCCGACGGCGTAGAGGCCGTCCTCGGGGGCGTTCACCTGAGTGATGGCGATATCCATCAGGCCGTCGGCCGTGGGGGTGGCGTGCGCCGGGGGCGCGACGGCGATCATGCCGGTGACGGCCAGGGGCAGGGACCCCAGGAGGGCGGACAGACGCCTCAGGGAAAAGGGATGTTTTGATGTCATAGGTGTTCCGTTCGGGGGATCGAGGCAGCCTTGCCTGCGACGGGGGAGTGTGGACGACGGACGTCAGATGTCTCACGATAAGGTAACGGAAGGTTGCGATTCTGCAAACTCGGGCGAGTCGTCGGCGACGCGCATAATCTGCCGTACGTTAAGTTTCTCTCTCCCCGTGGGGTCGTTTCTGCGAACGACTCTGTGCTCACACTTCATATGGAGAGCGGTGCTTGAGGTCACGAGTCCCTCACGGTCTGTTGTGAGAAACGTGCATGCGTCTACACGAATTGACCTCGCTCCGCCACCACTTGGTTTCCCCACTGCGTCAGAGCCTGTAAGGCAGGCAAAAAAGTTCGACCGAATTCGGTGAGTGAGTAAACCGTTTTCAGGGGCGGTTTATCGCCAAATACTTGGCGCGATACGAGGCCGTCTACTTCTAGTTGCTTGAGCTGGAGGGTGAGTGTCGTGTCGGTCGCTGAAACGAGGTCGTTCCGTAGTTCGTTGAAGCGCTTCGGCTCATATTGCAGGTGATAAATGATGACCGACTTCCATTTCCCTCCAACAAGATTCATGGCCACGCTGATCGGGCAAGGGTAGGTCTTGTCGTTGAAGCTGACAAACTCGCTGATGCATTCGGTCTTCATGTGTTCAGGCCTCCGTGTTGTGTGGGACTGTCTAAGAAGATAGTTCTTGACGTGGCAGTCTCGCGCCTGTGACGCTGTCCTGTGTCAGCCGGTGTTCGTTATGATTCATGGAAGAGAGCGTAACATGTTGGATACTCCAGTTATTGCCGTTGCCGGCGCAACCAGCAAGCAGGGGCGCAGTGTCGTGAGGTCCTTGCTGCGTGGCGGAGACTATAGGGTGCGAGCGATGACTCGGGATCCTGCGTCGCAGATGGCGAAAAGCCTTGAGCGTCAGGGCGCTGAATTGGTGACGGGTTCGCTTTCGTTGGGGAACGATGACGAGTGGGTTGACGCCTTTTCTGGCGCTCGCGCTGCTTTCTTGGTCACTCCTCCTACCCCTCCGAAGGGATCGCGTGAATACGAGTTAGGGTGCCGAATCGCCGATGCTGCAGTGAGAGCGGGGGTCGAGCACATTGTGTTCAGTACGCTTGAGAACGTCGATAAGATCACAGGCGGGAGGATGTTCGCTCCTCACTTCACCGACAAGGCGCGGGTTGCGGACTACATCAGTGGGCTGCCTGTAGCCAGCACTTTTGTGATCCTTTCATTCTTCTACACCAATTTGATGGAGTACTATGTTCCCAGGGTGGAGAGTGGGTCACTCATCCTCCCCATATATCTTCCTGAAGATTTTCGGGCGCCGTTCGTTGATCCCGTCACGGCCACCGGCCCGGCTGTGCGAGAAATCATCAGTAAGCCGGAGAAGTATGATGGGGAAACGCTGCCGGTTGTGGGTGATATTGTCTCCCCGCGTGAGATGGTGAGAATTTTTCAAGATGTTACTGGACTGAAGGGGGAATATCGCGATGCGTTCACGTATGATGGGTTGGCGTATAACTTTCCTGAGCTGATTGCTGATGATCTTCATGCGCAGGAGATCCTGGGGATGGTCAATTATGCTGTTGAATGCGGTTATTTTCGGCCGGATCGCGATATGGAGTGGAGTCGCAGCATCGACCCGGAAGCGCTCACGTGGGAGCAGTTCCTCCGTGTCACGGGCTGGCGTGGAGAACCGCGTTCTTATGGGATGCGATCATAATATTTTCCAAGGGGTGATGTATGAGGTATTTGCCTGTGCGACGATCGTCACGTCGGCTGATGCTCGACTGCGTCATAGTCGGGCGCCGGGATATGTGACTGAGTTGTTTTGCTGTGGCGATACTTGCACTCTCAATGTGACCGGACTCTCTTGCTGCGGTAGCGCCAGTGAGCCCTCTCGAGGAGGTCGAAAATATTGCTGTTCGAGATGGTGAACCCTGAGGGGTAAATGACGGACCCGGCGTTTCTTGTCCAAGGCGATGAAAGAAGAAAATACTGTTTTCGGGCTGTGGGGGCAGTGTCAAGAAACTCTTGTCGACGTTCTCTTCCGGTGTCGGTGAGGTGGTAGGAAACGGTTTTTATGATCTGCAAAGGAGATTGGGATAGTATTGGAGTGAACTGATCGATGTCGCGCCATCTCGCTTTTTCAATGACGTCGCCGTCCTTGTTCTCGAGCCTTACTTCTTCGGACGTGAGTGTCAGTCGGATTCCCTGCGATAGTTGTCGATGGGTGGCTGCTGCAGTCGTTCCAGAGATGATCACGGATATGATTCCGCCAACGATCAGAGCGGGAGCTGCGGCAGGGCTGCTCCCGCTCAAAAGTGGGGAGGCGATGAGCATGGTACTGATCGTTAGGAAGATGAGGCAGGTCGCAAGTCGGAGCGTGAGTCGAATCTTTGATGAGGAGATGATCAGGATATCATCACGTTCCAGTGTCTCGAGAAGGCGGGCCACTCGTTCTTTTTGTTCTTTCTTTTGTGGCATAGGCTGTTCCACCTCTTCTGGTGTGTTGCGCGGTCGGCCTCGATGGCGGACTGCCGGTATAACGTCTCCGCGGCGACGCTGGCAACCGCCTTCGGTGTCCTCCTCCTAGGCGTGTGTGCCGTCACCGTCTACGACCTGCTAACGGCCTGAACGAACTGTAGGTGCCGCCGGGATGTGTGATTGGGGACTAAAACCTGGGTTCTTTGATCGTCTGTCACGTACTCGATGGACAGATGTCCTCCGACAGCCTCCAGGTATAGCCGGATAGTGCCGATCTTCGAGTCCTCCTCAAGGTCGCCACGCTCAATTTTTGACACCCGACACTGCCCGACGCCGATCCGATCTGCTAACTGTGCCTGAGTGAGTCCAGTCTGCTCGCGCAAATGATACGCGCGGATCTCGGTAAGCATCCGCCCTCATGGGTATCAACCTGTTCTCTGTCTACCGGATGCTCTTCTAAGAGCTCTGTGATCGTCATGGGCATGGTGGCTACTTTCCTCTCAACTTTTGAGTGCTCGTCGAACAAGTCGTCGGCTATAGGGATGTCCCGCTTGTACCAACAGATCCAATTATCGAATTTATCTCCAGCAATCAACAGGATTGCCTGACGTTTCGGGTCGAAGACGAATAGGATTCGAAGCTCGGATCTCCCCGTTGATCCTGGTGTCAGCTCTTTCATGCTCTTGTGACGAGAAACCTTGATGGTGTCCACCAGCGGGCGATCGAGCCGAGGTCCTTGTTTCTTCCAGCAGTTCGATGGCCGCAACGACCTGCGCCTGCGAGCTACTGTCCAGCGAAGTCAACCAATCTGTGATGAGTTCGATGTTGATGTTCCGAGTAGTATGATAACACCTGTAAGGTCTAAAAGGGTGCGCTGAGTCTTGCCGCAAGGCGTCCATGATTCCGGTCTTCGCTGCGACCTCGGTGGTGGGCGGACTGCTCGGTGGGCCAATGTGGCGTAGGATCGTCTCTCGACGCAGATTGACGCCATTCATTACCCCGCTGCAGGCGGTACGAGGCTCGACATTTCGCACAGGTCGATCGGCCGGCTGAGATGCGTGGCAGCATCGGTGGCATAGGTAACGAGACGGTACCTGAGCAGGCCGGCACCTACGACGTCGTTTTTGTCGGTGATGGGCCGGGGGAGTGTCGCGCAGTACACCACCGAGGGCACCGACCTGACCGCGATTCTCGTCGAGGGCGAGCCCCTGGGCGGCGAGTGCTCGTATTACGCCTGCATGCCCAGCAAGGCGCTCCTCGGGCCCATTGAGGTCGCCGCGGCGTCGGCAAACCTCAGTGGCCTGCGCCCCTCCGAGTTGTCCGCGCCAGATCTGCTCGCGCGCCACGACGAGTGGGTCTCGCGCCGCGCCGTCATTCTCGCCACTGGCGCGGAGCCCGTCGTGTCTGCTCCGCTCCAGGGCCTTGAGGCCTGGGGCTAGCGTTGCGCCACCGGCGTGCAGGAGATCCCGCAGCGCCTCATCGTCGTCGGTGGGGTCGTCGCCCGTGAGGCCGCCACCTGGATGTCCGCCCTGGGCAGCGACGTCACCATGCTGGTGCGCGGCTCCCGCCTCCTGTCGGCCGCGGAGTCCTTCGCCTCCCGACTCATCGAGAAGGCTCTCGCCGCCCGTGGCATCACCGTCATCACGGATGCCCAGGTGGTTGCCGCCGAGCGGCCTCAGGCCAGTGACACCGGGCTCGGTCGCATCCACGGCGGCCCCGTCACGGTCACCTGCGCCGGTCGAACCATCGAGGCTGATGAGATCCTGGTCGCAACTGGCCGTCGCCCCCTCTTGACCGGCATGGGGCTGGAGGTCGTCGGCCTGGAGCCCGACGACGTCCTGGCCGGCCGCCTGCCCGACTGGCTCTACGCCGTTGGCTACGCCAGCGGCGAGGCCCAGCTGACCCACATGGGCAAGTACCGGGCGCGCGTCGTAGGGGAGAGGATCACCGCCCTCTCTGCCGGCTGCGGGCCCGAACCAGTACCCGAGAACGTCCCGGTCCCACAGGTTGTCTTCACCGCCCCCCAGCGGCCTGACCGAGCAGCGGGCCCGCGACCCCGGCCAGGACGTCGTCACTGCTCAGGTCGGCTACACCTCGGCCGCCGGAGTTGCCCTCCTGCACGGCGACGCCCACAGTGAGGTCAAGCTGGTCGTCGACCGGCAGACCGGTGCCGTGCTGGGCGCCACCTTCGTCGGTCCCGGTGCGGGTGAGCTCGTCCACGCCGCCATCGTCGCCATCATTGCGGGGCGTCCCGGTTCATCGGCTGCACACGCCGTGCCCGCCTACCCCACCGCCAGCGAGATCTGGCTGCGACTCATCGAGTCTCTTCCGAGCGAGGTCCTTCGTATATACTTCAGTTGTTGAACGAAAAACGATGTTTGCGAAGCTGGCGCCCCGTGGCTGAGTCTCAAAGAAGTGACTTCACGGGAGGATCGCGATCAGGAAAGTAGTGGTTCCTACAAATATGCTTGTTCAGGTTTGTGTAGGTATTCAAACTTTCTGATCGGTTGTCAAGAACGCTCTGCAAGACTTCTGCTGCGGCTAACGTGAAGACGTCCCGTAACTCGTCTTGGGAGAGAGACATGATCGACGGCACTAAAATTCGCGTATTGGTTCCCGACAACAACACAGGTGCACTATACGATCGAACAGAGTCCATTGAGTGGGTCAATCCTGACAATGGTATTGTAAGAGTTCAATTTAAGAATGGTGGTCAGTCATTCCCGTATCGACATCCAAGGGCACGCCTTCTCGAGAATGTTTCGGGTTTTCGCTCTCTCAAATCGACCGAGCTGGTTAAGGTGAAAGGTGAGGTGTGGTATCCCCCGCTCACAATTGCGACTTTCACTGATGTATACGACGGATCGTATTCAATTGTTCGATTCTATCGCGACAACAAGGTGATAGGGAAAAGTCACCTGTATCGTCCCGACGACCTCGCACTACTGGTGTCGTCCGCGTCCGCGGGAGGTGGTGCTGACGTCTTTAAGTACTGGAAAGAAACCGCATTTATGCTGGAAGATGATGATCCGACTCGTCCGGCATTTGAGTCGATTAAGTTTGTTCATCCTGACAGTGCGTTGTCTGCGTACATGGAGGGATCAAACTCACGAACGTCAGAAATTCGGTTGCCAATTATTCTACCGTTTCAGAGCAACGAGGATCAGAAGATTGCGGTAGAGAGAGCACTCTCTCATCGGGTTAGTGTTATCGATGGCCCTCCTGGGACTGGAAAAACAGAGACCATTCTCAATATCATCGCCAATATTCTCATGATTCCCGGGGCGACGGTTGGAGTTGTGTCTTTTGGTAACGCTGCTGTTGAGAACGTCAAAGACAAGCTCGATGAGGCGGGATATGGATTCGTGGCAGCACGCATGGGTAAAAAAGAATACGTCACCTCCTTCCTGGCCGATCAAGAGGCGCGAGCAAGCAGTATCGTTCGTTGGCTGAACCAGGTGTCTGTGAATGAGGCCGTGCGGTCCGCTGGAGGGCAGGCGGCGGATGATCTTGAGCAAATAGATAAACAGCTGCATAGGGTATGGAACTCCTGTCGAGAACTTGCAAAGGTGAGCAATAAAATAGAGGAATACTCTTTGGAAGCTGCTCATCTGGAGCGCCGAGCCGACGGTGTCGTCTTTCCTGATCTAAGTGAGCTGCCTCTGCTGCGCAAGAGCTCTGGGCGTATCCTCGACTATCTGGCTGAAACTACTGTGCATCCGGATCTTCCTGAAGGCATCATGGGGCTTGTTCCTCGTATCCGCAGATACTTCAAATATGGTAGAACAAAAGATCTGGATACGAGAGATGCCAATATTATCCTTGGTCTAGAAAGAGCCTTTTATTCTAGGCGGATCGAAGAGCTGAGACAGAAAGAGCGACGTTGGCGGGCCGAGATCGGCTATCGCAGTTCCGAGGAAATCAGGGGAAAGTACCAAGAGAGTTCTCGTGCGCTTCTGGATCTAGCGCTGTGGCAACGCTACGCGAATAGTGCGCGTCTCGTATTTGATGAAGATAATAAACCGATATGGAAACACACGCCGGAGTTCCTGTCTGAGTACCCAGTGGTTCTTACGACCTGTCACTCGATTCGGCGTAACCTGTCGGAAGGCCATCTTCTAGATTGGGTGATTATTGACGAGGCCACTCAGACAAATCTACATGCCGCTGCTTTGGCGATGAGTAAGGCAAGAAATGTTGTGGTGGTCGGGGATCTTAAACAGCTTGGACCGATTTTCGATAAAAAGTTGGAATCGGCGTCGATCTCCCCGCCACTTCCCGCATACGACGTTACTGCGCACTCCATTCTTTCGTCCGTCACCGAGCTCTACGGTCAAGAACTGCCTCGAACAATGCTGCGCGAACACTACCGCTGCGCGCCTGAGATCATCGAGTTCTGCAATAAGATGTTCTATGACGGTGAGTTGATTTCCATGAAGTCTAGAAAATCTAACGACAAATGGCCTGCCTTAATGGTTCGTAAGACGGCTCCAGGAAATCATATGCGCACCTTGCGTCGAGCCCTTACTAAAGGTACGTACAGCCAGCGTGAGATCGACCTTGTCGAGGAGCTCCTTGGGGGTGTCGTTGACGGTGTAGATTTTAGGAGCATTCTCGAAGGTGAAGATTCGGGAAGTGATTACGCGTTAGGTGTCACAAGCCCGTACCGGCTTCAGGCTGACCGTCTCGGTGAGGCTATTAACCGCACAGGTGCTGCTCCCGAATTCAGTTCACTGAGTGAAACTATACATAAATTTCAAGGACGTGGAGCAAACGTGATGGTTCTTAGTACGGTTGTTGACGAATCTCGGAATGGTCACATGAAACTAGGATTCGTTGACGATCCACGAATGATCAACGTTGCGGTCTCGCGAGCCAGAGAGAAGTTCATTCTTGTCACCAACCATAACGAGGTCCCTCGGAGCAAGGTGATTAAAGCGCTCATCGACTATGTCAGATATCAAGATCCTGATCAGGTGACCGAAAGTGGAGTACTTTCAGTCTTCGACCTGCTCTACCAGGAGTACTCTGAGCGTCTCAGCGAGTTCGCTTCGCGAGTTCACGGGGGCAGCAAGTATAAGTCGGAGAATATTGTGTGGACCCTTCTGAAGGATGTTCTCAAAGATCCTGCTTATGATCTTCTGGAGGTGGTTTCGCAGGTGAGACTCCGCGACCTTATGCCTGATACCGATCGATTGAACGAGCGGCAGAAAAAATTTGTTCGTTCTACGTCTGCTGTCGATTTTGCTATATACCACAAGGTGAGCAAGCGAATGCTGCTTGCGATTGAGGTCAACGGAACTGAATATCATGAAGACAATCCCGAGCAGCAAGCGCGTGATGAGTTGAAGGCGCAGATCATAAGCGTCTACGGGGCCGACATGCTTTCGTTGAGAACCAATGACAGCAACATCGAATCGATGATCAGAGGTAGACTCGATCAAATTTTGGCCTAACTGAATAAGAGTGGGAGTAAGGTACGGTTGCGGACATCGAGTGCTCCTAGGGATGGTTTGGGACAATCATCCGATACGCATCGCCGGCATTGACCATATCGAACCGACGGTCCTCCATTAACGCGAGCGTCGACTTCTGCTCGTGGGTTCTGGACCTGGAGGTTGTTGCCTTTGGGCAGGAGCGGACAGCGGTGCGCTTCGGTGACCGAGAGATTAACCTCCGTGGGGAGGATAACCTGATCGCTCGCACGCCTCATCCCATTCCCGGTATTGTGGACCTGTGTCTTGTCGGCGACGGCACGATCGATGAGGTCCGCGAGCATCTTGCCTCCAGGGCGCTTCCGGTGCCCTTCACCGTGATGGCAGGAGTCCAGGAATCACACGAAACCTCGTAGGGCTCGCCTTGCGTGACGTGGCCTGAGACACTGGGGTCATGCGAATCGCCATCGGTTCCCCAGGCAACGGAGCCCTCCTGAAGGACGCCATCGAAGAGCGGTTGGTCGAGGACGAGCGCGTGAGCGACCTCGTCGACCTGTCCATGCCGGACATCACCTACCCGGAGGTCTCCTTCCAGGTCGCCCAGGCAGTTGCCGAGGGATGGGTCGACCGTGGGCTTCTCATCTGCGGTACCGGTGTGGGAACCGCCATCGCGGCCAACAAGGTGCCCGGGGTGCGCGCTGCGACCGCGCACGACCTGATCACCGTGCGTGGCTCGGTGGAGAACTACGACGCCCAGATCCTGTGCATGGGGCAGAACGTCATCGCGGCGCCCGCCGCCTGGGCGCTCATCGATGTCTGGCTCGACCTGCACCACGACCCGGCCAGCAGCTACGGCCCCAAGGTCGGCGAGATCGAGGCCTACGAGGCACGCCTTCACTCCTGACGACGGCCCCGTCGAGCGGACAGGTGCCCATGGCACTATCCGCAGCCTCTACGTGCATGAGCCCGATCAGAACCTCATCGAGGTCGCTGTCTACGAGAGTGTCTGAGGTTCGCCCGGCTCCTGGAGGAGGAGCTCGTGTCCAAATCGGATACAAAGGAGCCTGAGGTCCGATGTGACCGCTGACTGAACCGCGGAATCATGCGGTTTCTTTCTGTGTGTCCGAGCTGGGGGTGAGCCTTTGTATCCGATTTGGACACCGCCCAGTACATCCTGGACGGTCGCGCTGTGCATGGCGTCGCAGCGTCCTGCCGCCTATTGGATCAATATGTCCATTGTTAGATGACATCCGATGTGTGACACCTTGGGTCGTAAGGTGTCATGGACGACTTGCTTGAGCAACGTTGGCGTCCGGTTCGCAGTCTTCGGTGGGGCTGGTGGGCGGCGTGAGATGGCGTCTTCGTGAGGAACCTCGCGCAGACCTGCATTGAGTGCAATACTGCACTGAGTGCAAGATGGGCGCGTGACCGGAACCGACCTGCGCGCCACCCATGCGCAACGCACCCGCGCCGCCATCCGTGCTGCCGCGCTCACCCTGACCAGGGAGCGCGGCTACTCCGCCATGACGGTCGACGACGTCGCAACCCTCGCCGGAGTCTCCCGGCGCACCGTCTTCAACCACTTCTCCTCCAAGGCAGACCTCCTCGTCGTCGGCCTGGAGCCCCCTGAGCCCGAGGCCATCGAGGCCTTCATCAACGGCTCCGGAAGCCTCCTGGAGGACCTTGGCGTCCTGCTCGCCTCCGGTGCCGAAGCCGTCGAGTCCGAGCGCGGTTGGCTCCTGTCCTTTCCGGAGATCGTGCGAGACAACCCGGAGATCGAGCGAACCA
>ERZ772957.2129-NODE-2129-length-11776-cov-16.444843_pt1 | contig 11776 bp, 9 predicted proteins | sample MGYA00580682_ERZ772957 | MGnify/ENA primary metagenome ERZ772957 (study PRJEB29015, sample SAMEA2737921) | human oral metagenome | biome: human oral; feature: human-associated habitat; material: dental | place: China | collected 2025 ...
GGCAGCCACACCATCATCGGTACCTCCCACCGGCAGCCAGCCGTGAAAAATGTGGTGGGTAGCATTCGCGCCGGGTTGGCGGAGTTATTTGCATTGCCGGCTGGGTACGAGATCGTTTGTTCGCTTGGTGGGGCCACAGCCTTTTGGGACGCTGCCACGTTTGGACTCATCACCAAGAAGTCGGGACACTTGGCGTTCGGCGAGTTTTCGGCAAAATTTGCCGCAGCATCAGCAAAAGCCCCCTGGTTGGCTGAGCCTACGGTGATATCGGCAGAGCCAGGAGACGCCCCCAGCCCACAGGGCATGCCTGGCTGCGATGTGATTGCGTGGGCGCATAATGAGACATCCACGGGGGCCATGGTGCCGGTAACCCGGCCGGCGGACTCGGAGGGGTCGCTGGTGGTTATTGATGCAACGTCGGGTGCGGGTGGGCTGCCGGTTGATATGTCACAGGCCGACGTATATTACTTCTCGCCGCAGAAGTGTTTCGCTTCGGATGGTGGGCTATGGTTTGCCGCTATGAGCCCAGCCGCGTTAGAACGTATTGCCGAGATCAATGCGAGCGATCGATTCATCCCGGAATTCCTCAACTTGCAAACGGCTGTGGATAATTCCCGCAAGAATCAAACGTATAACACGCCAGCGGTCGCCACCTTATTGATGTTAGAAGACCAGGTGAAGTGGATGAATGATAATGGTGGTCTGGCCGGGATGGTGGCACGGTCTACCGCAAATTCGGACACTCTTTACCATTGGGCGGATCAACGCGAAGAGGTGTCATGCTTTGTGAGTGACCCGAATAAGCGTTCGCTGGTTGTTGGTACCATTGATTTTGTCGACTCCATTGATGCGGCGCTCTTGGCAAAAATCCTACGCACCAATGGCATTCTCGATGTGGAACCATATCGGAAACTTGGCCGAAACCAATTGCGGATTGGCATGTTCCCAGCAATCGACCAATCGGATATCGCCTTGTTGACGCAGGCAATTGATTGGGTGCTGGATCATGGTTACGCATCGGCAAGCTAACGAAATTTCTCCCTGGAATTATGCCCACCATGCAACTAAAAAGTTTAACTTTAAAGTAGCACTTTAGAGATAGGTTTTATATTTAACCGCATGGAGTCGGGTTTTTAAACCAACGTAGGCATGGTTGTGAGTTAAGGTAGGTACGAAAGTATCTGCGCATCTTCTGTCGTATTTTGTTCATAATCTTCATTGCATAAGGAGCTGGTGTCATATGAAGGAGCTCTTCCTGATCTCCGCCGAATCCACCAAGGAATCCTTGGTGTTACGCACTGAGGATGATGAACAATATTTCCTCGTCGTCACCGACGAGTTACGCACTGCACTGGTGGGCGAATTGACACCATCGACCGACAGCACCGAAGCCAATCAGGAAACAGCAGATGCCACCAGCTCCGCAATCAGCTATCTTGCTCCCCTCCACCTCGCGGCCTCGGCCCGCGCAGGCACGGACAAGGAGGCAGATAGCGACACTGACAATGCCAAAGATGACACCGACGCCACCACGCAATCGGATTCAAAAAAATCCGCCACCTCTTCGCCCATCACCGCGGTTTATTCCTCCAGTATGAACCGCGCCGCCACAGCGAGAGACGCCAAGCTCAGCAAGCTCGACCCCCGACTGTCGGCACCGCTGAAGATGACGCCCCGGGAGATCCAAAGCCGGATCCGTGGTGGGGCCAGTGTTGCCGAAATCGCCGCGGCGAATGATGTTCCCGAATCCCGGATCGAAAGCTACGCCCACCCGGTGCTGCTAGAGCGTTCCCAAAAGGCAGAAATGGCCAAACGCGCCCATCCGGTTCGTGATGATGGCCCGGCGCGGCTCACGCTGTGGGAGATCCTCGACACGGTTTTTACCGCCCGTGGCCTCGACGTTCGTAACTCCACCTGGGACTCTTACCGGGACACCACCGGCCAATGGGTGGTGACCGTCAGCTGGACGTCAGGGGCTGCGGAACACGTGGCTGAATGGTCGTACCACCAACAGGGCATGACAAGCGCTACCGCAGTGGCACGCAATGGTTTGGCGGCCAGCCTCATTGACCCAGATTTTGTGCCGCCGGTTCGTAACCTGTCGGCCATTACCTCCCCCATTCCGGTTGTCACCGATGATATGATCGACGACCCCCAAAAGGTGCAGCAGATTTCTGCACAGCAGCAACCGGTGGTAAGTGAAGAAACCACAGGTGAAGCCATTCATGATTCCCCGCAGGCCGCCCAAGCTCGACGGCGTCGTAAAGCGGTAACACCACACTGGGAAGACGTATTGCTAGGGGTACGCAGCAACGCGAAACGCCCACGTAAGTAGGATGTTTTTATCACTTTTATCGTCGGGGAGTTAACTTCCCTTTTTGTTTTTACTAAGGTCTTAACCACAGCAATACTTGCTACTGTCTGCGTAGAAAAAGGATAGATGCAGTGGATCATTCATCCCACGACACGGTAATCACCCTGTGGTTTGTCACCGCCACCCACCCGGAAAAGGTGATAGCAACCATGCCACGGGCCGACCGGGGTTTCGGACGTAAGCTACTCTCGCAGCTCAATCCGCGGTGGCCAATCACTCCCATTGGGCAGTTCGCACTCAACCGCTCTGCTCAGCCTTCGCGTTCAGAATTTTATATTGCCGGTTTTCCGGGACTATCCATTATCCAAACGGTCGTGGATGATTTCACCATGATCTCCGGTATTGACCATGCCCTACGAACCGCTATCCCGGCCGAAAACGTGTATGTTATTGCCACTAATGCAGGCACAAGTTATGGGGCGTTTGCGCACTGGTCGCACGGAAATCTCAAGCGAGCATTTGCCGCGGTCAACGAAAAAGTGTACGAAGACTTAGGCCTTGTGGAAACATTCGAAAGCTCCTATTGGGCGGGCTATCACACCACCGAAACATCCGGTCTCACGCTTCCATTCAGCCCCATCGATTTGGCCCTCCATGCCCAACGCTCCTGGCTTGGCTTCGACATGGCTACCTGCCCAGACATCAATATAGTTGCCTACGCTGTGGATGGCCGCCCCGAACCGAAAATCACCTACCGGCAACCCATCGACGCTAGACCGCTCACGGAACGCACCACCACAAAACTCAGCCTGGGCTCCACCAGAAGCACTGGCGAGTTTGACGACTATGAGCTTCCCGACGAGTTTGACGATGTCGACGGCGCCGGCACCAAATACGCAGAGGAAGCAGTCGCGCTCACTAAAAAATCGGTGACCAAAACCAAAGGCTTTGCGGCCCGATTCCGGGAGCGCCTGGCCGGCATAGGTCACGGCCTGAAGGAGCGGCTACGACACACTGACCGACCAAGCTCAAAGTCGAAGAAACCGGCCGCGCTCCCCTCTGTCGGAACCGCGAAGCCCGCAGCCACAAAGGAAGCCACTAAAGACAAGAAGAAGGCGGATCACACCAACGCTAAGGCGGCCAAGACAGCGAAGACCGCGGCGAAGGCAACAGAAAGCAGCTCTGCGAAGCAATCCACCCCGAAAACTGTCAGCACCAAATCCATCGGTACAACCGATGCGATTGGAACCGACGCCATCACCAACAAGACGGCGAACCAGGACGCTGCACAAGGCAAAGACCAGCAGAGCGCAGCAACACCAACGGCTCAACCGGCTGCAACGGCAGCTACGAAAAAGCCATCCGACACCACCGAAGCTATTGACTCTCAGGTAGTCAAGGCCGGCGTGAAGAAAGCGCAAACCACAGCCAGCGCAAACACTCCGACAGACAAGCCGAAGGAAGCAGCGGCACAAAAAACAGAGGACGCTGACGGCAAACCAACCACCACGGCCACCGCCAAACCGACCACGGCGAAGACTAGCGCTGCCGCCACTGATTCGGCGAAGCCAAAGGCAACGAAGGCACCCGCCAAAACCACTGCTAAGGCGGCCAAAGCCACAAAGACCGCAGTAAAGGCAACCAAGGCGGTCAAGAAAACCACCACAAAGGCAGTCAAGCGGACTACCAAGGCCACGGCCAAGGCAACGACAAAAGCCCCCGAAACTGCGGCTTTCCCCTCCAGTGAATCGGCGACAGCCCCGAAAGCGACTTCGAAAGCGGGGATAAAAGTGCCGGCTAAACGTGTCGAAAGCACCGAAAATGCTAAGGACTCAGCTCCCGCAGAAAACCCCGAAACCAAGGCGTTTCCTGCCAAAACCTCCCCTGCGAAGGAGACCCCACAGAAGAAGCGCCGCACGCTCGGAACCCGCGCCACCCGAAGCAAGAAAAGCTAGGAAGCCATAGCGCTATTCACCATGGGGCATGCGGCCTCGCTGTCGCTCATAGAGTGCAATGGCGGCAGCGGTGGCCACGTTCAGCGAGTCCGTGCCAGCAGACATGGGAATGCGTGCCCGAATATCTGTTCGACGCATGGTTTGTTCGGTTAATCCAGGCCCCTCTGCCCCCACCAGCAGCGCAATCTTCTCATATGGCACACCATTGCCATCGTATAATGCCTGATCTAATGGGACCGCATCTTCGTGAGGGGTTAGTGACACTAACTGAAATCCAGATTCTTTCAACTGGTCCAAGCCATAATACCAGTTTGTGTGTTTTCCTTCAAAACTAGCATGGGGCAGGCGAAGCACATGCCCCATGGAGACCCGAACAGAGCGGCGATACAGCGGATCAGCGCATCCATTACCAAATAGAATCGCATCAACCCCCAGCCCCGCGGCATTACGGAATATCGAACCTATGTTCTCATGGTCGCCGACTCCTTCTAGCACCACTACGGTGGTGGCAGTCTTGATGACTTCACTGAGGCTGAGTTCCGGTGCCCGATTCGCCGCGGCCAACAGGCCACGATGCATGTCGTAACCTGCGACCTGAGCCAGGGTTTCCCGATCGAGTGAATATGTGTCAATGCCTGCCGCAAGATCGGTGATATGCGGCTGGGAAAGAAATTTGTCCAGCTTTGCTGGAAACCCCACTAGGGTGCGCACCGGGTATCGAGATGCGAGTAATCGTTCAACGATCAAGGGGCCTTCTGCGATCACTAGTCCTTTGCCGCCGGGAAGATCTGGCCGATTATCGGAGTGTTTGAGGTCACGAAAGTCGTCGAGCCGAGGATCGGTGGGATCTGATATGTGGGTGATAATCATGGTGTCTAAGCGTATGCGATGGTCCCCGGCATTGTGAACATTGATTGCTGCTTGGTTGCTTGGCTATTACCAACCATTGCCAGAGATATCAGCAGCTCTGTAATTCGAGTAGGGCATGCCAGCAGGCAACTCATGACAGTCTATGCTGTACCATCGTCGGTCTTTCCTGGCGGAGGGTTACAACCTGAACTCTGCCTCGGAACGGGAGCTTTGCTGCCCTCCGAAGCCATAACCGCTGTCTTCAACCACTGGCTGCTGTCTTACCAAGGCGGCATCGCTGCGGGGTATCGCTAGTGATAAACCCGAACAAGCACGCCACGAGCACGAATCAGGCAGGAACTACGAGCGCCAAGCCCCCTGCTGGCTTACGCAAAGCTCCACTTCCGCGCGTCATCGTAGCGTCCGGCTAGACGTTGAGTTAAAAGTGGAGCTTTCGAAAACCACCAGTATGGTCTTCTGACCTCAACCCGCCATATCCAACCCTTTTCCGTACGGGTTCCCGGCCTAGATTCCAATTTCCGGGAGAACCATGAATTGGCAAAGCTCCACTTCCGCACCCACCACTCCCCTAGCCTCATGTCCTAATCCAGAAGTGGAGCTTTCCGCTCATCCCACCATGCTCCCACGTCCATGTTCCTGAATCCCTAGGATTCGGAAGATGTGGAGACGCAGAAACCCCCAGCATCCATCTCACCGCATCCGTTTCGGGTTGTAGCGGGAAATTTGGAATAGGACTGGGGGTTCGTTCTGAAGCTATCCGACTATCTGTCCATCCACAAAGCTTTCCAAGGTTGCCCGTTAAAAAACCCAGCCGGACCGACCTGGAAAAGCCGGTAAATAGTTAGCTCACTGCATTGAGGAGGGGGTTAGCGGCAAAATACACCAGGAATAATGCCGAAAGCAGCCACATGATCCAGTGCACTTCCTTGGCCTTCCCGGCAGCCACCTGCATGAGAACGTAGGAGATGAAGCCCACACCAATACCGTTAGCAATCGAATACGTAAACGGCATAATCACAATGGTGAGGAACGCCGGCAACGCAATGTGGAACTGGGTGAAATCGATGTCACGGATTTGCCCCATCATGAGCGCCCCCACAACAACCAGCACCGGCGAAGCAGCCTCGATGGGAACAATCGAATACAGGGGGGTTAAGAACATTGCCAGGAGGAAAAGCAGGCCGGTCACCACATTGGCCAGGCCGGTGCGTGCGCCATCGGCAATACCCGCTGCGGAATCCACATACACCGTGTTCGAGGACGCACTGGCACCGCCGCCAACGATAGCACCAGCGCCTTCAACGATCAGGGCGGTCTTCAGGTTTGGCAGATTATCATTTTCGTCGGTGAGTCCGGCCTGCTTGCCGAGCGCGGTCATGGTGCCCATGGCGTCGAAAAAGTTCGCAAGAACCAGGGTGAACAGGATCAGAACCGCAGCCAGCACTCCAATGCGGCTAAAAGCCCCGAACAGGGAAACCCCACCCACGATCGACAGGTCTGGGATGCCACCAATGCTGTCCGGGAGAGTGGGGACCGCCAGATTCCAGCCGGTGGGCACGGATTTGCCGTCCACCACGGAGGGCCCAGCGTGGGTGATTGCTTCCACGATCATGGCGATGATGGTGGTAACCACAATGCCGATAAACAGTCCGCCGCGAACCCGACGCGCAACGAGAATGCCGCAAATGACAAGACCGATGACAAACACGAAAGTGGGCCAGGAAGAAATGGAGCCCCCAGTGCCTAGTCCCACGGGAACAGTGGTGTGGGCGGAGTCGGGGATGCGTCGAACGAAACCGGCATCGACCAGACCGATCATTGCGATGAACATGCCAATGCCGACACCCATTGCGGCCTTGATTTCGCGGGGGATGGCGTTGAATACCGCCATGCGGAACCCGGAAAGCGCGAGGGCCACGATGATAACACCGTCGAGGACGACGAGCCCCATGGCCTCGGGCCAGGTGAGACCTTCGGTGGCAACGAGGGTGACTGCAACAAGGGTGTTGATGCCCAGGCCGGTGGCAATACCGAAGGGGTATTTGGCAATGGCGCCGAAGGCGATGGTCATAACGCCGGCGGCGAGGGCGGTGGCTGCTGCAACCTGGGGAACACCGAGGACGGTGCCGTTACTGTCGGCGCCGGTACCGAGGATGAGGGGGTTGAGGATGATGATGTAGGCCATTGCGAAGAATGTGACTACACCAGCGCGGATCTCGGTGCTCACGGTGGAGCCGCGTTTGGAGATCTCGAAGTAGCGGTCGAGGGCACTTGGTGTGTCGACCGCAGTGGTTTTTGCCATGGTTACTCCTGTTTTTATGGTGGTGTTGTCAGCTATGTCAGCACAAAAGAAAAATATTGTCGTAGATATTTTTGCGTTTTAGTGGTATTGCGATGACACCTGACAACAAATAGCAAAACTTCCACCTATCAGAATGGCACTTTACCTGCGTAAAGAACAAACTTTCTTGCAGTGAAAGTGATGCAGACAACATGATATCAATGTTGGTGGGCGACATTTAAATATCGATGGGGATGGTTTTGTCGTCGTCGAAAGGCTCGGTAGTGGTTCCCAGGGGTTCCGGTTGGGGGGTTTCGGAGTGGGCGCCGCAACCGTAGGTGGCGGCAACAATGGTGCCGTCGGCGGAGTATTCGTTGGCACACACGCCAACATCGATGGTGGTGGCGAGCGGAAGATAGAAAGCGCAGGTGGCGCAGGTAAATGCAGCCCAGCGCGCGTAGGGTGATTGCGGCCCGTGTTCACCGGTTTCCCAACGCTGGAGCGCTTGGCTCAGCCCGGTTTTCGAAAGCATGCGCGGCCGGTTGCTGCTTGTCGACGCCTTGTGCCGCTGGGTGATTGCCGCCTCGTCGGGATCGGTGGTGAGTCGGCTGTCGTCGATGGGGGCGGGCATGATGTCACCAGGGCCAAGATCACCGGGTTGGATGCGTTGCTGGTAGGGAACCCATTCTGGGGCTTTCAGGGCGGTGCCACCAGGAACGAGGGCAAGTTCGGAAACGGTGATCCAGTGGGAGCCACGGGCGCAGGCGAGAACAACATTCCATTCCCACCCGGGATAGCCGGGCACGTCGGCGGCAAACCGGTGGGTGGCGGTGGTGGATTTGATGTGGGTTACGCCGAGATGGCGGCCGGCTCTGCCGTCGTCTAGCTCATTAATGGCGTTACGCGCAATGGTGGTTGCGAGTTTACTCAGGAGGGGCTGGCGTGGTTTTTTGCTGGTGTTACTTCTTCCGTTTGCATCATGTGGCACAGTTCCATTATTTCGCATGGGGGTTTCGTCATGCACATAATGGTTTTATGTTGACTATTCCACGTTTCATATTCCCGGTGTCTGTCATAGCTGTGGTGGCGTTGATGTTGAGTGGTTGTGGTAGCGATGCTTCTCACAGGTCGCAAGCATCAGGGCCGTCAGCAGCCGCCGAAGCCACCCATGAGGTGGAGCGGCTGGGGGTTGAGGTTATTGCCAGGCACCCGTTTGATGCGACGTCTTTTACTCAGGGGCTGGAGGTGACTGGGGATAAGTTGCTGGTCAGTACGGGTTGGGAGGGGAAGAGTCGGATTTATCACACCACTGTGGATAATGTGCAGTCGAATTCGCAGGATATTGATCGTCGTCAGTTCGGGGAGGGCGCGACCCAGGTGGGGAATGTGGTGTGGGAATTGACGTGGCGAGATGGGGTTGCCTATAAACGGGACGCGGCAACGTTAGCGGAACTCGGTACGGCCAAATATGCCGGAGAGGGATGGGGGTTGTGTTCGTTTTCTGATGTGGTGGTGATGTCAGACGGTACGGATGAGTTGCGGTTTCTGGACCCAGATACGTTTGCGGAACGGTCTCGGGTGAAGGTGACGCTTTCCGGCACGCCGGCATCTGAGCTTAATGAGTTGGATTGTGTCACCGGTGACAATGGGCAACGCCTGGTGTATTCGAATGTGTTTTTGAGTACGGATATTTATCGTATTGATGCGGATTCGGGAAAGGTGACGGGGATTATTGATGCCTCGACGGTGCCGAATAATGCGGCATCGGATCCGAATAATGTGCTCAATGGGATTGCACACATTCCAGGCAGCGACCGATTTTATGTAACCGGTAAACGGTGGCCAGATTTGTATGAGGTTCGGTTTGTGAAACCTACAAGCTAGGACGCTAGGATAAGCTTCCATGAGTCGAAAATCACGCCGGAAAAACCTGCAGCAAATCGTGGCCCTCTTGGTGGCTGTTGTTGTGGTGGTTATTGCCTCGGTGGCATTCCAGCGGTGGTGGAATAATCGACCCGGCCCCGAGCCCAAGGATGTGGCCATCACCGTCACGGTGAACGGCACAGAGCAGGAGGTACTCCCCTACAGCATTTGCGAGTTGGGAAGTGACTGTGTGGAGAATAAGGTCACGATGCTTGATGTTGCGGATGATGCCAAGATCAGCATTAAGGTGCCGCGATATGTTTATGACCATGAGTGGACTCAGTTAACCATTTACGATAATCCGGCGGCCAACGATGAAAAGCTCCATGGCGCGCACGAGCGGGACACTATTGAGGTTCCAGTGATTATCGACCCGGTGGGGGACAAGAAGGATGTTCGCCCGCGGCTGGTGGTGGTAGAGATCCGGTCGGTCATGATTGGGCATGACGCCCAGGGGGAGCAGACGCCCCAGACGGCCACATGGTCGTTGGGAATCCCGGAAAAGAAATAGCATTCCGATCGAGGGCGAGGTGTTCCTCATTGCAAGCTCCATTTCTAACGGAAGTGGATCTTTTCACATCCACCTAAAACCCAGGAAACCCGTTTCTCCCCATAACTTCCCGGTTTGTTGCGATATAAATCACTCATAGCGTGTGGATATGGGCGGCTCGCGTCCACCCCCAAGGTGGGCTAGCGAACTGAAAGCTCCACTTCTGGACCACCTGCAGGGACGCGCATGAGCCCAGGCCGGGAAGTGGAGCTTTCGAAAAATCCTAACGCCACCTGGCCACCGGTTTCGTTTATACTTTTCGGTTTTAATCCACACGCCACCTCACCATGACCACCGATTTTTGGCATACTGATCCAACCCTGGCGGACGAAAGCTCCCCTTTGAACTCATCTTTGACCTCGTCTTTGGGCTCATATATTTTGGGCAGCCCTGGATTGTTGGTGGAGCTCCTGGTAGAGAAAACAAACACCAAGCTGTCCCTGCCGGCAGCTTGGTGTTTGTCGATTGTTGACGGTTCCTATATTACCCGTCCAACTCCTTAGCAATGATCCGTAGCGCTTCCGCGATTTGTTTCCCTTCTTTCCGGTCAGGGTAGCGACCGGCGGTCAGGGGCGGTTGGACCCGTTCTTCCAAGGTGGTTACCATATCAGCGATAAGGGACCCTAATTCTTCCGGTGTGTATTTATGCTTTGTTTGCCGGTTTCGGGAGCGCGGGCGGGGTTCATCGAGGATCTTCACGCGCAACGCTTGCGGTCCGCGGGCGCCGGATGCGAAGTCGAAGTCCACACGTTGACCCCGGTGCAATTCGGTCACACCATGAGGAAGTACGGACTTGCCCACATAGCAGTCTTCGCCATCAGGGTTAGAGATAAAACCAAAGCCACGGTCCGGGTCATACCATTTCACTTTGCCAATAGGCATATCTTTCAAACCTTTCTATTAATACAAAATTTTTTAAAAGAGTTACATGCTATCAGCAGTCATCTTAACGGCAATAACCAACGAGGTGGTTGGTCTAATGGAGATCACAGTAGATTCCTCGGGATTCCTCGATAAAAAGTGTGCGACATAACAGTGAACAAATGGGGGATTTGAATGAATTCTGGTGGCAGCAGATTAGACTGGCAGATAACGGAAAAATAACAACAGACCATGGAGATGTAATATGGATCACATATCTTGCAGTTTTCTATCGTGGCCTGCTAGTTTTATTCCGATCAAGACCACTTTTTGGTAACAACTTGGCTAAAAATGTGACAGAAACGTTATAAACCGTTACTGTTGGGGCCAAGCACTGTTTCAGACCTTCGGTTCGTCTCCGCGAATCCCTATTGCCTTGGACACCGAAACTGAAACGTGAAGTGCGCTTGTGTAATTGGACCATTTCGAGGTGTACCACGAAGGACGCCCACTACTAAAAACGTATATAGCAAGGCAAGGGTAAAGCCCACCACAAGCTTTAAACCAGTATGTCTGGTTTTAGCGGCAAACGAGAGGACTAGAACACTCATGGCACGACACGCACGTAAAACTGCATCCAAGTTCGCAAAGTTTGCAGCGTCCACGGTTGCAGTCGGCACGGCCTCTGCAATCTTCAGCCCCGCCGCCCACGCAGCCCCCGACTCTGACTGGGATCGCCTGGCACAATGCGAATCCGGCGGCAACTGGGCCATCAACACCGGCAACGGCTTCCATGGCGGTTTGCAGTTCACCGCCTCCACTTGGAATGCCCATGGCGGCCAGCAATACGCCCCCTACGCCTACCAGGCCTCTCGTGAGCAACAGATCACCGTCGCCGAGCGTGTGCTTGCCAGCCAAGGCTGGGGCGCCTGGCCGGCTTGTTCCGCCAAATTGGGTCTCAACTCCGCCCCCACTCCTCGGGACACCGTATCGAACGCCCCGAGCCCGGTGCAGCAGGCTGT
>ERZ772957.2135-NODE-2135-length-11766-cov-3.802664_pt1 | contig 11766 bp, 9 predicted proteins | sample MGYA00580682_ERZ772957 | MGnify/ENA primary metagenome ERZ772957 (study PRJEB29015, sample SAMEA2737921) | human oral metagenome | biome: human oral; feature: human-associated habitat; material: dental | place: China | collected 2025 ...
GGGAAAGGGGACTGTCTGTCATGAACGAGCCGGTGAGGAGTACGGGGGGATGTGATCGTGTGGAAAGAGGGGTGCGCGTATGGGGCATCCGGGGACTGTCGTTTGCCGCTTGGGCAAGAGTGCTCGCGCTTGTCGTCCTGTTCGGAATGTTGGGGTCTGCGGGGGCGCAGGCTGCATTTCGCAACCTCTTAGATGAATTTTATGATGCCCTGCATGATCTGGACGTCAAGAAGGTGGAAATGCTGTTGGAAGAAGGTTTGCATCCAGACACAATAGCTTATTCCGCAATAAAAAATAGAGGAGAAACAATCTCTATGGGGTTGATAACGGGAGACCCCGGTTCTCAAAAAGCAGAGGAAGCGTTTATTGAGATTCTCAAGTCGATTCATGAGGTAGGTATGGACTTTTCAAAAATTTTCAAAGATTATTCTACAATGAGTTCTTTTGTTGCATTAACCTTTTCCCTTCCCATCGTGGAGGCACTCTTTGAAATGGGGGCTGAAGCCGATGCTGATATCATTAATAAGAAAGTGCTGACTCATAACGCAATCCACACACACGAAAAGGATCCGAATTATATTTCGAGAGTACAGTTCTTCTTAAAAAAATCGGGCGTCAAAGCAGAGCCTTCCGTAAAACTTTTGTCCTGTCTGATTGCCTTTCTGGGCTCAAATTTAAGAAGAGTGTAGAAGATGCAAATAAAGCGGTGAAAGATGCCATTGAATTAATCGGAATACTCAGGGACGAAACCCGATCGGGAAAAAATAGAAAATACTTTGAAATATTATCGAGAGGACTACAAAAATATACCGGAACTTCTCAAATATTTTGATGAACTGGAGAAAGCCTGTGCAACATCATGGCTGGACTTTTTCCGATTTTGGTAAGAGAAAAATCTTCGTCGAGGAAAACGTTCATTGTTTTTGTGTTTTCAGCACTCCGGGGTTCGCCATATCGCCCTGAACGTTTTGGCGGTTCGAGAGGCTTGCGATGAGTAATTTTGTCCTGTTGGGTCATTGTCGCTGTCATCTGCGGATTGATGGGGGCTCCGGGATGGATTATTCTCATGGTCGGCTTCCTCTTGTCTGTTCTGGGCCTCATTTGAAAAGGACCGGGCCGACCATGCTCTGTAGAGGCGTAAGGAAATGCCTTTTCTTGGTTTCGCGTTGCCTGGGAAAGGCGCGCAGAAAGGAAGTACACTATGCCTGTTTTTGAACTTAAGGGGACCGCCGCATACGAGTGGATGAAAGAGAAAGAGAAGAACACCCTCCGCGTCATCCCCCACTATGAGCACACAACGCGGGATGGGGCGTTTGCGGTTGCAGTTGAGAAGGGCGCCCCGAGCAACGCAAGATTGATTGCGATGCTCGACGGTTCTTTTGAGATTCCGTTACCGGAGGGAAAAGAAGAGCTCCTGATCCAGGCGGCATTGTCGCAGAAATCAGTATTGTTCAAGTTGGAGCTTGAGAGCGACGCAAACGGCAACGGCAAAGTCAAATCCCTCGTCGGTTTCCAGTTCCCCGTGCCGTAAGGGCCGGACTGTGGATATGATACCCTCCGTCACGATCAGGAGCATTCCTGGAATCATCGATTATATTCTGAGGCTGTCCCCCGCCGAGGGGAACGTGCTTTACTTCCGTGGAGAATCCAGGGACTACGGCGACACGGCCTGTATTCCCAGCATCTATCGGAACAAGAAAAGGCTGGAGCACGAACACATCATCCTGCGTGAGATGCAGCGTTTCAACGACCATGAGTTTATTGACGACAGGACGGTCTTCGACAGGCTGGCGCGGATGCAGCACCACAAGGCCCCCACCAGGACGCTGGACATGACCGAGGACATCCTGAGCTCTCTGTATTTCGCCCTGGATGGGCAGGAAAGGATGAGGAAAGAAGGCAAAAGAGACATAACCTCCTCTCCTGTCATTTTCGTGTTTGAGGTGGAGAAGAGCGCCATCAAGTTCTACGATGCCGACACCGTCAGTGTGCTCTCCAACCTCGCGGCCCTGCCGTTGGAAAGCGCCGACGGTTCCCCAAGCGAAAAGTCCAAAGCCCGTCTCCATAAAGACGCCAAAAAATTTTTCAAAAACAGGGAGGCTTTCAACCAAACGCAAAGCGCCAGGTTCCTGCTGCACGAAATACGGGACGAAAAGCCCCATTTTGAGCCCATCATCGACCCACAGCATATTTTTTCGGTGTTCTGTGTCAAGCCCAAGTACACAAACCGGAGGATACGCGGACAAAAAGGGGCGTTGCTGCTCTTTGGCCTGAACCCGGATAACTGCACAGAACCGATCAGGGCGCTGGACAGCACGAACTGGACGCGGAATCGAAGCCCCATCCGAAGGGTGAACCAAATCAAACTGGCCCCCAGCGTCACGCTCAGGGATCTGGAGACGCTGGGCATCACCGAACCATACATGTATCCCGAGCTGGACGGAGTTGCGGAGTACCTGTCATGCTTATGACTCTATTCCAGTATAAGAGTCGATAAGTTCATTTCTAACGGTATCCGACAAGAAGCTCCGGCTGCTTGAAGGTTCGAGCTATCTGCTGGGCTCATTCGTGTGCCCTTTGCCCAAGGGGATGGTGCTTTGCAGGCTATATCAATAAAATGCCCTAGTTGTGGAGCCCCAGTTTCGATAAATGACAGAGAGTGCTCCTATTGCAACAGACCTATCCTGATCTCTTCGTTCAATAGTATGGATGGTATGTCGGCTACGGAGCTCAACAAGTATATCTCGTCCTACCGTAAGGAATTGAACGATAGGCCATCTGATAGGCGTTTGAACCGTGCCGCGGCATTGTGCTACATGAAACTGAAGATGTACGATAAAGCTTCTGAGGCTTTTGAAAAAGCAATTGAAGATAACCTTGACGACGCAGATAGCTACTTTTTTGCAGCTATCTCTTTACTGAAGGGCAAGAAAGCATTTTTAGCAAAGCGTCCAGAGGTCGACAAGGCCATTGAGTATTTGAGTGCGGCAAACATGATTGCGCCTAAAGGGATTTATGCTTATTTTCATGCCTACATCAAATACGATTATTTTGCACGAAAATCGTTGAGCACGGTTCCTGATTATAGAGAGTTGCTGGAAGAGGCACAGAGATTGGGGGTGACCGATTATGACGTCAAAGTATTATTTGATCTGTTGAACGTTGTCAGGCCGACGGATTTGTAGAATTCAAGGCTTTTAAGACACTGCTGAACATCTGGAGGGATAAGGACATGAATTATTCACGAAATAGATGGTATTTTAGAGATATGTTGAAAATAGTTTCGTTTATTTTGATTCTTGGAGCCGCTATCTTTGCTCTTGAATTGAAAGATTTGGAACCCGTTGGCTTTTTTCTCTGTGCATTAGGAGTGGGACTGTTCTTGCTGGCACAATGCCTTACACCCAATGACAAGCAATACGATGAGTCCGTAAAAGAAAATTTAAGAGACCTGAAATCAAGAGCATTGAAAAAGCTAGGTATTGATGAGGACGAGATCAGCGAAGTTCAGCCGATTACTTTTGGGGGATATGATTATCAGGGCGCAGATAAACGAAAAGAAGGCAAGGACAAAAAGTGGCGCAGTAATGTTTATAAGGCAGTCATGATATTTTTTTCACAAAACGAAATGCACTGTTATACTTTAAGGTTCAAAACAACAGAACAAGAACAGGTTGAGGAAACGGATGTGTTTTTTTACCAGGATATTGTTTCCGCTTCCACAACCTCCAATACTGAGACGATAACGGTCGGGAAAAAACAAAAAACTGTAAATATCGAAGCCTTTAAGTTAACTACAAAAGGGGGCAATGCCATTATAGTCAACCTGTTGAATGCAGCCGATGCTCAAAATTCCGTGAATGCGATGCGGGCATTGCTGAGAGAGAAAAAACAGGGGTAATCTTGATGATTAACGAGGATTATGAGCTGATATGAAAACTTCAGCATTCTTCATAAGACTATCGCAGCCTGCGGATTTGGGCTGTTGCATTTGGCTTGACAATCTAGCCAGCTTATGTAACTCGTGAAGGAGCGCGCGTCGTTAACCCTGTCGCGTTCATCAAAGCAGTTGAGGGGGCGCCAACAAACGAGATTGCTCCGAATCCCGAGGAAAAGCCCGAAACAAAATCGGGGAGCGGGGGATGCGATGCGGCGGGGTACGGACTGTTTGGAGTGCTGCTGGTGGGATTGGCTTTGAGTAGGTTTTGGAAGTAGGTTGGACGACTGGGAAAGGCTGGTTCAAAAATACCGCAGCCGTTTCCTTGTTATCGTTCTGGAAAGAATCCGAGGGAGGAAGAGAAAAATGGCAGCTTCATTGGGGTGGCGCGTAAAGTTTTTCGTAGGATTGGTTTGTACTTTATTGGGTCTGATGGCATTGAGCCATGAAGCAACGGCTTTGAGCGCCGATGACTTCATCCCTCCTGTGCAGGCGACAAGCCCAGCACAGAAGGAAGAGCTTTCCACTATCAAGGATCAGGCCTCCGTCAGGACAGAAAACGACCCTGTCTTAAAAACCGAGATCACAACCGCCCCAACACTCCAAGATGCTATCAACAAAACAATCGAAAAGCCGAAGCAGGGTTGTCGAATTCTCTCCGAGCCCGGTGGCGGATACGCATTTGTCGCCACGGGAGTGGCAGGATACGATATCAATCATCAAAATATTACGGCCTCACGTATAGAGCAGCGCAACGCTTATATCCAAGCCTTCATGAACGCCAAGTCGCAAATGGCGCAGACTATCGGAGAGGTCGTGGTCCGAGGCGCTACAAATTTCGACAAAAGAATTGAAACGCTTGACGAAAAAGACAAGCAGCTCCGCAACATCGAGAGCGAGCTTACTGAAGAACAAATCCAGTCGGTGCGCAAGGTTCTTAAAGGATTCGTGACCTATTCCGTGCAGGACAACGGAAAGGGCCGGGTGTTCGTTACAATCGTCAGCTCCTCGAAAACCAGAGGGAAATACAATCGAAACGGTACGGATGGGGTTGCTGCCGATAGTTTAAAAGACGGTTTGAATTCGCTTATAGCCGAAATTAAAAACGGGTTCGTCCCTCCTGTTGGAGGCCGTATCATTGAAGTACCTGAGACCGGAGAAATTGCTTTCGTGGGATTCGGCAGCAGCGTTGTCCGTTACGATCCTGAAGAAGATGTCCAGGAGGAATTGAAACTACAGGCGGAACGGGTGGCCGGACTGAGGGCAACCGACGCTCTGGCTGGTATCATTCTGGGAGACGATACGACTTGGCAGGCCCATGCGGACGAGACAACCAGCAAGCAGATCAAGGACTTTGAGCGCCTCCAGAAATCAGACCAGTCCGCTCAAGGCAGTGCTGCGGAGATCCAGGCCTTCGAGCAAAGAAAACGCGACCTGAGGAACAGCCTTAAAGAGGACACGAATATACAGAGCTTGCGCAGCGGCGTATTGCCTCCGGCGATTATAAGGGAGACATCTCTTGATGACGACGAATATTTCGCTTACGGAATCGCTGTCTATATTCCGTCGCTCAGCAACGCTGTGCGGAAAGTCTCCAAGGAGATGGATGACGCGCAACTGGTCAATCCGGTTGACTCCAAACCATCGTCGGTTCCGACACCTAAACTGGAAATGAAGAAAGGTCCCTCCGGTGTTGTCAAACAAGATCTGTAAAAAAATTCTGCTGTGTGTAGGGGCGCTTTTCTGCGCCCTTTTTCCTATTGATGAGGCCGAAGCTTCCTCGCTTTGGGATGCTGCAAGCACCTTTTTGAAAGGATTGAATCTCCCGGAGGCGGTATGGCAGGAACTGTCCAATTCAATAAAAACCGCGAAAAGCCTCGAAGAGGTCATATATGTACCAGGGAGGGGGGTTTACAGTTTCTCCGCTGGAAAACCTGCTGACGACAACGATACGGATGTCAAGCACGAACTTGAAATTGCTGAAAGTAATCTTCAGACGCTTCGTGCCCGACGTAATCTGATGGTACATTTGCTGAGGAAGCGGGTTGATCAAGAGCGCTACCCCAACGAAAAAGCTTTAAAACATGCCCTGTACGGGCAAGTTCAAGACGGCAGTATTGCAGGGCTGCAATCGGTGTCCGAAATTGTTGACGGATGGGTCTTCTCTCTTGTCTGGCTGGACGCCTCGGCGAAAGCCATCCAGGAAGCAGTTCCTCAAGAAAAGAAGTTGAACGATGATTACTGCTCTTATTTGTATGCAAAGGCTAAAACGTTCTTCGATGGAAAACAATATGAAAGCGCCCTGCCGATATTCAAGCATATCCACGATCTGCACTGGGCTGATGTCGCTCTTTATCTGGATGCGGCGGAGTGTTTTCAGAAGATGGGGAATGAGGGAGAAGCCCTGCTTCTTCTGAAAGAGCTTACGGATGAACTTGGAGAAAGGATGAGCTCCGACGAATGGACTCGAACAGGCGGTCTTTTTCGTATCTGCGGCGATAAAGCAGCGGCATTGTCGGCATTCCAAATTGCCCGCGAACGTTTTCGGGAAGGGCGATAAATCCGGAACAAGGCAAACTGGGGATCGTTGAGGAACCAAAGGGGACGAAAGTGAGGCGTTTCTACCCATGAAGAAACCATTTTGTACATTTCTGCTTTTATTCTGCGTTATCGCATTTGCAAGGGTGGCAATGGCCTCGTCTGAGATAACGACATTTCCAACGGAAGCAAAGCTGACAGGAGACAAAGTTTTTGTCCGAAGCGGGCCGAGTACACAAAGCCAACGACTCACGAATCTCGCAATCAATTCCGTTGTCACCGTTCTTGCCAGGGAAATGGGCGATATGCAGTATCCTTGGTATAAAGTCCGTTATAGCGACGGTGAGGGATGGGTCTATGGGCAGTATGTTAAAGCAATTAACGACGATACTACGGCCCCTTTTGAGCGCGCTTCCGCCGATGGGCACTACGTGACCGTCGTTGCCATTGGGCAGGGAACCGATCGGGCAAAGGCCCTTGAACAGGCTTGGATTGAGGCTGTCAGGCTGGCTGTGGGAACGATTATCTCCAGCAAGAGCGAGTTGAACAACGACGAGTTTGCGGAGAATACCATCGCACACAGTCGGGGCGTTATCGAGAGCTTTGATGTCGTTGATGAGAAGAATGACGGCAAGCGTACCACCGTGACCATCCGTGCGAAAGTCCAGAAGGAGATTCTGGTAGACGCCGCCAAAACCTATAGCGAAGCTCAGGTAGTAAAAACCGACGCCAGTAAAATTGTTAAGGCACAGATGGATGACAAAGCCAAACAGGTGACAGCGGAGGATAAGCAAAAATCGGGTGTCGCTCTCTTGAAAGAAGTGCTTGAAAGTTACACGCCAGAGATGTTTTTTTCCGCGACGCTGGATCCGAAGATTTACTATGATCAGAAGACAAAGAAGCCCTATGTCCGGGTGGTCGAGAAGTTCAATCAAGAACTCTTTTGGAAAGAATTTCTGCCTCGCTTGCATAAAGCGTTTGAAGGCGTGGCGATAAAAAAGACAAGACACTTTTATAGGGATGCCGTAAGAAGGGCTAACCAACAGTTGTCTAAAGATGGATATTTACCGGAAGCCGGGATAGATATAACGGGAGAAAGATGGGAGGTAGTTCCGTATAGTCTGCTTGCTCCGTCTGAGGCTACGCATTATTACCCTAAAGAGATTTTGCAGGCCGACGCAAATTCTCAGAAGCAAATTCCTTTGAAGGCAGTGCTCCCTAATGATAATGCCTCTTTCACAGTTTATAATATACCCATACTTTACGATGACTTTCACAGCAGCTTCGCTCCATCATTATCGCAGTTGAGACGTACCCTCGAAAGCCAGTGGTTCGATGACCCGCAGAATCTTGGGGCAATCTGGGCTGATTTTTGGGAAAAGATGTCGGCGTCCGTTACATTTTCTATAACCTACCTGGATAAAAATGGAGAGGACTTCTCCGTCCAGATTATCAGGACAGGACCGAGGCACTTTAATGTATATCGCTCATATTGGTGGAAGGATTCTATTATGGGGATGATTTTTGCTCCTGGTTATGTCAATGGCAACAATACTGGGATCAAAAATCTCTTTCTTGGGACAACAAATTACAACCAAAAATATGACGGAGGATATGAGGTTGAGCTTGATACAACAGAACTGGAAAAATTGGATAGCATGAAATTTGAGGTGATATTCGAGGCACTGTAAGCTCTGCGAAATTTATCGGTTTCAATGATTATTCGAGAGTGCTTGTGTTATGAAAATAGTTGAATTCTTACTTTATTCAAGGATTCAAAATTCCGGGGGAGAGGACAGCGCTCCCCCGGATTTTTATCACGAGCCGACACCTGGGTTGTCAAGCCAAACGCAGCAGACAAATTGATTGTGCATGATAGCAGGCAAGGGCATCCAGCATGAGCTTGTCCAGAACTGGCCGTGCACAAGGCCATAGGCCTCGCAATGGAGCGTCACGCTGGGGGCCAATCCATCAGGCGGCTGCCCTCATCGCATCTGCCGTTCCCAGAAAGCCACGGCGCGATCGAGCCACCCCTCCGCGACAGTCCCCTCGCCCAGTCCAAAGCCGTGGGGAAGGCCATCGAACACCTCGATCTCCGCATCCGTTCCCTGGGCCCGTATCCTGCGTGTCCTCTCCTGCATCGTGCGATAGGAGGCGATCCCGTCGTCCGTCCCCACGCAGCCGTAGGTGGGCGGCTCGTCCCCCGTCACCTCCGACAGGCCCGTATACTGCATGACGACCACCGCGGGACGGGGACAGCCTTTCTCGCCAAAGGCCCCGGTTCCGCGCGCGCCGAGCCAGGCCGCCATGCGCGCTCCGGCAGACCCGCCCCACAGGGAATAATCGCGCACGTCCACGCCCAGCTCCTCCGCGTGTTCGTGAATGAAGACGATGGCCCGCGCAAGGTCCTCGCAGGCCGTCCCCGCACCCGGACGGTAGATCAGCGCAAACGCGTTGTAGCCCCTCTTCGAGAGCTCCTGGGCGTGCGGGAAGCTGTCGTGCATCGCCCCGACGTACACAAACCCTCCGCCCGCGTTACAGACCGCAAACTTCGAGCCCGCCCTTCTCCTGAAGAAGAACAGCCCCGTGTCGGACTTCCGCGGATCCGCCCTCATCTCCTCATCGGAGTAGATTCGGTAGAAAATCCGGTTCCCGGCGGATGCCTGTTCCCTCAGGGCGTTCACGATCCCGACGGTCCTCGCGGGCCGGATATGGCTGTACCACGCGAGGCTCAGACTCCCCAGGGCATCGCCTCCCCAATAGCCGGAATCCACGGGAAAGAGCAGCCTCCCGAAGTCCCCAAACAACGGGTCACCGATCACGTCCGATATCCTCGTGCTCTCCGTCACCTGTGTCACGTCTCCCGTTTTTTTGGCGTTCGAAGCGGCGCCCCCGCAGCCCGGCAGGGCCATCAGCAGAAGCAACAACAAAAGCCAGCCGTTCCAGTTCCCACGCATTTTACACAGGCCCCTTCGGCCGCGAGGGGCGCCGTCCGCGTTCCGACACCGTTCCACCAGGCCAGTCAGCAAACCTTTCAAAAGCACCTTTTCCCCCCTCACCGTTTGTTGAGGACCTCCGTGATCTCGCCGATGAACTGATAGTGCGGCGGGCGGTCCGAGTAGATCTCGCGCATGACCTCCGGGTCGATGTGGGCCGGATCGAACTGCTCCCAGTACAGCTTTCGGCAGACGAAGGTCAGGTTCGCCTCGCTGAAGACGACGCCCTCCCCGTGCCTCTCCGGCGTCAGCGAGGTCATCGCGAATTTGTCGCAATCCCGCTTCGATTTCGTTCCGAGAGTCAGCAAATCCCTGCGATATTTTTCCTCAAAGAAGGAAACGGTGAAACAATCGCTTTTCAGCAGGTACTCGCTGGTGTACCGCAGAGGGTTGACGTAAATCGTCACGATCAGCCGCCCGTCGCTCCTCAATCCCCAGAGGCTGCCAAGGCTGCCCCAGCCGATGGTGCACCCATCGAAATCCTCCAGGGCGCCCGCCGTCGCCAGCGCCCACTGCTTGTCGAACATGTTGAACACGTCGTATTGTTTGTCGCGAAACTCCATAAACAGCCCTCATTTCTTTCTTCCAATCAATCAAACAATCCAAACCAGGCGTGTCAAGGAACTCCTTGAATCGCCCCCTTAAGGAAACGCCACCGACGGCCGCGGCCTCTGCCGTGGCCTTGCCCGCCCTACGCCCGAAAACCTGTCCCCGGCATTCTCCGTGGCCTTCCGGGCTCAATATTCATAATCCGACGCAAGGAGCCGCATGAGTTCTCTGTCGTGGTGGGGCGCCAGTCGGACTTCGTTATCGAAGATCATCGTGGCGCCGCTTTCACGGGTGTAGGGCTTCCAATCCGGCATGCCCTCCGCCGCCGGTTTGCCGCTGCGGGCGAAGCTGATCCATGCGTCGCTCATGCGATCCGCCAGCAGTCTTGCATCCGGTCCGTTGCCCGTGATGGTGTCCGCGCGGTCGACGTTGTGGAACACGAAGGGAATCTCCGCCGTGTGGTAGGAGGTCAGGGCACCGTTCATCACCGGCGACTCCCAGGTGAAGACGTAGGCGTACACGGGAGCGCCGCGCTGGTCGGCCTTGTGAGACATGATCTTGAGCATCGGCAGGCGGATGGTCCGCGAGTCGACGTACACGGCGTCCGCCCTCTTTTTGTCCGGATAGGCATCGAGGAACGCCTTGACAACCTCCTCCGCCTTGTCGCCGTAAGCCGCCTCGAGCCGCCTGTCCGTCTCCTCCGGGCTCCACGTGTTCTGGTTGTCGAACTGCGCCCACCCCATGTCGCGGAGCTGGTCGACCGCCGTCCACTCCGTGAGGTTCGAGCCGATCAGGAGCGCCACGTCCTTCCCCGCCGCTGCAAAACCGTCCTTCGTCACGGGACTCGTCGGCAGAAAATCGCCGTCGACCACGGGCTCCCAGTAGAGACCGTAGCCGCCGCCCAGAGGCGCCGGCAGCTTCATCTCCTCGGCGGTCCGCGCAAGCGCCCTGTCCGACGCCCTCACCAACTCCTCGTAGGGCATGGTCTGCAACATCTCGACGTCCCCCGACCCCATCCCCAGCTCCTCAAGGACGTGATCCGTGATCCTCTCGCTGACCTCACGCGAGGTGAAGATCACGCCCATTCGTTCCATCGCACCGCTCTCCACGACGCTGCGCTTGAACAGGCCCTTCGCCTCCGGCGTCGTCATGAGCGCCAGCACCTTGGCCCCGCCGCCCGACTCGCCGAAGATCGTGACGTTCTCGGGGTCGCCGCCGAACGGTGCGATGTTGTCGCGAATCCAGCGGAGCGCATCCACCAGGTCCGTGACGCCGACGTTGGCCGAGCGCTTATATTTTTCGCCAAAGCGCGAGAGGTCGAGGTGCCCGACGAGGTTCAGCCTGTGGTTCACCGAGACGACGACCACATCGCCCCTGCGGGCGAGGTTTGCGCCGTCGTAGACCTCCTCGATCGCCGAGGCCCCCGTGGAGAAGCCGCCGCCGTGCAGCCAGACCATCACCGGGCGCTTCCCGCCATCGTCGATGCCGGGCGTCCAGACGTTGAGGTTCTGGCAATTGTTGTCCTGCCTGAAACTTCGCGGCGGGTTGTCCCAGCCGCTGCCCATCCCGCCCGACCATACCTGAGGGGAGATCGGGCCATAGTTGAAGGCCAGCCTTACGCCCTCCCACGGCGTGACCTTCCCCGCCGGGACGAACCGCTCCTTCGCCTCCGCGTAGGGGACTCCGTGGTAGGTGTAGACGCCGTTTCGCACGTACCCCTGCACCTCGCCCGATTCGGTACGCACC
>ERZ772957.2138-NODE-2138-length-11741-cov-68.842547_pt1 | contig 11741 bp, 9 predicted proteins | sample MGYA00580682_ERZ772957 | MGnify/ENA primary metagenome ERZ772957 (study PRJEB29015, sample SAMEA2737921) | human oral metagenome | biome: human oral; feature: human-associated habitat; material: dental | place: China | collected 2025 ...
GCCCCCGGGTCGTCGACAGCGCTCGCCTGCGCGGCGAGGGGAAGGGAGAGGGCGGCGGCGAGGCCCGCGGCCGCGAGGCGGCGGGTGGTGCTCCGTGTCCAGTGCACAGGTGTCTTCTCTCGTGGGGAGGAGGGCGCCCCATCGCGCCAGCTGGGTGAGGTTCTGCGGGGCGCTTCGTGTGTCAGGGCGTGGGATGGTGATGTGTCAGAAGACCACCGGCCAGGTCGACAGGCAGCCCGTGAGGGTGATCTGCGCCTGGGTCCGGGAGTCGGTGGCGGTTTGGTACTCCGGGTTGGGCGTCGGGGTCCTCCCGGACTTGATGTCGTCCTCGGCCTGGGCCGGGTCCGCGTACTCGGCGATCTCGCCGCGGGAGAGCTTGCCGCTGACGCTGGTGTAGGTATCCAGGGAGGTCAGCGCGGCGGTGGCCGTCGGGTCGGAGCCGGCGGCGCTGGTCAGCTGGTCCCGGTAGGTCGATGCGAGCACTCCGGCGAAGGCCTCCCAGGCCTGCTGCGTGGCCACGGAGTCCCCTGAGGCGGCCAGAGCCGTGTACTTCTGGCCCTCGGGGGTATCGGCCAGGGCCTGCGAGACGACGCCGTCCATCGCCGTGCACTGCGAGGATGCGGAGACGGTGGAGAGCGGGGCGGGGGTCGATGTGGCGGTGCGCAGCTCCGTGGGAAGCCCCGCGCCGGGCTGGGCGGTACCCGCCGTCGAGGTTCCGGAGTCCGCGGCGGGTGTCGACTCGGCGCATCCGGCCCCTCCGACGACGGCGATGAGCGCCGTCATGGCGGCCGGGAGGGCCCGGGCGGGGATCAGGGAGATGCGGCGTCGCGTCATATCCCAGAGGATATCAAAATGATGACGATCGTCACATCCTAGGAAGTCTGGGGCCCTTGCCGGAGAAGGCCGTCGATGAGCTCCGCCATGGAGCCGACGACGCGCTCGCAGGCCTGGCTCACCTCGGGCGGGGCCCACGGCAGGGTGATGGGGTGGTCGGCGAGGGCGTGCATGGAGACGTCGTTGTAGGAGTCCCCGAGAGTCCACACTTCGAGACCCTCGGAGGCCCGGAGCGCCGCCAGGGGACCCGCGAGAAGCTCGGCGAGCCCTCCGCCCTTGGAGGATCCGGTCGGCACGATGTCGAGGAACTCCAGGTTGCGATGGCACTCGATCCCCGCGCCCCAGCGCTCGGCGGCCTCGATCTCGATGCGCTCGCGCAGGAAGTCGTCGGTGACGCGCAGCGGCACGCCGATGAAGCGGTGCTCGCCCATCTGCGCTGCGGTCATGGGCTCGAAGACCTGGAGGATGGAGGACACATCGCCGTTGTTGTCGGACAGGATGTAGTCCTGGGTGATGGTGGTGGCGTAGGTGGACACGCCCGGCAGGTCGGCGGTGTCCTCGGCGACGGCGCGGGCGACGCCGTCGGGGAGGTAGCGGGCCGCGAGGACCTGGTAGTCGCCGTCGATGAGGACGGCGCCGGTGAAGACGATGCCGTAGTCGAAGCGGACGCCCGCGGGCTCCAGGACGCCGCGCGTGGCGAAGATGGATTTGCCGGTGTCGACGGCGAGCAGGTTGCCGGCGGCCCGCCATCGCCCCATGGCCTCGCGGTCGGCCGGGGAGACGCCGCGGTTGAAGATGATGGTGGAGTCGAGGTCGGTGACGATGAGGCGGCGCATGGGCCCTCCGTTGGGCTTCTGGCTGGAATATCGGATCTCAGGGCTGGCGGGTCTGGCGCGGGCGGCGGTGCCAGGACGCGCGCGAGGGGCGCGGGAGCGGTGCTCCCCGCGCCCCTCGCAGCCTAGGGCATGAGGGCGGCTGCCCGGCTCAGCCGAGGAAGCCGGACCAGGCGCCGAGAATGCCAACGACGAACATGCCGAGGATGATCCACAGCGCGTTGACCTTCTTGTTGAGCAGCCACATGCACAGGAAGGTGAGACCCAGGGCGGCCGCTCCGGGCAGCAACTGGTCGAGGACCGTCTGCAGCGTGGTGTCGGTGACGATGCCGGTGTCCTTGTCCTCGACCGAGCTGACCACGGCCGGGAAGTTGATCGTGGTCCACTTCGAGACCAGGGCGCCCATGACGAACAGACCCATGACGGCGGCCATCTGGGTGATCTTCTTGAGCTGGCCCCCTCCGACATCGGCAACCATCGCGGTACCGCGCTCGTAGCCGAGCTTGAGGCCGTACCAGCGCGTGACCACGCGCAGGACATTGATGCCCAGGAAGAACAGCAGTGGTCCCACGATGGAGCCGTTGAGCGCCAGCGAGGCGCCCAGGGCCGCCAGGACGGGACGGGCGGTTCCCCAGTAGATCGGGTCGCCGACTCCGGCGAGCGGTCCCATGAGGCCGATCTTGACGTTGGTGATGGTGTCATCGCCGATGGGCTCGCCCTTGGCGCGCTGCTCCTCCATGGCGGCGGTGACGCCGAAGACGACGGACGAGACCCAGGGCTGGGTGTTGTAGAACTCCAAGTGGCGCTCGAGGGCGGCGGCCTGCGCGGCCTTGTCGTCCTTGTAGACCTTCTTGATCGCGGGCATGAGGGTGAGGCAGAAGCCCATGGCCTGCATGCGCTCGAAGTTGAACGAGCCCAGGAGGGTCGTCGAGCGCCAGTACATGGACCGCAGGTCCCTGTTGGTCAGCGAGCGCTCCGGGGCGGCGGTCGTGGTGGAAGTCATGATCACGTTCTCCATTCGCTCAGTCGAGCTCGTCGTCGAGGTCGTCGTCCGCGTAGGCGGCGCCGTTTCCAGCGGCCACGGGGGCCGGCTGGGACGAGGGAGCCGGCTTGGCGAACTCGGGGTTGAGCTGGGTGTAGATGACGGCGAGGCAAGCGCCGATGATGCCCAGGCCCACCAGCGTCACGCCCGTCGGCATGACCTTGAGGACCCAGTTCGCCATGTCCCCAGCGCCCTGGGGGTCGGAGACGGATCCATTGCCGGCGATCGTCGTGGCGAAGGTGGCGAAGACGAAGCCCAGGAAGAAGAAGGGCATGAGCTTGCGCGCCTTCATCATGTTGATGACCATCGCGTATCCGACGACGACGATGAATCCACCGGCGATCCCCAGTCCCTTGGTGATGACCTCGGGGATGGCGTCCAGCGCGCGGTGGACGGCGTCACCGGAGGCCAGTGCGGCGACGATCGCGGTGGGCACGGCCACGCGCAGGCCCTGGAGGAACAGGGCGGTGAAGTGCATGATCGCGATGCCGCGGTAGTTCGCTTGCTTGGCGTACCGGTCGGCTTGGTGGGCGAAGAACACGGCGATGGTTCGCACGAAGATGGTCAGCGCTTGGCCAGCGACGGCCAGTGGCACGGCGACGCTGATGGCGGCGTCGATGGCTGCCTTCGTGCCGCCCGCGCCGTCCATCGAGGCGACCGCGATGACGGTGGAGACAGTCGAGGCCAGGGCGGCGTCAGGGGCCATCGCGGCGCCGACGTTCATCCAGCCCAGAGCGATGAGCTCCAGGGTGCCCCCGACGACGATGCCGACGGTGGGCTGCCCCAGGGCGAATCCCGTCAGGGTGCAGGCGACGAGGGGCCGGTGGAACTGGCGCTCGTCGAGGACGCTCCCCATGCCCGCGACGAAGGCGACGATGGTGACCAGAATGATCTGGAACGTGGAGATGTCATGCATGGCAGAACCTTTCTCATGCGAGGCGGCTCGGGGCCGGCCTCACAGCATTCCCTTCGCTTTGAGGGCGGGCATGAGGTCGGAGCGTCCCGTGGAGGGGACCTGCTGGATGTACTGCGGGATGCCGCGCGAGTCGATCTCCGCGAACGCGGCGACATCCTCGGGGGAGGCGTAGACGGCCTGGGAGACCTGGGAGGTGCCCTGCTTGAAGGTCATGCCGCCGACGTTGACCTCGCTGGCCTCGATGCCGAGGTCGAGGAGGCGGACGATGTCCGCCGGCGTCTCGACGACGATGATGGCCTTGAGGGAGGCGTACTTGGGGTTCTTGTAGACGCGGGCCGCCTTCTCCACGCCCAGGACGTAGACCTTGACCTTGCCGCCGCCGGTCTGGAGGAGCAGGGACTTGCGCAGCTCGTCGTTGGCGGCGCTGTCCGAGACCGCGAGGATGGCCTCGGCGCCCAGGGAGCCTGCCCAGTTGTTGGCGACCTGTCCGTGAACCAGGCGGGAATCGATGCGCAGGAGCTTGATGTCCATCAGAGCTCGTCTCCTTCGTCGTCAGAGATAGTGGGGGTTGTGGTGGGGGTGAACTCCTCGGAGAGGATCTTGATGCCGGCCTTGCCGGCGGTGCGCGCGACCTCGACGAGCTCGGGCAGGTCGGCGCCGGCCATACGGCGGGCGAGGACCTCGACGAGCATCGGCAGGTTGGCGCCGGAGACGACGTCTGCGTCGGGGCGCTCCGCCGCGAAGCGCGCCGCGGCGTTGTAGGGGCTTCCTCCGAAGAGGTCGCACAGGATGAGGTGCTGCTCGGAGGTTGAGGCCTCGACGGCAGCGGCGTACTTGGCGAGGAGGTCGTCGGGCCCCTCCGATTGCTCGAAGGTGACGGCGACGACGTCGTCGCTGGGACCGACGATCATGGCGGAGGAGCCGAGCAGCCCCTCAGCCATGTGCCCATGAGCAGCGATGATCACGGAAACCACGGATAACCGCCTTCCAGTCGGGCCGGTCGCGGGGATCTCCGCCACCGGCGAACGGTGTGGTGAGGCGGACGATAGGCGCGATTCCGCGCGAATGCGACGAGATGACACCCGATCAGGCAGGCGTTAACAAGCGTTAGTAACGCGAGTGGGAGAACGTTAGCAATGAGACGCCCAGCACATCGGCGATATTGCGTGGGTCACAGCCCCTGCCCATCACCTTCATCGCTAACTATGATCTTCGTCACACAGCGAGCCTTCCTCTCAGTTTCCGACCCCACCCCTCACCGAGACCGGGCGAACAGCACCGCGAAACCGGGCGACAGGGGGCTCCTGCGCGCGGCACCCAAGCCTCCCTAGATCACGGATTGGCCACAGGCCCATCCCCGGGGCGCGATCGCCCCCACGCAGGGCAGGCGACCCAGCAGAATGGTGCTGACCTGGGCGCATGCGGCGCCCAGGCCTGTCATCAAAGGAGATGCCATGAGACGACCACCCCTCGTCGTCACCCTGACCGCCGCGCTCGCCCTGATGCTCTCCGGGGTCCTGCTCGGCACCACCCCCTCACCGGCCACGGCCGCCGACGCCACCCAGAGCGAGGCATGGCGGCCCCAGGCCCACTACACACCCGCCGCGAACTGGATGAACGACCCCAACGGCCTCGTCTACGAGAACGGCACCTACCACCTCTTCTACCAGCACAACCCCTACGGCCTGCCGTGGGGGAACATGTCATGGGGCCACGCGACCTCGCCTGACCTCGTCCACTGGACCGAGCAGGCGGTCGCGATCCCGGCCACCGACGCCTATGGCGTCTTCTCCGGCTCGGCCGTCTACGACGAGCGCAACACCTCGGGGCTCGGGACCGCGGACGCTCCGCCCCTCGTGGCCCTGTGGACCCGCGCCGACACCGCCACCAGCATCCAGGCGCAGGCCCTGTCCTACTCCACGGACCACGGCAAGACCTGGACCAATCTCAACAACGCCACCCCTGTGCTCGACATCGGCTCCAAGGAGTTCCGCGACCCCAAGGTCTTCTGGGACAGCGTCGCCAACCGGTGGACCCTCGCCGCCGTGGTGGCCACGGAGCGCAAAGTGCGCTTCTACTCCTCGCCCAACCTCATCGACTGGACCTTCGAGTCCGAGTTCGGCGGCGTCGGGGACACCACCGCGGTCTGGGAGTGCCCTGATCTCTTCCCCCTCGCCGTCGACGGCGATCCGGCGCGCACCAAGTGGGTGCTCTCCCTGTCCGTGGCCGGTCAGGTCGGCCAGACGAAGTACTTCGTCGGCGACTGGAACGGCTCCACCTTCACCGCCGACCCCCTGCCCTCCTACGACGGATCCGAGGGCACGGTCCTGGCCGGCTTCGACTCCGGCACCTGGGACGGCTGGACCGTGACCGGCAACGCCTTCGGCTCCGCGCCGGCCACGGGCGCCTCCCCCGGCCAGCTCCCCCTGACCGGCCAGCAGGGCGCCGGCCTGGTCAACACCTTCTACGACTCGGCCACCGGGCAGGGGTCGGACGCGGCGACAGGGTCGGCCACCTCCGCGCCGTTCACCATCTCCGCGCCGTACCTCAACATGCTCGTCGGCGGCGGCAAGCACCCCTATGACGCCGCGGCCACCGGTGACGACGGGGGCGGCACGCTCCTGGCGAGCTTCGACTCCGGCACCTGGGAGGGGTGGACGGTCACCGGCAACGCCTTCGGCTCCGCCCCGTCGACGGGCGCCAACCCGCCCCAGCAGGCGCTCATCAACCAGCGCGGCGCGGGCCTGCTCAACTCCTTCTACGACTCGGCCACCGGGCAGGGAACGGACGCGACCACCGGCACTGCGACGTCGCCCGCCTTCACCATCGACGCCGACCACATCAACCTGCACATCGGTGGGGGCTCGGCCACGGCGGCCTCGGGCGCCGGGCAGACCACGGTGGACCTCGTCGTCGACGGCGCCGTCGTGCGCAGCGCCTCGGGCAAGGACCTCGAGGAGCTCAACTGGCAGAGCTGGGACGTGGCGGACCTCAAGGGACGCCAGGCGACCCTCGTGGTCACGGACACGGCGACCGGCGGCTGGGGGCACATCCTCCTCGATGAGGTGCGCATGTCGGACCGCGTCGCCACCCCGGCGGCGTCGAACACCTCGGTGAACGTGGTGGTGGACGGCGCGGTCGTCGCCTCCGCCACGGGCAGCCAGAGCGAGTCGCTGGACTGGACGAGCCTCGACCTGCGCCCGTGGATGGGCAAGCAGGCAACTCTCGTCATCGAGGACAACAACGCGACCTCCGAGTACGGCCATATCCTCGTCGACTCCATCACGGCGTCGAGCACGGCCGGCTTCTCCCAACGGGATGTCATGCCGATCCTCGACCACGGCCGCGACAACTACGCGGCGGTCACCTGGAACGGCGCTCCCGATGGGAAGCGCTACGCGATCGGGTGGATGTCGAACTGGTCGTATGTCAACGGCGTTCCCACGAGCACGTGGCGCACCGCGATGACACTGCCGCGCGAGTACCAGCTGCGCACCGTGGGCGGGCGGCTCCGCGTGGTCTCCACCCCGGTTGAGGCCCTATCCAGCCTGCGGGCCGGGCAACCGGTGACGGCGTCGGATATGAGCGTGGACGGCAGCGCGGATCTCGCCTCGGCGGCGGGCACCTCCTATGACCTCTCGGTGGCGCTCGAACCCGGCTCGTCGACGCGCTCGGGACTCAAGGTGCTCGTGGGCGACGGCGAGGAGACGGTCATCGGCTATGACGCGCAGGCCGGGCAGCTCTACGTCGATCGCACCCGCTCCGGGGAGGTGGGCTTCAGCCCCTCCTTCCCCTCGGTCTCGCGCGCGCCGGTGAGCCTGGGCGCCGATGGGCTGCTCCATCTGCGGGTGGTCGTGGACCGCTCCAGCGTGGAGGTCTTCGCGAACGACGGCGAGGCGGTCATCACCTCGGCCGTCTACCCGTCCCCGGGCGCCACGGGTGTGAGCCTGTTCTCCGAGGGCGGCGCGGCGGTCGCCAGAACGCTCAGCTCCCAGTCGCTGGCGGACTACCGCGGCCCGGCGCCGTCTCCTGATCCGACTCCGGCGCCTGATCCGTCGGCGTCGGGGTGGGTGTGGACCGGCAGCGCCTGGACGTATGTCGACCCGGCCACGGGCCAGGCGGTCACCGGCTGGCTCAAGGACGCCGGGTCCTGGTACTACCTCGACCCGGCCACCGGGGCCATGTCCACCGGCTGGGCGCGGGTGGGGACCCTGTGGTACTACCTGCGCCCCGACGGCGCCATGGCCACCGGCTGGACCGCCGTGGGCGGGCACTGGTACTTCCTCGAGCCCGCCTGGGGTCACATGATCACCGGGTGGATCGCCACCGGCGGCCACTGGTACTACCTGGCCCCCGACGGGGCCATGGCCGCCGGCTGGCAGTGGATCAACGGAGCCTGGTACTACCTCGACGGCACCACGGGGGCGATGCGCACCGGATGGCTCAAGGATGGAGCCTCCTGGTACTACCTCGACCCCGCCACCGGCCGCCTGACCCCCTGAACCCACCCCTTGATCGCCGAGACCGGGCGAACAGCACCGCGAAACCGGGCGGTTTTCCACAGATCGGAATCTCGCCGTGCTGATCGCCCGGTCTCGGCAAAGGGGGAGCGGGGGTGGGGAGAAGGGCACGGGCTAGGCCTCGGGGACGTTGCGCTCCAGCTCGGCGATCCAGGCGGTGCCGCTCACGTCGGAGGGCATGCGCCAGTCCCCGCGCGGTGACAGCGAGCCCCCGGCCACGACCTTCGGGCCGTTGGGCAGGGTCGAGCGCTTGAACTGGTTGGCGAAGAAGCGCTTGAGGAACAGCAGTTCCCAGCGCCGGATCTCCGCCAGCGCGTACGCCACCCGGTCCGCCTCGGGCAGCCCCTGCGGCCAGTCGCCCTCGGAGGCATCGGCCCACGCCTTCTCCGCCAGGAAGGCGATGCGGCTGGGCCGCGAGCCCCGGCGCAGCACGTGCCACAGGGTGAAGTCCTGCAGGGCGTAGGGGCCGATCCGCGACTGGGTGGACTGCATGGGCTCGTCCTCGCTGCCGGGCACCAGCTCGGGACTGATCTCGGTGTCGAGGATGGACAGCAGCGTGCGCCCGACGGCGTCGTCAAAGATCTGCTCGGCCACCACCCAGCGGATGAGGTGCTGGATGAGGGTCTTGGGGATCCCGGCGTTGACCCCGTAGTGGGCCATGTGGTCGCCCACGCCGAAGGTGCACCAGCCCAGCGCCAGCTCGGAGAGGTCTCCCGTTCCGAGCACGATCCCGCCCCGGGCGTTGGCGATGCGGAACAGGAAGTCGGTGCGCAGCCCGGCCTGGACGTTCTCGAAGGTGACGTCGTAGACCTCCGGGCCGCGCTCGCCGCGCCCGTAGGGGTGGCCCATCTCGGTGAGCATCTGCGTGGCGGTGGGGCGGATGTCGAGCTCGGAGAAGGAGCAGCCCAGGCCCACGGCAAGGTCCTCGGCATTGCGGCGGGTGGTGGCGCTCGTGGCGAAGCCGGGCATCGTGTAGGCCAGGATGTCCGAGCGGGGCCGGCCGAGCCGGTCCATGGCGCGCGCCGCCACGATGAGCGCCTGGGTGGAGTCCAGGCCCCCGGAGACGCCGATGACGATTGTCGGGTTGCCGATGGCGCGCAGGCGCTGGACAAGCGCCTCGACCTGGATGTTGTAGGCCTCGTAGCAGTCCTGCGCCAGGCGGGCAGGGTCGTCGGGCACGAAGGGGAAGCGGTCCACGCGCCGCCGCAGTCCGATATCCGTCCGGGGGGCGCGCAGGTCGACGGCGGGGATCTCGATGCGCTCGAAGGCGCGCGGGTCGGTGAAGGAGGCGGGCCCTGAGGCCGCACCAGCAGCGGCGCGCGCCAGGGTGCGGGCGTTGTCCTCGAAGGTCCCCTGGCGCAGGCGCTCGGCGCGCAGGCCCTCGATATCGACGTCGACGACCGTGGCGCGCGGCCCGTCGGGGAAGCGCTCGGTGGAGCCGAGCAGCTCGCCGTTCTCGTAGACGAGGGTCTGACCGTCCCAGGCCAGGTCCGTGGAGGACTCGCCCTGCCCGGCGGCGGCGTAGACATAGGCGGCCAGACCCCGGGCCGACGAGGAGCGGGCCAGCAGCTCACGATCCTCGGCCCGCCCCACGGTGATGGGCGAACCGGAGATGTTGACCAGGACCGTCGCCCCGGCCAGTGCCGCCAGCGACGACGGGGGGACGGGCACCCACATGTCCTCGCAGACCTCGACGTGGAAGGTCAGGCCGGGGACGTCGTCGACCTCGAACAGGAGGTTCGCCCCGAAGGGGACCCGCGCTACCGGCTCGGCGCCATCGGAGCCGCTGCGCACACCGGGCAGCTCGATGCTCTCCACCCCGGCGGGCAGGGCGTCACCGGGCGCGAAGTGCCGCTTCTCGTAGAACTCCCGGTAGGTGGGCAGGTAGGACTTGGGAGCGACACCGCGCACCCTTCCGCCCTGAATGACCAGGGCGCAGTTGTAGAGACGGTCCCCCAGACGCAGGGGCGCGCCGACGACGAGGGCGGTCAGGAGGTCTGCGCTGGCGGCGCGCAGGGTCTCGATGGCGGTGAGCACGTCGGACAGGAGGACATCGGACAGGAGGAGGTCGTCGATGGCGTAGCCGGTCAGGCACAGCTCGGGGAAGGCGGCCAGGCAGACGCCGTCGTCGGCCAGGGCGCGGGCCTGCTCGATGATGGCGGCGGCGTTGGCAGCCGGGTCGACCGGCACCACGGGCAGGGTGACGGCGGCAACACGGGCGAAGCCCTGGTCGTAGGCGGAGAGGAACTCGATGGCGGGCGCAGGATCAGTCACGGCGTCGGTCACGGCGACAGGCACAGTCTCGGTCACGGGGTTGATCCTTCCATCGACGGCGAGTTCCTGCGAGACCACCGCCCTCGTTTCGCGGCCGGGGACATTGGACGCGCAGGAGTGCACCCGCCCGGCAGCACGCTGCGCCCACCACGTCACCCGTGGAACCGGGGGCGGCGAGGTGGGCGCAGTCCATCACTCACGCGTGCGCCCGAGGTACCGCCTGGAACCGATGGCGGCAGGGACGGGCACGCGTCAGGAGAAAGCGAGTGACGGAGAGACGGCAGGAGAGAAGCAGTGAGGAGAGCGAAGAGACAGCCATCACCTTTCTTTCTATGGGGCCGAAGACTTCGACGTCCCCGGCCGGTGTCGGTGGTCGTGAGTCTGGTACGGGTCGTGTTATCGCGGCGCTAAAGGCCGCCGCGGACCGGGCGACCAGATCGAACGCGCCCGGGTGAGCCGAGACCGGTCAGTACTGAGCGGGGGCGGGCTCCTCGCGCATGAGGCACCATGCCACGATGTAGACCAGGCACATGGGGCCGGGCAGGAGACAGGCCAGGAACGCCCCGACACGCACCGCAGTCACCGGCATGTCCCAGGCCTCGGCCAGACCGCCGCAGACACCACCGAGAATGCGGTGCTCGCGGGAGCGGCGCGGTAAAGAGCTGCGGAAGCCGGAGAACTCGCCGGAGCGCCCGGTGGAGGAGCCGGCATCGCCCTCGGATCGGTTGGACTGACTGAACTGACCGGGGTACTGCTGCTGTGTCATGTCCACAAGTCTGGCCGGGAGGGCTCGTTACCCGCCATCGGGGAGCCCCCTGAGAAGTCCCGGATGTTTCTCGGAACCCACCCCCTGAGCGCTTGATCGATACCGGCGGGCCGCGTAATTTGTCCCTGTCGCTAACGCGCGTTAGCGGCCGTCGGGGGAGGCGGTGCAGCAGCTCCCCTGACCGCGCACCGAACTGGCCGGCGCCGCTCTGGCGCCCGCCCTCGTGCTGTTCTTATCCACCCGAGCCCGTTTCCCGGAGGACTTGCCATGAGTCGGATCACCCGCCCGCTCAGTGCCCTGGCCGCTTTCTGCCTGCTCGCAGCCGGCTCTACGCTGGTCTCCATGCCCGCAGCCGCCACCGGCCAGGTCCGCCCGGACGCCCGACTGGCTCCTTCCGCCCCGCTGGCTCCAGCGGCCCCGAACGCCGACCAGGCCGGCGAGCAGTGGCGCCCGCAGGCCCACTACACCCCGCAGAAGAACTGGATGAACGACCCCAACGGGCTCGTCTACTACGACGGCGAGTACCACATGTTCTACCAGTACAACCCCGAGGGCT